>Ga0209691_1000918_pt1 | contig 18988 bp, 14 predicted proteins | sample YNPMSBMetaG_FD_187120 | JGI IMG/M metagenome (GOLD analysis project Ga0209691, IMG submission 187120) | Anoxygenic and chlorotrophic microbial mat microbial communities from Yellowstone National Park, USA - YNP MS-B MetaG (SPAdes) (version 2) ... | reverse complement strand
CCGAAACCTACGCCTTCTTGCACGACCGACTTGGTACCTGACCTACATGTGCGCACGCATCGCACCTCCCCTACCGTCACCCGCACCCAGGAGGCGATCCTGGAGTTTATCCTCATCAACCACCCCCTGGACTGCCCTATCTGCGACCAGGCCGGCGAATGCCCCCTCCAAATCTGGACTTACAAGTACGGCCCCGAAGGCTCCCGCTTTGAGCTGGAAAAAGTCCACAAACCCAAGCGCCTCCCCCTCGGCCCCCACGTCATGCTGGACGCCGAAAGGTGTATCAACTGCACCCGATGCGTGCGCTTCACCAGCGAAGTCTCTAAAACCCACCAGCTCACTATGGTCGAGCGGGGCAACCGCAACTATCCCCTCACGGCGCATGGGCAGCCCTTTGACGACCCCTACTCCCTCAATACCGTAGATATCTGCCCCGTGGGCGCCCTCACCAGCCGAGACCACCGCTTCAAAGCCCGAGCCTGGGAAATGAACTACACCCCTACCATCTGCACAGGCTGCGCTAAGGGATGCAACACCGATGTGTGGGTGCGAGACAACCTCGTGATGCGCTTCACCCCGCGGAAAAACCTCCAGGTCAATACCTACTGGATGTGCGATGAAGGCCGCCTGGATTACAAAAAATACAACGAAAACCGCACTTCCGGCATCTACACAAAAGGTAATCCCCTTCCTTGGGAGGAAGCCCTTCAGCAAGTCGCCCAGCTCCTTGCCCAGCATACCGACCGAATCTTATGGGTAGGTTCCGCCTTCGCCAGTGTGGAAACGCTCTACGTACTAAAAGCCCTGCGAGATAAAGTTTCGCCCGAGGCACCGCTCTATTATGTACCCCATATTCAGCCGGGATGGGGGGATCACCTCCTTCGGCGAGATGACCGTACGCCCAACGCCCGCGGAGCCGAAGCCCTGGGCTATACGCCCATTTCCACCCAGGCCTTCCTGGAAAAGCTCCAGGCCCAGCCGAACGTCCTCCTCTACTGGGTCGAAGATGACCTCGCGCTGGGTGAAATTCTGTCCCAACTCCCTGCCGAAACGTTCCTCATCGCGCACACCTACAACCGAAGCGCCCACCCAGAAAGGCTCACCTACGAAATCGCCGCCAGCACCCACCTGGAAAGCTTTGCCACCTTCATCAATGAGGATGGCTTAGCCCAGACGGTGCAGCCCGCCCGCCAGTGGCAGCAGATGAAACCAACGGACTGGTTCTACCTGCCTAAAAGTCGCTTGGATGCTGCCGGTCAAGCCGTAGACCGCTGGCGCAACCCCGCCTACATCCCAGACTGCCTACCTACCTACCAGGCCCTCCTCTCTATTGCCGAAAAACTGGGCAAACCCCTTGGCCTCCCGGCCGAACACCTCCCGCTTTGGGAGCGCCTCAAAGCCCAGCTCCCCATTATGCAGTCTGCCACCTACCCCAAGCTCAAACGCAAAGAAATCTTCCGCCACGACCAGCTCACCTTCGCCATCAAGGTCTGAAAGCCCCACGCCTGCACAAGTCCACCCGTCCGTCAGACTAACCGCATACTTCCTACCCTCCTATGGCAGATGCCCCAGCAAAAAATCTTAAACTTGCCGGGATGGACATCCCCGCCTCTTTGCGTGCCGCCGTGGAAGAAAGCCAGCGCATCTTCTGTCTCTCGCATCCCAGTGCCGATGGGGATGCCGTAGGCTCGCTTTGCGGGCTGTATCATGCTCTGTCCGCCCTGGGAAAAGACGTCTCGCTGGTCCTACCCGACCCTAAGCCGCAATACCTCCGCTACATCCCCGGCTGGGAAACCATCCTCTCCTACGAAGAAGACCCCGAAACCGTCCAGCAAAAAGCGCAGCAGGCCGAGCTTTTCTTTGCGGTGGACTTTGGGAAGTGGGATCGCATCCCAGAAGCGCTCCAGGCCCTCATCCCCCGAGACCGGCTCGTCTGGATAGACCACCATGCGGACAGTGAGCCGCTTAGCGCCGTATGGAATATCTGGCAGCCCACCGCCGCCGCTACGACCGAAATCCTGTACGAGTTTCTCACGCAGCTGCTAAAAAGGACGCTACCCCTCCCCGTCCGCATAGCGCTTTATACGGGCCTGCTCACGGATACGGGGGGGTTTCGTTTCCGGAGCGTAACGCCAAAAACTTTCCAGATTGCAGCCGATCTCATAGAGCCGCCTTTCCCACTGGAAGCTATCCATCATCACGTCTTTCGGAATAAGCCCCTGCACCAGATGCGCTTGCAGAGTTATTTGTTTCAGCATCAGCTGTACCGGCTGGATGACCTGCCGGTTCTGATGCTGCCGATACCTGTGCGGGTGCTGGAAGAGCTGGGCGCTACCTGGGAAGATGTGCAGGCTCTTTCAAATCAGCTTTTGTCGCTGGAGGGGGCCCTCCTGTCTATCGTTCTGAAAGAATACGGCCCCATGGAGACGCGGCTTAGCATTCGGGGGGCGGGGGACTTTCCGTGTCATGAGCTGGCGGCCCGCTTTGACCGGGGTGGCGGCCATCGTAACGCCGCCGGCGCCACGCTCTACCAGCCTCTCTCCCAAGCCCTCACCTACACCGAAAATCTCATCCGAACCGAATATGCGACTGACATTCTTCGTGAGTTTGAGCGTTTTACTCGGAGTCTGGAGCTGCACCAGTACGCCTGAGGCGCAAAAGCAGTTTTCTGTGGCGCCGCCTGCTGCGCCGCAGGCTTTTCAGCCTTATCCCATAGACAGCAGCAAGGTAGACACCCTGCCCTCCGGTCTCATGATATACCTTCACCAGAAAGGCCAAGGCAACCTACCCAAGCCGGGGCAGCAGGTAATTGTCCATTACCATGGACAGCTGGTGTCCGGGGAGAAGTTTGATAGCTCGTACGACCGGGGTCAGCCGTTCAGTTTTCCGCTGGGGCAAGGGCAGGTAATACGGGGGTGGGATGAGGGAATTGCGCAGCTGCCGGTAGGGTCGCAGGCGGTTTTGATAGTGCCGCCACACTTAGGCTATGGCGAGCGCGACATGGGCGTTATCCCGCCGAACTCCACGCTGGTGTTTTATGTGGAGGTTCTGGGTACTCAGTAGTATGCTATGGGCCCAGGGCGGGGCGTATATAGCACCCTTGGCACATGAGCTGGGAATAGGGGCGGTGGTACACAGTTATGGCTGGGGGATCGGCCTGGCCGGTCGCTCCTGGAAGGACGACCAGTGGGGATGGGCCTGGCAAGCCGACCTGACCTCCTATCGGCTTCGCGAGGAAGTTCGCACGCGCTCCGCTTACCGGGACCAGGGCGGCCGAGACTATGTCTTCAGCAAGGTCAACTACGTGTATCTGCTGGAAGGCGTGTATGCCTATCAGCGGGTGGTGTGGTACCGGAGTGCAGTCAGTGCAGCGCAAGTTAGCCTTTCCGTCGGGGCAGGCCCCGCCCTCGGCCTCACCAAACCTTATTACATCGAAATAGCCGTCCCAATTTCCGCTACCCAGGCGTTCATCAAGGTAGACACCTACGACCCGCAGCGGTACACGTACCTGGATATTGTCGGCGAGGCGGATTTCTATCTCGGCTTTGATAAGCTGCGCGCGACGCCGGGCGTGGTGGGCCAGGCAGCTATAGAAGTTAATTTCGGTCGGAACCCGGCCCTCTTTCGGGCGCTGGTAGTAGGGGCCCGCTTGCAAGCTTTCGCCCAGGGTCTTCAGAGCTTAGCCACAAAGCCTCCCCGCCAAATGTGGCTCTCCGGCATCTTAGCATTCTATATTGGCAACGGATGGAAGTAGCCGCCATTTTGATAGGAGCCTATCTTCTGGGGACGCTTTTGCCGGGGTTGTGGATACCCCGTCTGTATGGGATAGATATTCGGCAGGTCGGCAGCGGCAACGTCGGCAGCACGAATGTCTACCGGGCGTTGGGCTTCTGGCCGGGCTTCTGGGTGCAGGTGATAGATATTGGCAAAGCGGCCCTCGCCGTATGGATAGCCCAGCGGCTTTCGCAGGAGGCTTGGGTGTGGTATGGGGCAGCCACCATGGCAGTATTGGGGCATATTTTTCCGGTCTGGACGGGCTTCCAGGGCGGCAAAGGCGTCAATGCCCTCCTGGGCGGGATGATCCTGATTGACCCACTCACCACGGCGGCGGCCGTAGGGGTGTTTTTGCTGGTGCTCCTTTTTAGCCGGTACGTCTCGCTTAGCTCTGTGACGGCTGTGAGTAGTTATCTGGTGTGGCATGGGCTTTTAGGCAGGGGAAACGTAGAAGGTTACCTATTTGGGGTATTTTGGGCGCTGCTGGTGATATATACCCATCGCAGTAACATCCGTCGTCTCCTGCGGGGGGAGGAGCCCAAGGTAGGCCAGAAGAAGAGCCAGTTAACAACCAGCCCCTCCAAAGCCCCGGGTGCCGCCTGATACGTCTTCTCTCTTGCATGCAGCGTAAGAGGGCAGTTCCGCCCGGCGGGGAAAAGGCTTATGAAAACGCCTTCGTTTCAGTTTGCCCTTAGCCGGAAGGGCTTTACGGCTCCACTATGACCTCTCACGCCCCGTGCAGCCCCCTTAGCCGTTTCACCCACCGCTCAAAATGCGTACAGTCCGCCATCACGGCTTCTAACGATACCGCTTTCAGAATCTCTATGCCATCCAAGGTCTTCTTGTAGCCTGGCCATGCCTTCTCAAGGCGGGCAGCGGGATGCGAGTTTACCCCCCCGTTGATCAGCTCTGCCCCCTTCTCTTGCACCTCCTTTGAAAGTTGTCGCCATGCATCGCTATTCAGGGGTCTTTTCTCTCTTTTGGCTCTTTCGGGTATCAACTTCAAGGCTGGCGGCGCCAGCAGCAATGTCTCAAACTCATGCAGCATGATATGTGGAATAAATCGCTCATTACCGATATCTTTGGCAAAAGCCTCTTCCAGGAATTGTACTCTCTCATACGGCTCGCTTGGTGCCGTACTCTTTTGCGGAAAGTTTTTCGGTAGACCGTATAGGTCTACCATGGTGGTTACATAGGCAATGCCCCTCTCATGCAAGCGTTTGCGGACCTCTTTGGCCAGTTTTGGATAGCCCCCCTGCTCAAGGCCACCCAGCAAAAAGGGCTTGAGTGTTTTGCCGTGAGATTCAAGGTCAGGGGATAGGATGCGCTTGATGAAGGTCTCTTCTGTCTCGCCCTCGCAGATAACGGCAATTACCATAAATAAGCCGCTCAAAAGGGAAGGTCTTCTTGGGGAAAATACTCCGGGCGGCCGCCAAGGAGGTTCTTATTCCACAGCTCGCCCAGCGTGTAGTCCTCCAACCACTCGCGGAGCGGTTCCGGATCCAACCGCCGCACCGTAGAATGCTCCCCATTTGTATCCACTACCAGAATGTCCTCCGGCTCAAAATAGTTTATCAAGTAAGGTGACTGCGTTGTCATGATGATCTGCTTGTAATGCGCAGTGCTTTTGACCATTTCCGCTAAAAGGTGGAGCGCAAACGGATGTAGGCCCAGCTCCGGCTCATCTATGAGAATAATAGAGGGCTGCTTCTCCGGCGGCTGTAAAAAGAGCGTTGCCAGACACATAAAGCGCAGCGTCCCATCCGAGAGCGACTCCGGCCCGTAAATCATATCCGACCCTCTGCTCCGCCACTCCAGCCGAAGCACCGGCGGATTGGCTGACTCATTAGGCCGAAAATGAAAATCTACAAGAAACGGCGCTACAAGGCTGATCGCAAAAACAATCTTCTCGTAAATACCGGGATGCTGCCTTTGTAGATAATACAAGTAAGCCGCTAAATTGCCCCCGTCCCACCAGAGCCTGTCGTTCTGATGAATATCCACCATTTGCTTGATGCGGGCCGTGGCGCTGGTATCGTGAAAGTGATACAACTCCCAGGCATAAAAGTCGCGATAGACGTACTGCGCTGCGCGGCGATACGTATTTGCCCAGAAGCGCAAGAGACTCTCACGATGCTTCTCCGTGGAAACAGGCTTCCAGCGCGGCTTTGTGTAGTTTGCCCCCCTATCTTGAAAGCCAACGCGCTCCTGCGAGATTAAAAGCCCCCCATTAGCATATGTTAGATTGCACTGGTAGAAGTTGGAGATATTGCCCTCAGTAAATTCCAGCTCTACGTTTATTTCGGGTGTTTTCTTCGGGCCGTGATGGAGGAGGGCAGACACGCCGCCTGCTTCTACTACATAATCCTGCAGCTCCTGCCGCGCCATCCGCCGAAGCAGCTTGAATAGGCTGATAAAGTTGGACTTCCCAGCGCCATTCGCACCGATCAGAATATTGATCGGCCGCAGCTCTATGTCAATCTCCCGAAAGGACTTAAAGCCCTTTACGTACACGCGTTTGAGGACGCGGCGCTTGTCGAGGGTCATAGGGCTTTTTACGAAATTACATCATCGTCGGTACTAGCAAAGAGCTTTGGCGGGGATTCTGGCGCCAATGGTCCTACAACCTCCACCGGTAGAATCGCCCGCACCAGCTCATCGATCGCCTCCAGCTCTGACCGTAGGCGCTCCCGCACTTTCTGCCGAAGGGTGCCTGTCCGCTGCGCCCTATCCTTCTCACTTAGGTCCGCTACGAAGGCCGTTACCCGCTCATGAGCTGCCCGGCTCAGCTCCGATAGCCGCCTATGCCGCTCATCTCCCCTATCATACCGTGGAATAGGCAAAACCTCAAACGGCCGGCGACAAATATCTCGCTCTCCCTTGCCGCTCTGGGCACCAAAAGCCCCCTTTGATTGAAATGGCTTGATGAACTCATCCACATACGGCGCATTCAAAACCGCCGATAAATAGTAGGCTTCGTCCGGATCGTTCGTTTCCATCCAGTAGGTTGTCCCATCTGCTATGAAGCCCTGCACGAGTAGGTCGTAGAGGCGGATAGCAGTGATAGCCGAGGTATCTATGACACAGGCGGATAGATGCGTGCCACTCTTATTATAGATGAGCTTGTGAGGACCGCGGGGATTTTGTCGAGTGAGCGCTTGTGAGAAATCTAGCCGCTCGTAAATATTCGTTACGCGCTCGCTGATTTTGGCATGTTTATTCCAGAGCTCGTCGGCTTTCTTGATCCAGGCGGCAAGGCCTGTGTGACCCTCGTCGATGGCTTCTTCGCGGGAAAGAAGCTTTCGGCCTTGTAGGGGTAGCACGAGGAGGGAGAGGTCCCGCCAGCCAAAGGGAAGGAGGTCGTCCGAAAGAAGCGTGGCATAAAGGTACTGGGCTTCCACGGCGCCTCGTAGCGAAAGGCCTTTCCAGGGCGGCTTAGCCTGCCGCTGGATACGTGGGGCGGTCTCTATCTGGGGCCGCTCCTCGTCTATCGCTATAACATTTGGAGGGGGCCACACAAACCAGAGCGCACGAGGAAAAATATTAGCCCCCTGGATAATCTGTGGCAGATACGGGCTTTGACCGAGGGGGGTAGGGAGCATGAAGGTGTCCTCGGTGCGGCGGAGGTGCTTTTGGGCCTCGGCCCAAGCGGCATTGTGAAGGGGGAGGGTGCCTTCCAGCCGGGTGAGGCGCAATGGCCCTTCTGGTGTGGGCGCATCTTTCTGATAGATGACCACGCAGGTCGGCACATGAAAGAGGGGCGAGACCTTTTCGCAGTCAATAAGGTGCTGGGCGCGAGCAAGGTAGCGCTTCTGAAAGGCGGCGTGCTGCTTCGCACCCGTGAGGATGCTGCGCGGCATCACGAATGCCAGCGTCCCCCCCGCTTTGAGATAGTACCGCTCACTTACCGCAAAAAAGAGCGTCGCCAGCTCCATATGGGCGAAAAGGTGCGTCTCCCGGCTCTGCAGAAGCTGGTAGGTTTGGATGACGAGCTCCCGCAGGCGCTTTTGATAGTCGGGGCGCTGGACATAACAGTAGGCGAGCCAGGGGGGATTGCCAGCGACAAAGTCAAACTTTCGGTAAGCGAGGAGGGCCGGCTGGGAGGCATTATTGAGGATGAAGCCCCAGACGCTGTCGGTAGGGGGTGCTTTGAGGAGCCAGCGCATGAGGCGGAGGTTGCGCTGCCAGGGCGAGCGGTCCGTCGCATTGCCGTAAATTCCCTGTAGGTGCTTTTCAAGGCCGGCCCGAGCCCTTTCCTCCGAAAGGTCCGGCTGAGCATACTCCATCAGCGCCGAGATCGCCTGCTGAAACTTGCGCCCGTCGTGCACCTGCTGGACCGGCAGCTCAAAGAAAGGATTACCGCGAAAGGCGTTCTTGCCGGTGCTCTGCGCAATCTCCTTCGTGGGAACGATCACCCGGAGGGTAGCGTGGTCGGTGTCTCTTTCGGGGAGGCTCAACGCATCGGCCATGTAGATGGGGATGTGGAGGCGCTTTCGGTAGGCTGAGAGGTGGGGCCGCAGCGCTAAGAGGAAGTTCGTTCGGGCAATAAAGACGGCGAGGGGGTGGACTTCGAGCCCGGCAAGGTGCGTGGTGGCCCACTCTATAAGCGCAGGGCCCTGCTGTTTTTGGCTCCGCAGACGAATCGCCGTAAAGAGAAAAGTCCCCGAGCCGCAGGCAGGGTCCAGGAGAGAGGGACTTTCTGCCCTTAGGAAACCCGTCTCGCGCAGCGTCAGCTCTGCCAGCCAGTCCGGCGTATAAAACTCCCCCAGGTCATGGCGGGTCTTAGGGTCAACCAGCTCCTGATACAGGCCTTTGAGGAGGTCTTCGGAAATGATAGTGAGTCGGTACTTGGAGACGAGGCGCCAGGCTATTGCTTGGAGAAAAGCCTGGATGTCGGGATGCTGTGGGTCCACCCAGACGAAAAAGTCCGCCTGGCCGAAGTTTTCGAGGCCTTTGCGTTGGAAAGTCTCCCCCGAAAGCAGGCCCGGCAGCTCTTCCTCTGTTGGCGCCCGCTGCGCTAAGACCACCTGCACCAGCACCCGCGCAAACAGCGCTAAGTATGTATGCCGCAGGAATAGCGACGTATCGCCGACCTTACTGCCATAAACGAGGCTAAGGAGGTTTTGCCACTCGGCGAACTTCGTTTGGGCGGTGGGGTCTGCCTGCGCCGCTTGATAGAGCTTTTCCAAGATGCGCCGCCCCTGGTGAAACGTCGGGCTATGCTCGCCGAAGCGCCGAACGATATCTTCCGTCGTGGGAGGTATGCGCTCCTCATGAAAGAGATAGGTATCTAGCCAAAGGCGGACTTGTTTGACCCGCTCGGGGCTTTCCAGGAGGCTTTCGTCTAAGTAGAGTGTATCGATGAGGGAGAGGCCATTCTCCCGCCAGACGTATATGCGGAATTTCAGTCCATCGGTGAGGATGCCGAAGAAGCGTTCGGCATTGGGTAGGTTGCTTAGGTATCCTGCCAGTTGGGTTTCGGGCTCCCGGAGGGTGGCTTCGTCGAGGTTGCGTTTGAATTCAAAAATCAGGTCTTCAAATAGGACATCGGCGAAGCCGCCGCGCACCCGCAGGCCGGGGATGTATTTTTCGAGCAGGAAGGGTTCTGCATGGGTGAGCTTAGGGAAGGCCGTCCGGAGGAAGTGCAGGAAAGCATCCCGCAGGCTATCTTCGGAGGCGCCCCGCTGCCTAAGCGCCCGACTTTCTGCCAGGTATACCCCCAGCGCCTGAGCAAAGTCCATCATGTAAAGATAAGGAGGACGGGACAGAGGGGGCGTGGGCGCTATCTTTTCGCTATCGTCGGGGTCTCTGGAAGGATTTTTACCCCCGTGACGAGGGGATGATTGAGATGCCTTGACACCCGGCGGACGCTGTCAGGGTCTCAAATAGCTCTTGATATTTTTTCGTATCTTTGCACATGCGGATTGTGATTTGGCTTCTCTTGGGAAGCTTTCCCGTCCTGAGTATGGCCCAGGGTTTCTTGGTGGGGTACAGGCAGATTACCTTTACCGATCCCAGTCGGTCTAACCGCTCTATACCCACAGATGTGTATTATCCGGCTACGAGTAGCGGGACGAATGCGCCTATTGCCAGTGGGGCGTTTCCTGTGCTGGTGCTGGGGCATGGGTTTGTCATGGATGTGAGTGCGTATCGGTGCTTTGCGGATAGCCTCGTGCCGTATGGGTATATTCTGCTTCTTCCACGCACGGAGGGGGGTATCCCGCCCAACCACCAGCAGTTTGGCTTAGACCTGCGCTTTCTCAATGAGCAGATGAAGACAGAGGGGCAGACGCCGACGTCGTTCTTTTATCAGCGGGTGGCCCCTACCAGTGCGATTATGGGCCATTCTATGGGGGGTGGGGCATCGTTTCTGGCTGCGGCCGCCTATACGGGCGTTACGACAGTGGTGAACTTCGCTGCAGCTGAAACGAATCCCTCCAGCATCCAGGCCGCTAAACAGGTGACCGTACCCGTTCTCATGTTTATCGGCGAGAACGATGGCGTGACGCCGCCTGCCCAGCATCAGCTGCCGATGTTTGACTCCTGCGCCAGTACCTGTAAAATCCGTGTAACTATCCTGGGTGGGGGGCACTGCTATTTTGCAGACCCCAGTACGACCTGCAGCTTCGGCGAGGGTACTACCAGCCCCCAGCCCACTATCACGCGAGCCGAGCAGCAGCGGCGCGTCTTCGGGATTCTCAGGCCATACTTAGGCTATCGGCTCAAAGGAAACCTCGCCGATAGCACAGCCATGATGACCAAGCTGAACGTTGCCACCGAAGTGAGCTACGTCCAGCAGTGCGGCTCTGTCAGCACTTCCCTGCCTCAGGCCGCTCGCCGCTGGTGGATAGATTCGCAGGCGGCGCCGCAGCAGCTGCGCTTGCACCACCCAAACCTTCCAAGTGGGACGCGGCTTCGCATCCTGGATGCGGCGGGCCATCGGGTCTATGAGGCCCCTTTACATGGGCAGGAAACGACCCTCCCTACGACAAGCTGGCCCGCCGGCGTCTATCTCATCCAGGTCGGCCCAGAATCCACCCGCTGGATCAAACCCTAAAAACCTCCGCCGACTACCTGTAAGCCCCTATCTTAGGGGCATAAGGAACCTTTACCCCGCCGTACGCTGCCGAGCACAAGGGCCTTGTTGCCGTCTCTTAGCTTAGTGCCCGCCATGCGCCTTACTGGCATACACGCCTACTGCCCTCCAAACCGCCCCTGCGCTTAGCAGAGAGGCGCCAGCGTGATACCCCGCAGGAGCAGGGTGCTACGCCCCTCCTTGACTTAGGGTACGCTCTAAAATGTTTGGCAACCCTATATTTGCACTATGTTGCGAAAAGTAGGATTGGCGCTGGGATGGCTGGGATATGCGCAGGTGGTTCCCTCGGACAGCATACCCACTTATGAAATAGGGCCGATTGTGGTGGCGGAGCGCTATGGGGTGGCGCCGGTGTACCGATTGGAGCCGAGCCGGCAGCTGGGGGCTTCTACCCTACAAGCGACCTTTGAGCGGGTGCCGGGGGTTTTCTGGATGGGGACATCGGCGCATGGCGGGAGACCTGTCCTGCGGGGTTTGTCCTATCAGCGTGTTCTGCTGCTGTATCATCATCTCCCCCGGGACGGCGACTACTGGGGCGAAGACCATGGCTACGAAGTAGCGAGCCGTTACTTCTTTCTACGGCCTGAAATCCGCTTAGGGCCGCAGGCAGTACGATATGGCAGCGGCGCTATGGGCGGCGTTCTAAACTACCATCTCTTCCTGCCGGATAGCACGACGTTTTTAGGACAGCTGCAGACCCTCTACAATCCCCTGGGGGGCTCTGGGCAGGTAGGATACTTATCCCGACTTTCATCGGGGGCCATCGCTACCGAAGGGGGCTTCCAACGGCTGAGTAGTTACATAGAGCCTTCCCGGGGGGCCGTTTGGAATACCGCCCTCCAAGAAGCCTATGGTGGCCTACTCACGGAAAAATCCTGGCAGGCCTATACGCTAAAAGCCTGGACCTACTACTTCTCCCAGCGGCTCGGCTTACCCCCAGAGGATTGGGACCCCCAGCGCCGGGAGTGGCTCTTAGAGAACGGTGATGCCATTCCGGCCAGAGCTGCCCAGTCCTTTCTTATTGACCGCCCCTACCAGCACATCCAGAATCTCACGACTGGTATGGAAGTACTTCGCTTCTCCAGCCAGGTCGTATCCACCTGGCGCCTGTCCTATCTCTATAATGACCGGCAAGAATACGGTTATGGTGCAGACGAGCCCGACGTCTGGCTTCGTAATCATCGCTTGGCCACGGAATGGACCTGGACCCATCCCGCGTATCAGGGGGGTATTACGGGCACTCTCGCTTACCGCACAGATGCGGGGTCGGATCCTTTTGCCCCCACCGCATTAAGCTATGAGAATGGTATCTGGGGGCGCTACCGCTACCCCGTCCGCCGCGGCCAATGGCAGATCGGCCTCCGCCTCCATTATGGCCAGCACCAGAATCGCAATACCCGTGCGGCTCGCCATTACCTCACTTGGGCCGCCGAAGTTAGCTACGAAACCCCCACCTACTGGCTCAAGCTCGCCCGAAGCTTCCGCCTCCCACATCCTGTGGAGCTCTGGGCTGACGGCTTCCATGAGGGTGCCCGCCGCTACGAGCTTGGCAGGCCCACCCTTCCCACCGAAACCGCCTACAGCGTAGAAACCCGCCTCGCCTATAAAGCCTTCGCCCTTCAAACGTATCTCATGTACTTCCCGCAGTATATTTTCTTTCAGCGCCTCGAGGATACGCTGATTAGTGCTATTGGCGCTACCTTCCAGTACACGGCAAAGTCTGCCCTCCTCACAGGGTTTGAGGTGGCTTACCAGAAAGACTGGCTTAGCGTAGAACTGAGCTACGTCCATGGCTATTTCCCGAGAGAAAAGGCCGACTCCCTCCGGGCTATGCCGAAAATACCGCCTTTTCGGGTGCGCTTTCAGCTGCAGTGGCCCAAAGCGCTTTTGCAGCCGTACGTAGAGACGGCTTTTTATGCGCCGCAGCGGCGGGCTTTCACCGCCTATCGCACAGAGATACCGACCCCGGGCTATGCCGTCGTAAATGGTGGGGTGCGTTTTCTCCAGCGTCGGTGGAGCCTGACTTTTGGGGGCACTAACCTCTTGAACGTCCGCTATCAGTCGCATCTCAGCCTTTTCCGGCAGTGGGGCACAGATGGCATCTATGCGCCGGGGAGGGGGGTTTACTTGCGCATGGAGTGGCTGTGATACCTATCCAGAAGAAGCGCTTTTTGGGTTTCGTCTCTTGGCGCTTAGGCGGTGAGTCGCGTCGGTTCCGTGCCCCCCAGCAGCGGCCTCAGCTTGGCATGAGGGAGGGAAGTTGCTTGCGTTTAGGCATCTTCTTGGGGGGCAGGTTTATTCTCCGGCCGTAAGAGGGGGAAGAAAATCACCTCCTGGATGCTGGGGGCATCGGTCAGCAGCATGGTCAGCCGGTCAATCCCCAGCCCTAATCCAGCTGTCGGGGGCATGCCGTATTCCAGGGCACGCAAAAAGTCCTCATCCATGGGCATAGCTTCCATTCCTCCCGCCTCGCGCAGCGCCGCCTGCCGTAAAAGCCGCTCCCGCTGATCGATCGGGTCATTCAGCTCCGAGTACGCATTGGCTATCTCCTTCCCAGCTACAATCAGTTCAAAACGTTCGGTCACGGTGGGATCATGCCGATGCCGCCGCGCCAGCGGACTGATTTCCACCGGGTAGTCCATCACAAATGTAGGCTGAATAAAACTCGGTTCCACGACCTTCCCAAAAAGCGTATCGATCAGGTCGGCCCGCTCATACGGCGGCTCTGGCAAGGGTAGGCCCCGCTGCGCGATGAGATTTTTTAGCTCGTCGTTCGAGAGGGCGCGCACCTCTACGCCTAAGACGTCTTTTAGGGCTTCATAATAAGTCACCGTCCGGAATGGCGGCGTCCAGTCAATCTCTTTACCTTGGTAGGTTATTTTGGGAGAGCCGTGCACTTTTTGGACGACCTCATGGAGAAGCTCTTCCACGAGGATTTTCATCCAGTAGTAGTCCTGATAGGCCACATAAAGCTCCACTTGGGTAAACTCAGGGTTATGGAAGCGGTCGATGCCCTCATTGCGGAAGTCTTTTGAGAATTCGTATACGCCGGGGAAACCCCCGACGATCAGCCGCTTGAGATAGAGTTCGTTAGCGATGCGTAGATACAACGTCATGTCGAGGGCTTCCAGGTGCGTCGTGAAAGGTCGTGCAAAGGCACCTCCATAAACAGGCTGCAAGATGGGCGTTTCTACCTCTAAAAAGTTTCGGCTATTGAAGAAGTCGCGAATAGTCTGGACGATTAGTGTGCGTTTGCGGAAGAGTTCGCGCACGCCCAAGTGCACGATGAGGTCCACATAGCGCATGCGGTAGCGCAGTTCGGGGTCTGTGAAGGCGGCGTAGACTTTGTCTTCGGTGGCTTTTTCGATGGGGAGGGGGTGGAGGCACTTAGCTAAGAGGCGAAAGTTTTGGACATGGACGGTGATTTCGCCGGTTTTGGTGGTAAAGACGAAGCCTTCTACGCCGATGATGTCGCCCAGGTCTAAGAGTTTTTTGAAGACCTCGTCGTAGAGCTCGGGCTTGTGGGCGAAGTCATCCCGCTGGAAGTAGAGCTGAATATCGCCGGATTCATCCCGGAGGACGGCGAAGGAGGCTTTTCCCATGAGACGTTTGCGCCACAGGCGGCCAGCGAGGCGCACCTGCTTGAAGTCGAGTTTATTTTGGGGGTAGAAGCGCAAAATCTCAGCGGCGGTGGTATTAGGCGGAAAGGGTTCGCCGCTGTATGGCGGGATGCCCAGAGCGAGGAGGCGCTGGAGTTTTTCTTGGCGGAGGGGCTCCATGGGGCAAAGCTACGACGCCCTAAAAAAGTGTGGGCTGCGTGGTCGTGGTGGGTGGGGTGAGATGGGTGCGTAAGCACGTGAGGAGGGTCTCTTCTGAGAAGGCCGACCAGCGCGCCCGAAGGAGGGAGCCGAGGTGAGAAGCCCTTCGGGTGCCTGCCATAGGGGGCCGCAGCGCCGGCAAATGGGCCGAATGTAGGAGCACCTTATGGAGGAAGAAGGCCTCCTCCTGCGCTAAGCTCTGCCACAAGTACGTAAGCTTGGTTGTCAGGCGCTCTTCCGAGCGCATGAGCCCTGGCAGCTCCTCCATAAGCCACCGCCCCAACTCTTCTGGAAATCCCACGGCGGGCCTTCCTGGCGGAATGAGCGTCAGGGTAAGCGCCTCCGCCGTATCCCCAACCTCCCGCACACTATAGTGCAAAATCGCTTCTGGCAAAGCCGAAAAATGCGCTACGACTCGGATAAGCGTCTGAGCTGTCGTGCGCGGATACCAATAACTTCCCGAAAGGAGTTTTAGAAAGAGCCAGGCTTCCGCTTCTGGTGCGCGCAGGATATAGGCTCGCAGGCTCTCCCAGTCGCGGGCCATAGGCTGATGTAAGTGCCAGAAAAGGGCTATCGCCTCTTTGGTGCCCTTTGCGCCATTCGCCATGCGCCCAACTTAGGGAAATTCCCCGGCCTGCCCGCGTTGTCTTCTATGCGCTTTCTCTGGCCGATGGGGTAAAACTCGTAGCTTTGCGGCGGTATGGCGACAGTTGCGCACACCTTAGGGCTTATCAAGCCCGACGCTGTGGAGGCAGGGCTGATGGGGCGAATCCTATCAGATATTGAAGCGGCTGGTTTTCGGATTGCAGCGATGAAGATGTTGCGGCTCTCTCGGGCGCAGGCAGAGGCGTTTTATGCTGTGCATCGGGAGCGGCCGTTTTTTGCGTCGCTGGTGGAATTTATGACGAGCGGACCGGTGGTAGCCTTTGTGATAGAAGGGGAAAATGCCGTGGAAAGGTACCGGCAGCTCATGGGTGCGACCGATCCGGCTAAGGCCGAGCCGAATACTCTCCGGGCCCGGTACGCGCAGAATATTGAGCGCAATGCCGTACACGGTTCGGATAGTCCGACCTCAGCCCGGCGGGAAATCGCCTTCTTCTTCTCCGAGCTGGAGCTGGTTAGTCTCAATGCCGAAGTCGTAGCGGTATGACACCTCTGGAAAGAATGGCCGAGATGGGCCATCAGCAAGTGATGTTTTGCTATGATGCGGGGGTGTCGCTACGGGCTATTATAGCCGTTCATGATACGACGCTGGGGCCGTCTCTGGGCGGGGTGCGCTTTTGGCCCTACCAGTCGGAAGCCGAGGCGCTGGTAGATGTGCTCCGGCTTTCGCGGGGTATGACCTACAAGGCCGCCATTAGTGGGCTGAACTTAGGCGGCGGCAAATCGGTCATCATTGGCGATCCCTTGGTTCTCAAAAATGAAGCCCTTCTGCGGCGCTTCGGGCAGTTTGTGGAGAGTCTGAATGGGCTTTACATCACGGCGGAGGATATGGGCGTATCGGTGAAGGACATGACCTATATCCGGATGGAAACCCGCCATGTGACGGGCTTGCCGGAGGAAATGGGCGGGAGTGGGGACCCTTCGCCCGTAACCGCCTATGGCGTGTACCTATCGATGAAGGCCACCTGGAAGAAGCTTACAGGAACTGAGTCTTTGCAGGGGGTGCGGATCCTCATTCAGGGGCTGGGAAAGGTAGGCTGGGCGTTAGCCGAGAGACTCTATCAGGAAGGGGCGGTTTTGCTGGCGACAGACCTCAGCGCCGCCCAGCTGGAAGAAGCAGCACGACGCTATAAGGTACAGGCCGTCGCCCCTGACGAGTGGTACAAGCAGCCGGTGGATATTCTGGCGCCCTGCGCCCGGGGGGCCGTCTTGAATGAAAGTACCATTCCCCACCTCCAGTGCGCCGCCATCGTCGGCTCCGCCAATAACCAGCTCGCTGATGAAGAGGCTGATAGTCAGCGCTTAGCCGGGCGGGGCATCCTCTACGCCCCTGACTTCCTCATCAACGCTGGGGGGCTTATCAACGTCTACACCGAGCTGGAAGGCTACAATCGACAACGGGCGCTGGCCCGGACGGAATATATCTATCAGGCCCTTCTGGATGTATACCAGGCGGCAGAAAAGCGCGGCATTACCCCCCACGAAGCCGCTATGCAGCTCGCCCAGGAACGCATCCGGGCTATTGCGGGCTTACGTGTGCGCACCTTCCATCAGCCATCTGCCTTATCTTTGGCCTAACCCAGACTTCATCCCAAACTATGACGAACCAGGAAAACCTCAGTAAGGAGACCACGCAAGAGTCCACCTCTGTCATCATCTCCCGCCACAAGCTGCGGGTACGGGTTATGCAGGCCCTGTATGCGCATCTCGTGAGCGAAACCCCCGCCGAAGAAGTTTTTGCCTACCTTTTGGAAGAGCTCCACGAGGCAGCAAAAGTAGAAGCTCCACACAATGCCGAGTTCCTAAGAGAAATATTTTTCGGCACTGTGCGAAATCTCCCCCAACTTCGTGGCTTGATTGAAAAACATCTGGTGGGCTGGACATGGGATAGGCTTTTCATGGTGGATAAGTGCATTTTGCTGTGTGGCCTGTACGAGATGCTAAACTTCCCCGATATTCCAATCCGGGTTACGCTAAATGAGTGGATTGAGATCGCTAAAACCTATGGCACGGCCCGGAGCGCTGGCTTCGTGAATGGCTTATTAGATGCCATCCGGCGCAGCCTCAGCCAAGACCCCCACAACCCCATAGCTCAGAAACCCCTCTAAAAGCGGCTATCCTCCTCTGGGATAGGCCCTCGCAAGCGGGTAAGTAGCTTAAAAAGGCAGGTAGTCAAGATACGCAGAGAGAGATTCAAGCTTTTTGCGTAAATTTGCCATTATGCATGCTGAGGGGGGAACTTCCGCTATGGTATCTGGAGCGGAGGTCCAGCTCTTTTCCATGTGGTTGGGCTTCACGAGTGAACGGGAGTCAGCCCAGCGAGACCTTTTGTCCATCATGCTTCAGAATGCTGGGTACTCGGTCAGTCGCCCTCCCCTTCCGGAGGGGAAGAGTCTGGTTCAGCTCTGGCAAGAGGTAGCTCGGACATACGATGCGGCCCTGCTCATTGTGGGGGGTGATGCCGGTCCCAAGCTCGATGCTGGCGCCTCCCTCCTGCGCTTGCAGTATGATACACTGCTATCGCAGGCTTCCCCCCGGTTTCGGCTAATCGTCTGGGCTCCCATTGATGAGCAGAGCCCCATGGACTTGGAGGCCCGTGAGCTTCTGACCCACATTGAGAATACCCTCACTCCTCGCGTCATGCTCACCCGCACCCAGAGCCTTCCCCTCCTGATCCAGGAGATCCACGCCTTTCTCCGAGAAGCCGTAGAAGCCCGCCAGGCCGTCAAACTCTACGACATTGCCTTCATTCACAACATTCAGGATGCGGAACCTTTTTATCAGCTTATTGAGGGGCTTTCGGAGAAGTACCGCACGCAAACGCTCGCCTTTCGGCCCGAAAATGCCGTAGAGGATTATCGGGAGGCGGAACGGCTCTATCGGGAGAGCCGGCTGGTGGTGTTTCTCTTTGAAGAGGCGGGGGACTGGGCGGTAGCTTCCGCTACCTACCTCTGGAAAAGCGGGGGCGGGCTCTCACAGCCAACGCCCATTCTTTTGTTAGGGCTGCCCGAGCCTGCCCGTAACCGCCACCTCCACCTGAAAGTTCCCAACATTCGCCTGGAGCTACGGCCCGCCTCCGAGCTGGCCCCAGCTATTGAAGCGGCTTTCCAGATAGCCAGACACGCCTCCACCTGGCCCGATAGCCCTCGCCTGTGTCCCTACATTGGCCTGCGCCCCTTTGAAGAGATAGATGCGCTCTTCTTCCACGGGCGGGAGCGCCATGTGGATAAGCTCCTCAGCCAGCTGGCTGAAAAGAAATTTGTCATGGTAACCGGTGCCAGTGGGGATGGGAAGTCCTCGCTGGTCTTTGCGGGGATATTGCCAGCCCTGCGCGCCAATCGTCTGCCGTCGCCTTACCCCCGATGGGCTATCGCCACGCTCCGCCCGGAAAAACGTCCTCTCACCAACCTCGCCCAGAGTCTTGCCGCCGCCCTCGGTTTTAGCAACCCCGCCACCGTGGAAGAGCGCCTCACTTACGGCTTCTCGGCCCTCGTAGACCTCTATAAGAGTTCCTCGGCTTTCGTAGACCCCACCAGCCCCGAATTCCTCAGCCTCCCCGATGCCGAAAAATCCAAGCGCCTCCGCCAGGGCGCCAACCTCCTCATCCTGGTAGACCAGTTTGAGGAGTTCTTCACCA
>Ga0209691_1000916_pt1 | contig 19033 bp, 19 predicted proteins | sample YNPMSBMetaG_FD_187120 | JGI IMG/M metagenome (GOLD analysis project Ga0209691, IMG submission 187120) | Anoxygenic and chlorotrophic microbial mat microbial communities from Yellowstone National Park, USA - YNP MS-B MetaG (SPAdes) (version 2) ... | reverse complement strand
GCTGGGTGAACTGGGTCACGGCTTCGTAGATAGCGCGTGCGCGCAGTGTGCTGAGCGTGATGCGATAGTTTCGGTGTTTCATGGTATGGAGTATACCCCACTGCACTACCGAATTTCGAACACCCTCACCTTTGCGCAGCCCGTATCGCGCCAAACGCGCCGCTGCTGCCCGACACCGGCACTGCCATACCGTAACTAACCCGTCCATCCCCACTGGTTTTCCTACTCGACCAGCAACAGGTCGGCTGCCGATTTAAACTGCTCCTCATACAGCGTGCGATACACACCCGGCTTGTTCACCAGCTCCTCGTGCGTGCCGATGTCTACCACCTCGCCCTTATCCAGCACCACGATTTTGTCGGCGTTCACCACCGTCGACAGGCGGTGAGCAATCACGATGCTGGTGCGCCCCTGCATCACGTGTTCCAGCGCCTGCTGCACGTTCGCCTCGGTCTGGCTGTCCAGCGCGCTGGTAGCATCATCCAGTATCAGTATCTTGGGGTCGGTGAGGATAGCGCGCGCAATAGACAACCGCTGCTTCTGCCCTACCGACAACTTAATCCCATCCTCGCCGATTTTGGTGTCGTACGCATCGGGCAGGGTCAGGATGAAATCATGCAGGTCTGCCTGCTTGGCAGCGCGCACAATCTCCTCTTCGGTGGCATCATGCCTGCCATAAGCGATGTTCTCTTTGATAGTGACCGAGAACAACAGCGACTCCTGCATGACCATGCCCACGTTACGCCGGATGGATTCCAGTTTGATGTCCCGCACATCCACACCGTCGATTAACACCTGCCCGTCGGTGACATCATAGAACCGGGCGATCAGGTTGACCAGCGTGCTCTTCCCCGCCCCGCTGGGACCGACCAGTGCAACCACTTCGCCGGGGCGAATATGCAGGTTGACATTTTTTAACACCAGCTGCCCAGGGCGGTATCCAAAACTCACATTGCGAAACTCAATCTCGCCGCGCATCTGTGGCAAAGGACGGGCATTGGGAGAATCTTCGACATCCGGGCGGGTATCCAGAACCTCAAACACGCGGTCTATCGCCGCGCCAGCCCATTGCAGGGTAATGTTGAAATCAACCACGCGCACGGCGGGGTCATACAGGTAGCCCATGTAGAAGGTGAACGCCAGCAGTTCGCCCGCCTGCAGCTGCCTGCCCAGCACCAGCACACTTCCGTAGTACCATACCGCTGCGGTTCCCACAGCCCGCACCAGTCCTGCGAACAGACCCAGCTGCCGGTTCAGGTGCACCTGCTTCATGCCCAGCGCGAAGTTCTCTTTCACCGTTTGCATGAAGCGTTCCGTCTCGTAGTCTTCACGCACGAAGGCTTTCACCACGCTGATACCGGCTATCTTCTCCTGCAATGTGCCCAGCATGGCATCCCACTTCTCGCGCAGCTGCACACTCAAATCGCGGATATACTTGAGATACAGTTTGTAAACCACCACGTATAGTGGAACGACAGCCAGTGTAATCAGCGCAAGCCGCCACTCCTTCCAGAAGATAACTCCAGTCACCGCTACCAGAGTTACAATATCTGTAATCAGTGTAACAAAACCGCCCGTAATCATGTACTGGATAACATCGATGTCGCCCGTAAGCCGCGCCATAATCTTGCCCGTTTGCCGCTGGTCATAGTAGCTGAGCGACAGGCGGTTGAGATGACGATAGCTCTGGAAGCGCAGGTCGAAAACCACCCGCTGCCCCAGCCAGTTGATAAGATAGTTGAGGGTGAAAGAGACGACTCCGCGCAACACATGGATACCGATGACCGCCCAGAAAACCCACGTCAACGCGCTCCACTTCTTGTTCGGAAACACATCGTCGATAACATACTGGAATAAGAGGGGCATGGGTACTGCGCTGACGGTAATGAGACCCATGAGGAACACCGCTGCAATAACGCGCCATCGGTAAGGCTTCAGATAGCCCAGCAGTCGCCAAAAATTGTTCATCGCTTTGTGGCTCCCCTCACCTGCTCGAAACGAAAACGGGTAGAAGGAGGCGGCTTCGAGATCTGGCTGTTATCCCACCGTTGCCCGATAACAATGCTCATCCACGCTTCCTTGTACACGGCAACATGATAGCGATATTGCACCCGATGGATGAGGGCAGCTGGCACATCGACGAGGCAAGTGATGGTGCCCTGCCCTTTCATCCCCTCGTAGGTCACAGGCTCCGACCAGGTGAGCGTTTTGAAGTTCTCTGCGTCGGTAGTCTGTTCCTTTGCGCCCAGCATCTTCTGGCGCAGCCGTGGCGAGCCGACAGCCAGCAGGCGCAATACATCGGTGATGTCCGGCTCTTCAAGCCCCAGCCAGCGATGATAACGTGCTTCCGCCATCTGGTTCAGCGTGCGCGGCGCTGGCGTCCGGTTCACTGAGCCACCCTGCACCTGCGCCTGCCAGACCTTTCCATCACACACACTGCGAAACCAGCCAAAGGCGGAGCGTTCCTCGATGAACAGCCGGTTCGGGCGTAACACTGCCAGCTCGGTGCGTATCTCCTGCCCGATGAGCCGTTTCACCTCTTGCTCCATCTGTTTCCAGCGTGCCGGGCTAATGTTGTCGAACACGCCGGGCTTCGCCTCCAGAGACAAGTCCTCGAAACGCGATACTGCCCGAATCTGCAGACCGGGCGCCCCAGTATATCGCTTCCACACACGTTGTGCAAGTTCGCTCATCCTAACGTGAATAGACCTGTTCGGGGTCAACAAGACGTTCCAGCACTACCTTCAGCTCGCCGCGCTCCGTATCCACCTGCCGGAAGAAGCAGCTCCGATACCCATTGTGACAGGCTGCACCCACCTGCTTCACTTTCAACAAAATCACATCTGCGTCACAGTCTATGTAAATCCCCTGAACCTCCTGAAAGTGCCCTGACGTCTCGCCCTTGACCCAGAACTTCTGGCGTGAGCGACTCCAGTAGGTTGCCTTCCCCGTTTCAATAGTTTGTTCTAAAGCCTCCCGATTCATCCAGGCCATCATCAACACGTCGCCGTTTTCGGCATCCTGTACGATGGCGGGGATCAACCCCTGCTCGTTGAACCTAAGCTCGTCCATAAACTTCATGCGCTATACTCTCCAGCCTCCAGCATTTAGTGGATACATACATTATACCTGCATATTGTGGTGCCTGCAGGGGATTCGACTCCAAACTCGAATTAGGATTCCGTGAACGAGCTCGGACTGATCGTGTACTGCGGCACTCTACCCTCCACGCAGGACCTAGCGCGCGAGATCCTGCAAAGCCCGCCCGTACAAATCCGCGCGGTTGTGGCGGAACACCAGACCGCCGGACGCGGGCGGTACGGCAACCGCTGGCTAGATACGCGTGGCGAAAGCCTGCTCATGACGCTGTTGCTGCCCCTCCGGGCTGAGGAGTCCAATCGGGCGGGGCAACTAGCACTCGTGCTCGCGTTAGCAGTAGCGGACGCTCTGCGCGAACAGACAGGGCTAACAGTGCAGTTCAAGTGGAGTAACGACGTGCTGGTCAATGGGCGCAAGCTGGCAGGCATCCTGATAGAAACCGCCTCCGACGCCCAGCATCAGATGTGGGCACTGGCAGGGGTCGGGGTGAACTTGCTGCAGAGCGAGTTCCCTCAGGAGATACGGGATACTGCCACTTCGGTATACTTGGAGACCGGGCGGCGGTTGTCTGTGGAGCCTCTCGCCCAACAGCTACTGCGTTCTGCCGACGACTGGATGCAGGTGTGGAGGCGCAATGGTTTTTCCGAAGTGCTGGCAGAGTGGCGCAAAGCAGATGTTACTGCTGGACACCTCTACCGTCTGCCGTCCGGAGAGACAGGGGTGGCACGGGGCATTGACGACCAGGGCCACCTGCAGGTCGAGGTTGCCGGGCAGGTGGTGGCTGTTACCTCCGCAGAGCCGGTGCGGGGAGTGTACGCCCCGGAAAAATGATTCCACAATAAGGCGTCTGTGCAGGACACCTCACCTCTGACGTCGAAACGGTACATCCCCCGCAGGCGTTCTATAACACCGTGCCGGGGAACATCCACCTTTAGCCGATGGGAGGTTACCAATGCAAGTTGGATTCTACGGTCATGTCCGCCAGTACCACAACCTGAAGGCGGAGATCGATAAAGCCATCGTGGACGTGCTGGAGACGGGTTCGTACATCACGGGACCCACACTGGAACGGTTCGAGCACGAGCTCGCACAGTTCTTCGGCATGAAATACGCGGTCGGCGTCAACTCGGGCACCGATGCCATATGGCTCGCGCTGATGGCGCTGGGTATCGGCCCGGGCGATGAGGTCATCACCGTCACCAACACCTTCTTCGCCACCGCGGAAGCCATCTGGATTGCGGGCGCAAAGGCGGTATTCGTGGATACCGAGCCCAAGACCAATAACATCGACGTCACCAAAATCGAAGCCGCCATCACGCCGCGCACCAAAGCCATCATCCCCGTTCACCTGTACGGACAGTGCGCGGAGATGGACAAAATCGCGCAAATCGCCCGCAAACACAACCTGCTGGTTATCGAGGACTGCGCGCAGGCGATCGATGCGCACGGCGATACCTTCAAGGTTGGCGAGCTTTCCGACGCGGTAGCAATCAGTTTCATCGCGCACAAGAACCTGGGCACCCCGGGCGACGCCGGTGCAGTCATCACCAACCGCGAGGATGTTGCTATCGGCGTGAAGCGACTGCGCAACCACGGCTCGCTCAAACGCTCGGTGCACAGCTTCGGTTTCAACAGCCGGCTGGACGACCTGCACGCGGCAATGCTCAGTGTAAAACTGAAATATATCCATGACTGGAACAATCGACGGCAGGAGATCGCGAGGATGTATACGAGTGCCTTGAAAGACACCTCCCTCAAACTGCCCTATGAGCTGCCCGGTTACCGGCATGTATACCACCTGTACGTGGTGGAAACCACCAACGGCAAGCGCGATGACCTGCTCAACTTCCTGAACAAGAACGGCATCGACGCCAAGTGCCACTATCCCATCGCCATTCACCAGCAGGAGGGCTTCCCCTGGGGCAAGGAGGCAGAAATCGTGGGGGGCGTTCCGAACAGCGAGTGGAACGCGGCAAACTGCGTGTCCCTGCCGATGTTCCCCGAACTCTATCAGGAAGAGATCGACTACACCATCGAGAAAGTGCTCGAGTGGTGCAAGGCGAACCCATAGGTGATGAAAATGAGCCAGCCGGTCTATAAAGTCGTCGTGGTGGGCATGGGCAAGCGCGGGATGCACCATGCCACCACCTTCCACGCCAACCCGCGCTTTGAGGTGGTGGGCATCTGCGACATTGACGCCGCCAAATTACAGTCTGCTGCTGCGCAGCTGGGCAACCCGATGACCAGCACCGATGCGGCGGAGCTGCTGGCAAAAACCAGACCCGACGTGTTCTGCCTGACCACGATGCCTAACATCCGGTATCCGATGATTAAGCTGGCGGTAGAGGCACGTGTCAAACTCATTGCCTACGAGAAGCCGATAGCGTTGAACCTGCGGGAAGCACGGCAAATCATGGAGCTGGTGCGCAATGCGGGCGTTAAAACGGTGGTCAGCCACCAGCACCGCTACGGCGCGCACTACCAGAAGGTAAAGGAAATCATCGCCAGCGGAGCCATCGGGCGGGTGCACACGGTGTACGGGCATGCGACGGGCTGGATGCTGCACATGATGACCCACCTGATCGACTACATGCGCTGGTACAATGACAACGCCGAGGCGGAATGGGTGATGGCGCAGGCGAGCGGGCGCGGTAAGCTTTCCGACAACCATCCCTCGCCCGACTACATTGGCGGATTCATCCAGTTCGCCAACGGCGTACGCGGCATCGTGGAGTGCGGCGCGGGCGCGCCCGACGTGCCGGAAGTGGACTACTGGTGGCGCAAGGCGCTCATCGGCGCGCAGGGCACGGAGGGCTTTGCGGAGGTACTCACCGGCGGCGGCTGGCGTGCCGTGACCAAAGACGGCGTGCTACACGGACCGGGCACGATGGATTACAACCTCGACATGCCCCCCTACATCGAGGATATGGCACGCTGGCTGGATGACGACAACGCCGTGCACCCCTGCAACGGTGAGGACGCCTATAAGGGCTTCGAAATCATGATGGCGATGGTTCGCTCAGTAGTGGAGCGCGGGCAGGTTGTCCTGCCCCTTCCCGAAGGACCACCCGAAATCGAAGCGCTGGCTGAAGTACTTCCAGAGAAACCTGTACTGCTCTCTATGCCCGAGAACCGCAAAGAATATCCAGTGTAAGCGATGAGGAGGAGATGCCGGGTGCAGGCTGCTGCCGTGCATCTCCTCCTTCCTCTTCTTCCTTTACCCCCTTACCAAAACGAGGCGAGGGTGCTATAATAGAGCATCTCCCATCCGTGAGGGAGAGGTGGAGGACACATGATTTCCAAGGCGATTGGCACGGTCACCGAGGTGCGGCAGACGCGGGCGGGTGTCCAGGAATTGGTGGTGCAAAGCGGCGAGGAGGCACGCTTGGCGCTCAACCATATCAATCTGACGGGTGTGGCAGACGTCGGGGATGCCGTGGTACTCAACACCACAGCGACCGAACTCGACCTCGGCTCGGGGGGTTATGACTTCGTGATTCACAACCTTACCCGTCCACTGGAACCGACGCCGATGGATGGACATATCGTACGTCTGCGTTATACTCCCATGCAGCATACGGTGCTGGCTGTAGAGGAGCCTGCATCGCCCCATCATGAGGTCATGCAGTCTGCCAGCTCCCTGCAGGGGATGCCGGTGGTCTGCTGTGGACTGCACAGCCAGATAGCCCCTGTCGCCGCAGCCCTGCACCACTACACCGGCGGAAAATGCCGGGTGGTTTACGTGATGACCGACTCGGCATCCCTTGCGTTAGGCGTCAGCCGACTGGTGCCCGCGCTCAGTGAAGTGGGCTTGCTGCACGGTGTTATCACAGTGGGGCAGGCATATGGTGGAGACTTAGAGGCTGTGAACGTTTACAGTGGGCTGCTCGCCGCGAGGCATGTGATGGGTGCGGATGCCGCTATCGTCTCGCAGGGGGTAGGCAATACTGGCACAGCAACCGCCTTCGGGTTTTCTGGCATTGACCAGGGCATCGCTCTGAACGCCGTTGCCTCGCTAGGGGGTATTCCTGTTGCGTGCCTGCGTATCAGCTTTGCCGACCCCCGCCCACGCCACTATCGCGTCAGCCACCATACGCTGACGGTATTAAGCAAAGTCACGCTGGTTCGCTGCCACGCACCCGTGCCGGAGCTCATTCCCCCTCATCTATGGGAGGTTTTGGGACAATTGGAAGAACATGGCATCGCCGCCAAGCATTTGGTGCGGGTGCTGGACGGTTCAGCGGCAATGGAGGTATTGCGGAAATATCACATTCACGTGACAGCAATGGGACGCTCCGTGCTGGAGGACCGCGAGTACTTCCTTGCCGCCGCTGCAGCGGGCGCTCATGCTGCGGAGCTGGTGTCTACAACTCAAACCGTGAAACAGGTGGGTTAGATGCAAGAAGAGGTCATCCGTTCCGAGCGCATTTTTCAGGGGCGAGTGGTCAATCTCCGAGTCGATACAGTTCGCTTGCCCAACGGTAAGGTTTCGCAGAGGGAGATTGTCGAACACCGCGGTGCGGTGGCCATTGTGCCCCTGCTTCACGATGATACCGTGCTGATGATACGGCAATTTCGGCTCGCTGTCAACGAGGTGCTGCTGGAAGTACCGGCGGGCACTCTGGAAGCCAATGAACCGCCCGAAGTGTGCGCCGCGCGGGAGCTGGAAGAAGAGACGGGATACCGCGCAGGAAGCCTGCGCAGGCTATTCAGCCAGTACCTCGCACCGGGATATTCGCAGGAGATTCTGCATGTGTTTCTCGCCACGGATCTGGAGAAGACCGCGCAGCATACAGAAGAGGATGAAAATGTGGAGGTTGTGCCAGTGCCGATGTCCCAAGCGGTCGGCTTGGTGCTGAGGGGCGAGATACGGGATGCCAAAACGATTGCCGCCCTGTTGGTTGCACACTACATGCTCGTCAACCGGCTGTAGACATCCAACAGACGCTGCGTGGTGTGCTCCCACGTGAAATGTTGTCTCACGTGCGCGATGCCTCGCCGGCCCATATCGTGCCACACTGGTCTCTGGCGGATAGCTTGCTGCAAGGCGATCACGAGGGCAGCAGGGTCATCTGGAGGTATCAGCCAGCCTGTTTCACCATGCAACACAACTTCCGCCAGCCCCCCAGTGTTCGTCGCGATGACCGGCTTCCCCGCTGCCATTGCCTCCAGGGCAAATAAACCCAGTCCTTCCCGACGCGACGGTATCACCGCGATGTCGCACGCAGACCATGCGCAATCCAGCACAGGAAGATACCCAGCAAACCGCGCCCGCTCCCCTACTCCAAGCTCTGTTGCTAGTCGCAGGAGGCTCTGGCGCTGTGGTCCTTCCCCCACAATCAGCGCAAACCATTCGTGCGCGTACACCAGTGCCTTCAGCAGGATATCGACCCCCTTGTCCTCCATCAACCGCGCAACACACAGGGCAACGGGAACATCATCGGGAAGGTTCCACTGCTGCCTGGCGACCTGTTTGTCTGCGGCGTGAGCATGTACGGCTTCTACGTCGACGCCTCCGTATATCACTTCGCACTTTGACGCTGACTGAGGAAAATGATGCAGCCACGCATCCCGCACAGCCCTTGAAACCGCGAGAACCCGTTGCGCGGAATAGGCGGCACGGTTGAGAAGCCAGCGCACGGATGGAGCCAGATGCTCGGGAGGCAGATTGTGCAGTGTAAAAACCCAGCGACGAGGCGGCGCCAGCGCGAGAACGCCCACTGTCCGCAATCCGTGTGCGTGAAGCAGGTCATAATGCTTTTGCCAGCCTCTCGCCAGCAAGGCGCAGTGCAGGTCAGTCAGCATCTGCGGACGGTCTGAGATATTCCAGCGGACGGTGTGTACGCAAGACAGCGAGGAATGCATGGCTAGCGGACAGGCAACAGCGCACTCTATCCCTTCCCTTTCCAGACGGGGCACTACGTTTTGCAAGTAGCGCAACACCCCACCCGCTGCTGGACGCGCCAGATGCAACACGCGCATCGGAGTTCACGGCGTCGGGCGTTCCGGCAGCTTGCGCACGCGCACCGTCACACGCACGTTCGTCGTGGTTAACTGTGCGCCCTCCACCGAACGCAGAGCGACGCTCCTGGTGACATCGGATGTGAGGTTATCTATGTCAATGGGTTCCGTTTCCACACTGTGCACCTGCGCGAGTACCTCAGGCTTACCCGATATGACCACCGTGCGAGGCTCCAGCACAATCTCCTCGATGGCAACACTGGGGTCGGGTTTGCCCTTCCAGACCGGGGTCACCAGCACGGTCTTGGTCAGGCTGACCGGCGCCAGCTTCAGTACCACCCGCACATAAGAGGGGCGAATGGTGACGCCACCGCTGACTGGACGGTTCTCGGCATCCAGTGCCACCACCGGCAGGTCGTCATCCACTTCGTCACCCATCTTTTGGGGAACGGCGTTCACGATGAGCCGCCGTACCTGATTCACCTGCTCCCGTGCACCGGAGACCACCACCGTCTCGGGATACACCACTGGCGAAAGGTAAACATAACCTTCAGGCGGTGCATTGACGAAAAGACAGTCCACCTTGAGTGTCCTACTGATGCGCCTGGTCAGCGTTACCTGTACTATTGGCGGGATAATCTCCACCTGTACGTCTTGCAGCAGGTCTCTGGTCAGGTTGAGCTGCACTGGCAACCGTTGCTTACCTTCGGTTAAACCGGATACGTCCACCGTTGCACGGATGCCACGGGGAGAAATCTGTTCCACACTGCTGCGCATACCTGTCAGCACCACCTTTACCTGCGAGGGGTTCACCGTTGGTGGCTCATAACCGTTTTGTAAATGCCGTACCTCCACATCCACAGTGAACCGCTGGGTGATGGTGGGGTTCCTTTCCGCGTTGACGTACAGCCATATCAGTATCGCACTGCTCAGTGCCATTAGCTTCTCTGGGATGTTTTCGCGGAGCACACGCCACATGACTGTCTACCTCCTCCCCGTCCGCGCAGATTGCTCCTGCTGCCGTCGTCCAAAGGTCCATGCAGGGCGCCAGCGCATGGTCTGGCGCAGGCTCTCCAGCGCCTGACGAGGTGGCTGTGCTGAAAGCAGTTCGATTAGTCGCTGGCGCAGGGTGTCCTCGCGGAAACCGCGCTGTAACCTTCCCGAAAAAGCAACCGAGATGATGCCTGTCTCCTCCGATACCACCAGCGCGACCGCACCCCTTTCCGACGCCGCTATTGCCGCCTTGTGGCGCATGTGCACGTTCTGGTCAATCATTGGGTTCTCCGTCAGGGGCAAAGTGCAACCCGCCGCGACGATACGGTCGCCACAGATAACGACAGCACCATCGTGTAAGGGATTGCCAGGGTAGAACAGGGAGTTCAGCAAGCGTGCGCTGACCTTCGCGTCTATGGGTACGCCCGGCGAGACATAGTAGTCCAGAGAAGGATACGGTTCAAACACGATAAGCGCGCCGATTTTCTGCCGTGCCATCTCGGTGGCGGCGCGTACCACCTCGTTGACCACAGCCGTCAGGTTCTCGCGTCCCGTAGGGTTGATACTCTGTCCCCAGAAGCCAAGGCGTCCCATCTCCTCCAGCACATGGCGAAGCTCCGGATAGAAGAGGATAACCAGCGCCACAGGACCCAAGGGAAGCACCTGACGCATCAGCCAGTTGAGCGTGGTTAAGCCCAGCTTACCGCTGATATACATCAGCAGGAAGAAAAGGAACAGCCCGGACATGATTTGCCAGGCACGGGTGCCCTTTGCCAGGAGGATGAGGCGATAAAGCAGGTAGGCTACAGCGAGGACGTCTACCAGTAGCACCAGCGTGGATGCCACATCCAGCTCCCTGAGAGTCACCAGTAACGGCTTGAATACCGTTTCAATGACGGACAATGCACCACCCTGCTACCTGACAACGTGATGGGGACGGTTTCAGTATAGCACAACTCTCCGCCTGCTGCAACCCGCGCCACCTCTATTTCTGACACCGTTTGCAGCCAGTGGGTTCCATCAAATGGTTTCAGATGCTGGTTCCGAGGGAAGACGACGGAAGCGAAGGAAGCCCTGTGAGACGCCACCGCCTACCATCCACTCCACCTCTTCTTGCTGCGCCAGCGCCTGCGACTCGGGAGTTGCCCACTCCTCGCCAATCACAACAGGCATAGCCTGAACGCCCACCTCACGCAGCGTGTTTGCCCGAAGCTTCGCACGACGAACGTCCTGCCCGTTCACTTTCTGTGACACCTCGGCGACCACGACCTCGTCTCCCTTCCACCAGATAATGTCAGCCAGCAGCGGGTCGGCTAGAGGTTCCGGCATCTGTTGCCCTTGATAGTAGGGCTGCAGCCACCTTGAGACACGACGCCGCACACTGAACTCAATGGCGTTACCTCCCTCTCCGCCGGCGAAGAGGTTCGGAGCACGCCGCAGGGTATGTTGCTCGTACTGTTCGCCTTCGCGCCGCCCCGATTCACCCCGCTGCCACTCCGCAAGCCGGTCTACCGTCCTGCTCAAACGGCGTATCTCCTCCGCCAACTCCTGGAAGCGCGCATCCGTCTCCGCACGAGAAGCCGCTATCTGCACTTCCGTCTGCCGTTGGGCTTCCGCTAACTCTTCTACACGCTGTTCGGTGCGCCGCTGGGCTTCCACTAACTCTTCTACACGCTGTTCGGTGCGCCGCTGGGCTTCAATCAGTTGCACTACAAGCGCTCGCAGCTCGCTAATCTCACGCGAGTGTTGTTCCAGCAGCTCCGAATGCCGACGTTGTATCGCTACAATCTCGCGGACAAGCTCGGGCAACTCTAGCAGCTCGCTGGTCAACAGAACCCGTCTCAGTTCCGCACGCCAGTCTGGATGCTCCTGCAGAAGACGTATTAAATCATGGAGATCTTGTATCGTCATGCCCATCAATCACTCCTGCCATGAATATTTTACCCCACGCGAAATACCCATTTTAGTAACGGTATCGCTGCCGACAGGGTCTTCGCGCGGTGGCTAATCCGATTCTTCTGCTCCATTGGCAGTTCCGCCATGGTGCAGCCCAGCTCGGGCAGGTAAAACACAGGGTCGTAGCCAAAGCCATGTTCCCCACGGGGTTCCCAGTAAATCCATCCGCGACAAGTATCGCGCAGAGTATACTCGGCATCCCATGGAGTGCTGATGGCAACTACCGAATTAAACCGCGCTCCCCGCTGTTCCTGCGGGACACCTTCCAGCAGCTCCAGCAGTTTGGAGATTTTGACCTCCCAGGGCGTATCTTCCCCTGCAAACCGCTTGGAATGCACCCCCGGCTTGCCGCCGAGGTGGTCTACCTCCAACCCGCTGTCGTCGGCGATGCAAACCCTGCCTGTTTGCGCTACGGCTGCACGTGCCTTGGTAAGGGCATTGGTAATATAGTCATCCCCGTCTTCCTCGGGCTCCGGATACGCGGGGAAATCGCGTAGCGACTTAATCGCGATGCCGTCCTCCTCCAGCACTTGCAACAGGGCGTGCATCTCGCGGAACTTTTTGAGGTTGTTGGTAGCAATGACCAGTTCGCGTTCCATCTTACAGAATGTCTTTCAGTACCTCCCGCTGTACTTTAAAGATTTGTTCCAGTCCCTGTTGTGCGAGGTCTAACAATTTGTTGAGTCGGTCTCTGCCGAAGGGCAAACCTTCCGCCGTACCCTGCACCTCCACAAACTTGCCCTTGCCCGTCATTACCACGTTCATATCCACTGAGGCTTGATAATCCTCATCGTAGCAAAGGTCAAGCAGGTCTGCGCCACCGACCACCCCCACGCTCACCGCCGCCACGATGTCGTTTAGAGGCATGTGCTTCATCATGCCCTTCTGGCGCATCCAGTGCAGAGCCTCCGCCAGCGCCACGAAACCACCAGTGATCGATGCGGTGCGCGTGCCCCCATCTGCCTGCAGAACATCGCAGTCGATAGTGATGGTGCGTTCTCCCAGGCTTTCCAGCTGCACCACCGAGCGCAACGCGCGTCCGATGAGCCGCTGTATCTCCATGGTGCGTCCGCCCGGAGCACCTTTGGTAATCTCGCGCGGGGTGCGCTGGCGACAGGAACGAGGTAGCATCCCGTACTCTGCCGTTACCCAGCCCGTTCCCGTACCTTTGAGGAAAGGCGGGACGCGGTCCTCTACCGAGGCAGTACAAATCACGCGGGTATCTCCTGCTTCAATCAGGCAAGAACCTTCCGCGTACTTCATCACCCCCCGCGTTAAACGCAGGGGACGCAGCTCCTGTGAGCCGCGCCCATCAGGACGTGCCATGAACCGACCCCTTTCTGCTGAATTGCGTCACTAAGATTATAACTGAAAAGCGCCTGCAGCGGAAGACGGAAGCAATAAAATGGCGCCCCCGAGAGGAATCGAACCTCCGCACCCGGCTCCGGAGGCCGGCGCTCTATCCACTGAGCTACGGGGGCGCACTCACACCTTTATTATAACCTCAGTTGACGCCGTTGTCAAAAACTATGCGGCGGAGCGCGGGCGGCGCAGAAACTGCAGCTCGTTCATGGTCGCGCGAGAAGCCACTCTTACGAACGCCCCACCCCGATAGGGCATCACTACGCTGCCCCACCACACTGCCTGCCTTCCGATAAAAACGCACCAGTCCTGAAACCCCTGCCTGCCCTGCGGCAGGCGCAGAGCGGTGAGCCGCGCCCCAGCCTGACGCAAAAGCACGGTTCGCTCGTGCAGGTCTGCCTCTTCGGCGTGCAGAATGGTTACATCCACGCCTGCTCGCAACAGGTTCAGCAATAAGTCTGCCAGCGTTTCTCCATCGTCGCGGTGCAGTAGAGGCTCCATTACCGTGACGCCCCCTCTTCCTCGCATCGCTTCACGCAGGTCTTGCTGAAGCATCTGGGCAAAGTCGGTTTCGCCCACCCATCGCCACAGGCGATTGTTATCCAGGGCTACACCGGCAAAACGTGAACCATCTATCACCGTTCCCTCATCGCGGATGCTCTGCGAGATATGCCGCAGCAAAGCCTGTGGGGGCAGCTTGCGCTCCAGATATCCGGCATCACCCACCAGATAAAGCTGCTGCTGTGCCCGCGTCACCGCCACATTTAGCAAGCGTGTGCTCTCCTCAGCAGCGCTAGTACCACGCAAGAACTGCCCCACCCATCCGAAAGGCGGGGCGTCTACACAATCAAAAAGGATTACCTGTCTCTCCTCGCCCTGAAATCGGTGCACAGTAGCCACACGCACCTCGTGCGCGAGGTCGCAATCCAGCAGCATGGCGTGTATCAGGGATGCCTGTGCGTTATATGGGGTCACGATGCCGATGCGTGCAAAGGGGTTTTCGCTCAGCAGGCGCTGCGTCAGCCCCACGCACACCAGCGCGCTCGCGACGTTGAAATGGGAATACCTGCTGGTGCGGTCGGAACAGGCTCGCATGGGGGCGGTATCCACAAGGTAAAGGCAATCTTCTGCATTGCCGTGAAGGTGCTGGGGAGTGCGAAGCATTCCTTCGTACATCGGCTCGTTCACCAGCTCGCAGATGGGGGTTCGCATGCGCCACTGTTCCGCCAGAGACACCAGATTCCAGCGGTGCTGCACGCTCCCATCGGGCGACACGATGCCCGCTTGCTGGAAAATGTCGGTGTTCAGCCACCGTGCCGCATCCTCGTCTTGCGACACGCTGATAGGCGGCAGCTGGCGGAAATCACCGCCGATAACCACCCGCTTCCGACACAATGCGGCAAGCGCAGCGACATAAGGCAAAGGCGCCATGCTTCCTTCGTCTATCAGCAGCACGTCGAACCGTCTCTCACGCAGGTAGGGGTCGGTAGCAGCTTTTGCCAGTGTGCAGGCAATCAGTTGCGCCTTTTCCATCAGGCGTCGTCTCTCGTTTTGGGAGCTGTGTTCGCCTCTGTTGCGGTTGTCTTCCGACTCATTGGCTGTTCCGTGCCGCTCCAGGTGACTGCTCAGCAGTAACGGCTGAAGTAGAGGCAATTCTGATATACCCAGACGCAATATCGCACCCTGTGCCATCCTGCGTGCCCATTCACCGTCGCTACCGACCGCATCCAGCAGTTTGGTGAGGGCGCGGTCTACCGCCACATTGGTATTCGAGACGAGTAGCACGCTCTCGCCCCGCCGCACGCACACCTCAGCAATCCACGCCAGCGTGGTAGTTTTTCCTGTGCCGGGAGGACCCCATAAAAACAGCACGGGTGCATGGGCAGACAGATCGATGGCAGCGCGTTGCTCAGGGTTCGGTCGCTCGTGCGCAGGAGCATCCTGCTGCATACAGCGCAGGAGATGGCAGACTCCGCCGTCTGCAGACATCTCCGTCAGGCGGCGAAGCCCCAGCACCGCCTCCGCCGTGGCTATCTCGAAGTGGTGTGGAGACCGGATTTGCTCTTCCAGAAGCTGATGCAGCCGTTCCAGAATGAAGGTAAGGTCGACCAAAAGCTGGCACGCGCCCAGAGACTCGCCGAGGTCGGCGGTAACCACGTGCACCTCATATCCCAGCGCAAAGATGACCTCGCCCGGTACTTCCACTTCGCCTGTATCTACCACCACAGGGGCGTCCTCCAGAGACGGGTGTACCTGTTTGGCGGTCTCAAAGCGGTACACAGCCCTCTCTTCTTGCATCTGGCGGATTCGCTCTGCCCACACGGCGCGCAGGCTTTTGAGGTTCGCTTTGTCCGCTTGCTGGGCGACGATTTCCGCCTCCACCGCCGCCGTGAGGTTTTCATACAGAGCCATGATGTTCATACAGGTATTATGCGCATGGCGGCGGGAGTTGTCAAGCACCGAACGAGAGGCATGACAGGACAGTAAAAAGGTCAGGAGGAGGTTCCTCCTGACCAGTAGGCATTCGTAACCGTTACAACCTCGAGCAGTTAGCAGGGTCTTCGTATGCGTAGCTGGGCGGATTGCCTGGATAGAAGTTTTCCGGCTTCAGTCCCGGTTGTCGAATCCACTTGGCGTGTCCGTCTGCGAACACGAAGTTCGCGCCGTTCGCATGGCGCCAGTGGATGGCAAAACCTGACTGCCCGCGCGAAGCCGCATACGGATGGAAGGCATCGTATCTCTGCTGACAGCGCACAGAAGCCCAGTCTGGGAACGAGCCGCCGATGTCCCGATGGTGCCACGGATTCATGGTCGTTGCCGCACGAATGAGGCTGCCGTTGCCAAACCAGTCGTTAACGCCTGTCTCGCCGATGATGATGGCTTCAGCCACACGCTCATAGGCTGCAAGCGATATGCCCCCTCCCACATGCCAGTTGCCAGCGTACGCTGGACCAGCCGCGCCGTTTTCGGTGCGGGTCATATCCGTCGGGTTGACGCGGGGTGCGCTGGGGCACAGAAACACACCGTTGTTTTTCACGTAGGGGTAGATTCGCTGTGGCCAGTGGATGGCAGTACCGTCAGGCTGCGGAAACCACCAGAGCAGAATCGTGGTCTCATCATAATCCTGAGCATACATCGCCATCGCAGTAGCCAGCTGCTTCATGTTCGACAGGCAGGCAGTCTGCCGGGCTTTGTCCCGTGCTTGGGCAAACACCGGGAACAGAATTGCCGCGAGGATCGCGATAATCGCGATGACCACGAGCAATTCGATCAGGGTAAAGCCGCGTCTGGACACGGTTGAAACCTCCTTCTCTTGCGTAATCAATTTCGCGTTTCTATCGTAACACGAGCCACTTCCTGTTGTCAAGCGGCGGAAGGCGTTTTGAACGGTCATACTGTTAACTCTTCTTTACCAAATGCGCTCCACACGATTGCCGGACAACCAGATGTGGAGCCAGAAGAACCTGTTGTTGCGGTATCGACCTGCCTTTGTGTATCCTTTCCAGCAACAGGGACGCAGCCTGCTGACCAATCTTCCGCATCGGCTGTGCCACCGTGGTGAGCGGGGGCAAGAAGAACTTGGCAGTGTCCTGATTGTCAAAGCCCACTACTGAAACGTCATCGGGCACGCGAAGACCACGGGATTGCAGGGCGCGGATAGCACCGTAAGCCACATCATCGTTGACCGCAAAAACGCCATCCATTGTCCCGCCCTGATCCAGATAGTGGCTCACCGCGTTGTAGGCGTACTCCTCTTCCGGAAGAATGTCAGGCAACCCGGGACCCAGCTCAACAGTTTGACAGATGTTGTACTCGGCAAGGGCACGCTGGTAACCTGCAAAACGCCCGATGACCGAAGTTGCGCGTCGCTCTCTTGAACCGTTGGACACAAACACAATCTGTCGCCTGCCCAGTTGCAGTAGATGTCGGGTTGCCAGATAGCCGCCCAGTTCGTTGTTGGTCGCTACAAAATCAACTGGCAAACCAGGGATGTAACGGTCTATGAGCACCACTGGCACCTGTAGTGCCAGTAACTCCTCGTAGAACTCTCTGTTCTCTTCGGGGTCTGCAGGCGCTACCATCAGACCATCGACCCGCTTGTCCAGCAGCATCTGGATGATGCTTCGCTCCTTGTCGGGGTAACCGTAGGAACAGGCAAGCAAAATCCCATACTCGGTTGCCTGCGCCACACCGTCGACGCCCTCCAGAATGTGCGAGTAAAACGAACCCGTGAGACCGATGACCACCAAACCGATAGTCGATGTTTTCTGTATCCGCAGGCTTCTGGCGACCAGGTTCGGGCGATAACCGAGCTCCTGGGCGACTCGCAGAATGTGCTCACGGGTTTTGGGGTGTATCCTGCCCTTGTTATGAAGGGCGCGGTAAACGGTCGTTTTAGATACCCCAACTTCTCGGGCAATCATATCCATATCGGCACGAGACCTTTTCATGCGCCGTCCTCATGATTCTGATGTCCGAACCCAAGCGGGTTCGGACATCAGGGTTATTTCGGCATGTTTCGCTGCTGTTGCTCCCACTGCTCTTTGGAGCGTTTAATCGCCTCCAGCACTTCGGGCGGCGGCTGTTGCATCCCCGGTGGCGGCGGATTTTTAGGACGGGTAGACCACCAGCCCAGAGCGGCGACGACGAGGAGCACCAGCCCGATAATCACCACCGCCGTCAGCGGGCTGATTTCACGGTTCAAGCGCGACATCACCTTTGCTCCTTATAGCGGCGCGGCGCGCTCATAGTAGTCTAGCCGGTCGCCGTTCTGGAACTTGGCATGCCCGTCGGCGTATGCCGCGTTCTTGCGCGACATGCCCGCCGTGTTGCCCGTCATGTGATAGTATACCAAATCTCCGATGGTGGGCTTCTCGGCGGGGTTGGTCACCGACGCCAGCGAGCGGCTGTCGCCCGAGTGATAGCCGGAGCAGCTGTCCCAGTTGGTAATCACGTAGATAGACAGCCCATTGTCGCACCGTCGGCTACCGTTTTCGCAAAGCGCGGGCATCCAGCAGAACATCGCGGCAGGCTTGGCGTAGTACTCGTAGCTGGTCTTGCCCGTCCAGTCGGGGCTCCACATATTGGGCACATTGATGCCCCACCAGGTCAGCGGTGCGCCGTTGTCGCTTGGGCAGGCAAAGATGCCCATATTCTTCACGTAGGGGCGCAAACGGAAGACGATGCCTCCCGGAAAGGTAGCCGGATTATCATGCTCGGCCTGCCACTCCCACCACTCCCAGCTGCCCGCGTTGGGGAACTTCTCGTCGTAGTCCTGCGCATACATGATAATCGCGAGCCCCAGCTGCTTGAGATTGGATAAACACGAGGTCTGACGTGCTTTCTCCCGTGCCTGTGCGAACACAGGGAACAGGATGGCTGCCAGTATCGCGATAATCGCGATAACCACCAGCAGCTCGATCAACGTAAAACCGTGTCGCTTCATTGCGCTTACACCCTCCTTAAAATTTTCGCGTAATCGGTTACGCCATAATATCTTAACACAAATGTCTTCCTCATGTCAAGAGATCTCCGGAGGGTGTTCGAAATTCGGTAGTGCAGTGGGGTATACTCCATACCATGAAACACCGAAACTATCGCATCACGCTCAGCACACTGCGCGCACGCGCTATCTACGAAGCCGTGACCCAGTTCACCCAGC
>Ga0209691_1000915_pt1 | contig 19056 bp, 21 predicted proteins | sample YNPMSBMetaG_FD_187120 | JGI IMG/M metagenome (GOLD analysis project Ga0209691, IMG submission 187120) | Anoxygenic and chlorotrophic microbial mat microbial communities from Yellowstone National Park, USA - YNP MS-B MetaG (SPAdes) (version 2) ... | reverse complement strand
CTGCTCTGCCAGATCAAAGCGGCGTTGCCGCCCTGGGCGCCGCGGGGTAGCGCCATGCCCCTGGGGGCGTTGCGTACCCCCAGCGCCACCACCAACGCTACCAGCACAATCACCAGCGCGCCCCACTCGAACACCGTCCGCCAGCCTATTTGTTCTTTAAGCCAGGCCAGGGGGCTCGAGGCCGCGATGGCCCCCGAGGCGCCCAGGGCCACATACAGGCTGCTGATGCTGGCGTAACGCTGGGCCGGAAACCACAGCGAAAAAGCCTTCAAAGCACCCATCAATGCTGCCGCAAAGCCGATGCCCAGGAGCGCTCGCCCCAGCGAAAGGGTGAAGAAGTCCTGCGCCGAGGCGAAGACGAGGGCCCCCGTAGCCCCCAGCAGCATGAGGGCTGGGTGCACGAAGCGCGGGCCAAAGCGGTCGAGCAGGGCACCTAGGGGTAGCTGGGCTACAGCAAAGGTCAGGTAGAACAGGCTGGTCATCAGGCCCAGCTCGGCGGAGGTAAGGCCCAGGTCGCGCCTTAAATCGGGCGAGATAACCGCGTTGGCAGCGCGGAAAAAGTAGGAGAGAAAGTAGGCCAAAAGCAGAACTACGAAAACCCGGGAGGCCGCCGACATGTCCAGTATCCTACCCCTATGAAAGCCAATTCGACTTCTACGCTATGGCTCGAGCTCCTGGGCGGCCTTTTGGTGGTGCTGGGGTCCCTTTTGGCCTGGCTGGCTTTCACCCTGGCCAACCAGACCCTCGACCCCACCCTGGAGAAAAACCTCCTGCGTATCCGGCTCGATCTTCCGGGCTTTCTGGACGGAGTGGCCCGCCATCTTTCGGTCGCGGGGGCCTGGATGGCGGGGGTGGGGGCCTTGCTCTTTTTTGGGGCCAGCTATCTGGTGCAGGTCTTCCGGGTGGTGTTGGGCCTGGCGGCCCTGTTCGCCCTGGGGGTCTGGGCCTGGCTGGCACTGGGTTAGCGGGGTCAAAATGAACCCTCTGCCCTAAACAACCGGCCCCAAATGGGCTACCCTGAGTGCATGGCCATCGTAACACCTCATGTCATTCGCCAGGACTTTCCTCTGCTGAAGCGCCACCCCGAGCTAGTCTACCTCAACTCAGCGGCCACCAGCCAGAAGCCCGAGGTGGTCATCGAGGTGGTATCCCGCTACTACCGCGAACTCAATGCCAGCGTGCACCGGGGGGCCTACACCCTTTCGGTACAAGCCAGCGAGGCCTACGAGCGGGCTCGTCGCACCCTGGCCCGCTTCATTGGGGCCGACGAGCACGAGATTATCTTCGTGCGCAACACCACCGAGGCCCTCAACCTGGTGGCCTATGCCTGGGGCCTGCACAACCTGGGGCCCGATGACGAAATTCTCCTGACCGAGATGGAGCACCACGCCAACCTGGTGCCCTGGCACCTGGTTTGTGAACGCACTGGGGCCAAAATCAAGGCCATTCCGCTGGGGCCGGATGGCCGCTTGGAGCTCGAGGCCCTGGACTCGCTGCTCTCCGAGAGGGTCAAGCTGGTGAGCGTGATGCACGTCTCCAATGTGCTGGGTACGGTCAACCCGGTGGCCCAGATCGCCCAGGCGGCCAGGGCTATGGGCGCTTTGGTGGTGGTGGATGGGGCCCAGTCGGCGCCGCACATGCCCATAGATGTGCGGGCTTTAGGAGCTGATTTCTACGCATTTTCCGGGCACAAGATGCTGGGGCCTACCGGTATCGGGGTGCTCTGGGGGCGCTACGAGGTGTTGGAAACCCTGGCCCCCTTTTTAGGGGGAGGCGGCATGATTCGGGAGGTCTTTGTTGACCGCTCCACCTATGCCCTACCCCCCCAGCGCTTTGAGGCTGGAACCCCGGCTGTAGCCGAGGCGGTGGGGCTGGCTAAGGCGGTGGAATACCTGCAGAACCTGGGCATGGACAAGGTATGGCAGCACGAACGCGAGCTGGTTGCCTATGCTTTGGGGCGCCTGGACGAGGAACTACCGGAAGTGCGCACTTTTGGTCCCCGTGGCCTTGACCGGGGCGGGGTGATTCCCTTTGTGCTAGGCAGCATCCATGCCCACGATGTGGCCACCGCCCTTGACCAGCACGGCATTGCAGTGCGTGCCGGACATCACTGCGCCCAACCGCTGCACCGCAAGCTTGGCGTTCCTGCTACGGTGCGGGCCAGCTTTTATGTCTATACCACCGCCGAAGACGTAGATCGCTTTATCGAGGCCTTGAAGAAGGTGCGGGACTTTTTTAGGGACTGGCTCTGAAGAGCCAAAAAGATATTACAATGTTCCTAATGAGCCTTTTAGATGAGCTGTACAAGGAGATTATCCTACGCCACTATAAGTCACCGCGCAACTACGGCCCCCTGGAGACAGCCAACCTGCAGGTGGTGGGCGATAACCCTTCCTGTGGTGACCAGGTTGAGCTGCTGATACAGACCGAGGGTGAGCGCATAGTTGATCTGCGCTTTCGCGGGCAGGGTTGTGCCATCTCGCAAGCTTCAGCCTCGCTGATGACCGACCTGGTCAAGGGAAAAACCTGGGCCGAGGCCCTCGAGCTCGAGCGCAAGTTCAAGGACATGATCCTGGAGGGTGCCCCACCTGCACCCGAGCTGGGCGAGCTGGCTGCTTTGTCGGGGGTGCACAAACTAGCGGCGCGGGTCAAGTGTGCCACCTTGGCCTGGAATGCTCTGGAACAAGCCGCCCGTCAGGCTGGTGTGGTGTTGGCGGAGGCGTAACCCAAGCCTGGCTTCTAGCCCAACAGGGTGCTGAAGTCGTTGAAATCAGCGCGGAAGCCCCCGGGCACACCTTTCGCGATGACCGAGACCGCGTCGTGAGAGTGTAGGCTCTCGAGGTGGGCGCAGGCCACCTGGAAGTCGTATATGCGCTTGTCGGCCTCGAGCCGCTCGTAAAGCAGCCGGGCAGCATCCTCTACAAACTTCACATAAGCGCCATTTAACTCGGCGAAGGCCTGTTCGTCCTCGCGCTTGACCATGACCTGGGTCTCGGTCTTGAGGGCCGCGCGGGCGTGTTGGATCAAGTCCTCCAGGTGCAGTGAGGTGTCAGGGGCCACCTCTACTTTGATACGGGCCTTAGAGCGCTGGCTGTGAGGTATGGCGTATACCCCGCGCTGGTCGCGGGCGTGCTCGGCCAGCTCAGCGGAGCAGGGGCAGGCCGAGGAGTAGACGAAGTCCAGCTCAACAAAGCGCCGCAGGTTTCCGTTTTCTTCGATTGCGGCTTCGTAGCTGCCGCTGTAGTACTGATAGCCTTCCAGGCCCGAACGCAGGGCCGTCACCAGCATGGGGTAGTTAAAGGCCACCTTGACCCGGGCGCTCAGGCTGTCCAGCTCACGGCGGTAGTCCTCCACCACCTGGACCAGGGTATCCAGGTGGAAAAGAGCGTCTTTGTGGGCATAAAAGGTGCGGATGATCCGGCTCATGTTGATGCCCTTGAGGTTAGCCTGCAAGGAAACCGTACCGGTAACCCGGGCCTCGAGGGTTAGGGCCTCACCCGTGCGGGTGGCAAACTTGAGCGGGAGTCTGAAGCCTGAGATACCCACTTGCTGGATGGCGACATTGGCCCCTTCAACCGAGTCCACCGTCTCGGTCATGTCAGGTAGACTGGCTTTGTAAGCAGCATCGGGCTGGAATTGGTGGTCGTAGTGGCGGGTGATGACGGGCTCCGCGCCATCGGTGTTGTGGAACAGGTAGGCTTTTTTTCCGCCGTTTTTGCCGAGTTTGAGGGGGGAGGTTTCGAGGATTTGCTTATCGTCGTAGCTAAGCAAGGGTGTCTCCTTTTCCGTCAGCAACCTCGAGGAGTCTGACGTGTGTGGCTGAAGGGAAGCTGTTGTGTGGCGTCCTGAACCACTTCCCTTCCTCCTAGGTTCAGGAACCAGTATCGGTCAAAAACAACCGTACCTCTAAACTATGCCACCTTGTGGGCGAAATGAACGTAACCTGGAGACTTGTTCTTATGGTGTGTCCTGTCAAAGGTTCCATCCGCCCGCAACCTCTAAAACCTGTCCTGTGAGGTAGCTGCCTGCTTCCTCCACAAAGAAAAGAACCGCTCGAGCCAGCTCCTCAAGCCGGGCTGGCCGCCCCATGGGGATACTGCTCAACGGCTTGGAGAGGGAGTTCTCGGCCACCCCCGGTGAGACCACGTTCACCGTGATGCCCCGGGATGCGAGGCGCTGGGCCAGCGACTTGCTGTAGATCACCAGGCCAGTTTTAGCGATTACGTAGGGTGTAATATCCGGGCGGGCCAGCAGGTTCTGCGCCCCGGCGAATCCGATGTTAACCACCCGCCCATGGCCGCTCTGGCTCAGGTAAGGAAGGGCAGCCTGGGTCAGGTAAAAGGGCGCGTTAAGGTTGGAATCGAGCAGCCGCTGCCATTCCTCGGGAGAGGTCTGGTCAATGGGTTTTTTGAGGTAGTTGCCCACGTTGTTGACCAGCACCTGCAGGCCCCCCAGCTGCTCGACCACCGCAGCAATGAGGGCTTGGGCTTGGATAACTTGCGTTACATCAGCTTTTACCTTGATGGCCCGTACACCGAATTTTTCAGCTTCCTGGCGGGTCTGTTCGGCCTCGAGGGCGCTGGTGTGGTAGTGCACGGCCACATCAAAGCCCTTCTGGGCCAGCGCCAGCAGGATGGCCCGTCCAATCCCCTTGGCCGAGCCGGTAACCAGGGCCACTTTGCTCATGCCGCCTCCTGGCTCATGTACGCCTCCATCAGGGTGCGGGTGATGCGGTTTAGGGGGTAGCTGAGCGCCTCCTCTGGGCGAACCCAGGCCCACTCCACAATTTCTTCGTTGGGGCGGACTTCCTCGCTGGAAGACTGGGCGAAGTAGTTGACGAACAAAAAGTGCATGGGTTTGTAAAACTCTGGGTCGAATACCCCCTCCAGCAACAAGGCATAGCGGATATTGAAGAGCTCGAGGCCCACCTCTTCCCGGAACTCTCGCTTCAATGCTGCTTCCAGGGGTTCGCCCCAGGCAACCTTGCCCCCTGGCACCCCCCACCAGCCCTGCCACTTGGTGGTTTTGACAATCAGTACGCGGCCTGATGGCCCCTGTACCAGGGCACCTACGGTGGGGATAGGGTGTGTGTGTTGCATACGGGTTTCAGGCTACGTGAGCAAGGTCAAGGAGAAGGTGCTAAAGGTTAACATGCCCCGTCGGAGGGGGTGGGGGCTAAATGTGCGGCTGGTTCTGCAACTCTCGGTAGACCGCATACACCCGCCCCCCCTTGGGGTAGGCCTCGAGGTGATACAGCCTCCTATGGTTGGGCAAAGCGGTCTTGACTTTTTGCGGCAGGCCGGTCTCGAAAGCCACCACTATGGGGTCGTTATGGCAAAAGCCCATGCCACGGCTCACCCGCTCGAAGATGTGCGGGTGCCTGGCGCTGAAATAGACCCGCAGGGGTCTGCTACCGGCCATCAGCACAATCGAGGGAACAGGGCCGCGCTCGGCCAGCGCGACGATAACCACCTCCTCCGAGACCTGGTGCAGCTCAGCCAGTTCGGGCACCAGCTTGGGGCTCTGGCCCTTTTTAGCGATGGCGGCTTCTACCACCTGACCTGGAAGCAGCATCTCGGCGGCCCCCAGGTTGCACAGGGCCTCGAGTTCTCTTTCCAACGCCTGCCCTTGGTAGGCTTCATGCAAATCGGAGAGCAGTTCGCTGTCCTGCTTGATCAGGACGTGCATCACCTCGTGCGCTAAGGTAAAACGCTGGCGCCGGGGGGGTGAGTCCTGGTTGATCAGGATATGGTTCGGCCCGGGCAACAGCGCGCCTAACTGACCCTCCGGCAGCTTACCGTAGGAGAGGCTTGCCCCAATGCCCCTAGCCAGCCGCTCGGGGGTGAGAGGGGCATGGGCGTTGCGGTAGTTTTGCGCCAGTTCGATTACCCTGGGTCTGAGGTTTGGCACAGTATTCAGTCAGCGTTTGGGGCATCTGCTGAGCTACTTGATGGCCACAAATATGGAAACCCGTTGGGCATTTTCGTACACCTCGTAATCGAAAGTGTAGGCCCTTCTCGGAGAGTTGGGCCGCTGGAAATAAGCTCGGATTTCCTGCCAGCTCTGCGCTACCGATGCTGGCCGGGGGTTGTCTACGGTGAACATCAGGTACCGCCCCCCGGGGACATTCAGCCCGCTCAGGTTAGGTGGGACATCATCCTGCCCAAGCACCTGGTAGCCCAGCAGCACAGTGAAGGGGCCCTGTTCGCTTTCGTAGCTGTGGTAGACCACAAAGGGCTTCCCCTTGGCCAGGCGTTTTGGTATAAGCTGCTCGAGCTCCCCCCCTTCGATTTTGCTCCAGAGTGGGGGAATCCGTGCGCTCCAGGGGTTTTGCTCCAAGGTCAAGCTGGTACGAACCGAGTAACCTGCCACAAAAAAGCTGGATTCTTTGGTGCGGATAGGATGCCCCATGGCTCCATTATGGCAGTTGCGCTAAAACTGCCGCTAACCAAACAGCACGGTCAATAACCTGGCCGGGCTAGCGCAAGAACTGAGGGGATGGCGTCTTTTTTGCTCCAGCCGTAGCTGCCTCAGCCTTCCAGTACCCGCTTGAGGTGTAGGAAAATTTCGTACCAGTCGCGCTTAGACTCCGGGCGCTTGCCCCGTAGCTCGATGCGAGCTAGGGTGCGTTGCCACTCGGGGGTGATCTCGGCTCCGAGCTGGGGGTCGGAGATGAGTTCGGCCAGGCCCTTGGGCAGTGAGGCTTCGGTGCGCTCACCGTAGAAGTCCACCGGGGCCAGCAGATCGTTGACCGAGATGCTATAAGCGCCAGCCAGGCTTTGCAGGGTATCTAAGGAAGGGTTGGTGCGGCCCCGCTCGAGGTCGGAGAGGTAGGGCACGGAAAGCCCGCTCTTCTCGGATAAATCCTTCAGGCGCCAACCCTGCTGTGTGCGCAGCTCGCGAAGACGCTCAGCCAGTGTCATGTTTCTGACGGTAGCATAAGAGTTCTATACGGTCAAGGCGTAATCTTCCGCTTATATATTGCAATATGCAGATAGATTATGTTAAGATCATAAAAGAGGGCAGAAATATGAAGACCAGTGAAATAGTCTGGAGGTCCGTAGGGCGGGGCACAGTTCACCCTAACGAGGTGCTCAACGCCCTTATCGAGCTGGACAACCGCAGGGGCCAGATTGGGTTGTGGGCGTTGGAAAACGAGCTGCGTGCAAAGATTCCCCGGCTTCGCCTCTACGGCCCAGCCTCTGGCTAAGGCCTGGCTCGAGGCCGCCATTCTCTACCGCACTACCTATTACCCCGAGGGCCGCCTATCCAGGCTTTTTACCCGCTTCGTTCGGCCCGAACAAGTGCCCCCTTGGCAAGTTAGCCTATGCAGCGATGTGAATATCGGCCGCGCCCGGTCTGGATGGGAGGGCCCTTTACCAGAGCAGCGAACCTGTAGGTGTGGATTGAGCCGGGATGGCCTGTGGCTGCACTTTTGCCTCGAGTCTAGTCCCCAGGTGGGCCAAAACCCTACCTCGTGGCTAGAGGCAGTGGATTTGCAACACGTGACCGCGGGCCTCGTGGATCCCAATGGCAAGCTGGAGAACAAACCCTGGGCCTACCTGCGAGTTCACCCTCCGGGTCTATCAGGAGCTTACGGGATAGCCCGCTCTTTGAGGGCCTCGAGCAAAGCCTTACCGAGGGCTTCGCCGGGTTTGCCCTCGCCCCGGTAGGCTTCGGGCTCTTTTTCGATCCAGACATGGCCCTTGTGGTGAAACTGCAAGCTGCGGAAGCCCTGGGCGAAGGTGGCCTCGATGAGCTGACCCAGCGAGCCGGCCTCGAGGCCCTTTTCTTGCAGCGCCTCGAGCAATTCAGCAGGTAGATCGGGCTCGAAGCCCTGCCGGGCGGAAAGCCGCTGGTAGGTGGGCTCGCGCTCTTCCATGGTGCCGCCCTGGGTAAAGTAGCGCTCCAACACCCTATACCAGTCGCCGCTCTTGGTGATGGGGGCCATTGCGGCGTAGGCCTGCTCGAGCGCTTCTGGGCTGTAGTCGTGGTACTGGTTTTCATGTACCACCAGCTCGCGGGGCAGGCGTGGGCGGGGGGCGGGGGTTTCGTCAGGCACGCCCACACAGAGCCCGGCCACCGGCACCACCCCAGGGGGTAGTTGGCAGAGCGCTGTGATCTCCTGAATTCCGTTCAGAACGCCCCCGATCCACACGATGCCGTAGCCCAGGCTTTCGGCCATGGTGGCCAGGGCGCTTCCGGCCAGCACGGCATCGGTAATGGCAAAGTGCAACGCGGTGCGGGGCCAGCGCCCAAACACCCCGCCGCGGTGCTCGACCAGCCGGCGCAGGCGGTAAATGTCCGCCAGAATCAAAAAGAACTCGGCGCAGGTCTCGATGTGGGGGTTGCTGCCGGAGTAGCTACTTACCTTGCGCCTGAGCTCGCGGTCGCTGATGCGCAGCAGGCTGTACATCTGGGCGGTGGCGTCGGTGGGGGCGCGCTGGGCAGCAAAGAGAATTTTGTCCAGGTCGCCTTCGCGTAAGGGCTCGGGTTTGAACTTGCGCACGCTGGCGCGGCGTTGATAAAAGGCGTAAAAGTCACTCACGGGTCTAGCCTATCGTCCGGCCACGGGTTCAACTGTGGCTCTGCTCGTGCAGTTTCTTGTTTCAGGTAGGCGAGATGGAAAAGGCATCCTTCTAGCGCAGCGCCTCGATTCCGGGCAAGGTGCCGAGCTCTAGGAGCTCGAGGCTGGCCCCCCCACCGGTGGACACGTGGCTGAACTTATCGGCCATGCCCAGCTTGTTGGCAGCGGCCACCGAGTCGCCCCCGCCAATTACGGTAAAGGCCCCTTCCAGCCGGGCAATGGCCCCACCCACAGCCAGGGTGCCCTTGGCAAAGTCGTCTATTTCGAACACGCCCATGGGCCCGTTCCACAGCACCGTCTTGGCACCTTGCAGGGCTTCGGCAAAGGCTTTAGCGCTCTCGGGCCCGATGTCCAGTCCCATCCAGCCGTCCTCGATGGCATGGGCAGGCATGATGCGGGTAGGGGCCCCGGCCTCGATTTTTTGCGCGGCCACCACATCGGTGGGTAGTAGCAGTTTTACCCCTAAGTCGGAAGCCTTTTTGAGTAACTCGCGGGCCAGATCCAGCCTATCGTCCTCCACCAGGCTCTTACCCACCTGCCCCCCCTGGGCCTTGATGAAGGTGAAGGCCATGGCCCCACCGATCACCATTCCGGTCACTTTGGGCAGCAGGTTCTCGATCACCCCGATCTTGTCCGAGACCTTGGCCCCGCCCAGCACCACCCAGTAGGGCTTTTCGGGGTTATGCAGCACCCTGCCAATGCTTTCGACCTCCTTTTCCATCAGAAAGCCCGCATAGCTCGGCAAAAACCGGGCCACGCCGGTTACCGAGGCATGGGCCCGGTGGGCCGAACCGAAGGCGTCGAGCACAAAGGCATCGCCCAAACGCGCGAACTTTCTTGCCAGGGCTTCGTCGTTTTTCTCTTCGCCGGACTCAAAGCGCACGTTGTCCAGCAGAATTACCAATCCAGATGAGGCGGCTTTGACGCGCTCGAGGGTCGCATCGCTAGCCGGTGTCAGCTCAGGCGACCCCCCGATAAAAACCACCGGCTTACCCAGGTGCTTTTCCAGCACCAAAGCTACAGGGGCCAGGCTGCTGGCCTCTTCGAATCCGCCCTTGGGCCGCCCTAGGTGCGAGAACAGTACCAGCGTTGCCCCCTGTTCCAAAAGGTGTTTGAGCGTCGGGATGGCCGCCACCACCCGGGTCTCGTCCTCAACCTTGCCTTCCTTGATGGGCACGTTGAAATCAACCCGCACCAGCACGCGCTTGCCGGCTGCATTGAAGTCTTTTAGTGTTCGCACGGTTTACCTCCTGGCAAACCCCCTCTCCCGGGCAGAGGGGTGGGGTGAGGGAAATACTCACAGCCTCTTGCCGATGTACTCGGCCAGGTCGGCCACGCGGCAGCTGTAGCCCCACTCGTTGTCGTACCAGCTCACCACCTTGACCAGGTTGCCCACCACCAGGGTGTCGAGGGCGCTAAAAATGGAGGAGTGGGGGTCGCCCTTGAGGTCGCTGCTGACCAAGGGTTCCTCGGTGTAGGCCAGGATGCCCTTCATGGGGCCCTCGGCTGCTCTTTTCATGGCCGCGTTGATCTCTTCCTTGCTGGCTTCTTTGCTCAGAACGGCGGTGAAGTCCACCACCGAGACCGTGCTGGTGGGTACCCGAAAGGCCATCCCAGCAAACTTGCCCTTGAGTTCGGGTATTACCAGCCCTACCGCTTTGGCTGCGCCGGTCTCGCTGGGCACGATGTTGAGGGCTGCTGCGCGGGCATCGCGGGGGTCGTCCTTCACTGCGTCCACCAGGCTCTGGCTGGCGGTGTAGGCGTGCACGGTGGTTAGGATGCCCTTTTCGATACCAAAGTTATCATTGAGCACCTTGGCTACCGGAGCCAAGCCATTGGTGGTGCAGCTGGCGTTGGAAATGACGTGGTGCCGGTTGGGGTCGTACATGTGTTCGTTAACCCCCATCACCACCGTGAGCATCTCGCCCTTACCTGGCGCGCTGATGATCACTTTCTTGGCACCAGCCTTGAGGTGGGCTTCGGCAGCCTCGAGCTTGGTGAAGCGCCCAGTGGACTCAATTACAATATCGGCCCCAATCTCACCCCAGGGTAGGTTGGCCGGGTCTTTTTCTTCGTACACCCGAATGGTCTTGCCATTTACAGTGATGTTTTTTTCGTCGTAACTGACGCTTCCAGGGAAACGGCCGTAGTTGGAGTCGTATTTGAAGAGGTGAGCCAGGATAGCATTGTCCGAAAGGTCGTTGATGCCCACCACCTCCACCCCGCGCTCCAGCAGAATTCGAAACACCTGGCGGCCAATGCGCCCGAAGCCGTTGATGCCTACTCTCATATATTCCTCCTGTTGGGATCAAACGCCGGATAGACTCCGCGTTCCGCTGGACACTATAACGCCCCAAATAGAAAGACGCCTAGACACAAAGACCCCTACTTTTTTCGTAAAACGGGGTTTTTCCTACAAAAGCCCGATATAAGCTAGGTACCTCTGTACAATTTCCTGTCCGTAGAAGAATGCGATCAGCCCACCTATGGCCAGATAGGGCCCAAAAGGGATCTGACTTTCACCACCAAACCGTCGCAGGATAGAGCCGATAATGGCACCAGCAAAAACCGCGATAAATATCCCTACCAGCAGATTAATGAAGCCCAGCCAGACCCCTAAAAACCCGGCCAACACCACATCACCGTAGCCCATTACGCTCACGTAGGCGCTTGAGCTTTCGGTTTCGGGCTCAACCTTATCGGAGGGGTTGCGAAACCACCAGTACAGCATTCCGGCCAGGGCTATCCCCCCCGCGCTGACCAGCATTCCCCGCAGGCTTTCCACAGGTGATAGACCCAGTCCCCAGGCCGCCAGAGGAGCAAAGGCCGCTAGTCCTAGGGTCAGGCTGTCGTGCAGGGCGAACACCTTGCCACTGCGGGCGTTGAGTGAAGCATTGAGCAACCCCACCACAAGGCCCAACCCACCCAGCCAGGTGCCACCCACCGTGCCCCACATCCCGCCCCAGGCTCCGACCATGGCTGCCAGATGCACCAGGTGCACACCAAAGGGGCCTTCGCGGGGGCTATCCTTGAAGCGGTTGTAAAGCCACCCGCCATAGCCTGCGAATAAGGCCACCAGACCAGCTCCCATCAAGCCACCGTCCACCGCTGTTTGCAGGTTTTGGGGGAAGCCCAGCAGAAATGCCCCCAGCAGGCCTAGGAAGAACCCGGTAAAGTTGAGCGAGTTGGGGAGGGTTTTGGTGTCAATGTCAATGAAGGACAGTGCGATCAACAGGGCGATAAAGGCCCATATGAACAAGAGCTCGGGAAAAACAGGACGCAGCAGCGCGGCCAGGCCAAAAAGAATTGCCGTTAGGCCCTCCACAGCGGGATAACGCAGCGGGATGGGGCGCTGACATTTTTTGCATCTGCCCCTCAGCATGACCCACGAGGCAACCGGTATCAGCTCCAAAGGGGAGAGCGCATGCCCGCACTGGGGGCAGCGGGAGCGGGGCCATACCACCGACAGGCCAGCTGGGATTCGGTAGATTAAGACATTGAGAAACGAACCCAGCAAACTTCCCAGCAAGAGGGCAAAAACCACGAGGAGAAAGGGGGGTAGCGGCTCCACTCCGCTATTGTAAAAGGGTGCTGGGTAGCCTGTGCATCTGGCTGCCCCAGCGGCAAAGGGGGCCTTTGAGAGCCCCGGTGTGTCTATGGCTTCGCCTTTGATGCTCAAAAGCCCTTTGTTAGAAGTACCGCACGGCTTTACCACCCGCGAAGGTGGGGTCTCATCCGCACCTTTCCATAGCCTCAACCTGGGCATTTCTACTGCTGACCGTCCTGACCACGTGCTGGAAAACCAGCGACGGGTGCTGGCAGCCTTTGGCTATCCGCCAGTGGTGAGCTTACGTCAGGTGCACAGCAATCGGGTGCATGTGGTTGAGGAGGCGGGGGAATGGGAGGGCGACGGGGTGCTTACATCCACGCCCGGGCTGCTGTTGCGGGTTAGTGTGGCTGATTGTTACCCTATCCTGCTACACGACCCGGTGCGGCAGGTGGTGGGGGCGCTGCACGCTGGCTGGCGCGGGGTGGTTTTAGGCATACTGCCGAGGGCGCTCGAGCAGATGCGGGTTTGCTATGGCTCGAGCCCGGATGACATTCGGGTGGCGGTGGGGCCTGGTATCAGCGCTTCCAACTTCCAGGTAGGACCGGAGGTGTTGGAGCAGTTCGAGCGACAGGGCCTGGCCTTTGCCTGGCCTGATCCAGAACACCCCGGCAGATACCGGCTTGACCTCGAGCACGCCATACGCACCCAGGCTCAGAAGGCCGGCATACCTCCCCAGCACTATTGGGCGCTAGGGCGCTGCACTTATGCCGACCCGGTTTTCTTTTCTCACCGCCGCGACAGAGGCCAGACCGGGCGGATGTGGGCTCTAATCATGCTGCCGGTGCCGGGGTCTCAGGGCACCTGAGCTAAGGTGTGCTTTCCTCCTCATGAGTTTTCGATACACTAAGGCTGTGCTCAAGCCTAGGGCTCAGCTCAGGTCGGTTACCGAGATCACTCCCTCATGGCTTCAACAACGGGGTTTGAAGGGGGTACTGCTCGACCTGGACAACACCTTGGTACCCTATAAGACCTATGGCGAGGCTCCTGAAGGCTTACTGGCCTGGCTACAGAGCCTCAAGAAGGCTGGTGTTCCGGTAATGCTGGTCTCTAACGCCAGCCCTAGGAGGGTGCGCTACTGGTGCGAGAAACTGGGAATTCCAGGCTTTGGCCCTGCAGGCAAGCCCTGGTTTGGCCTTCGCAAGGCCGCACGGCTTTTAGGGCTGCCCCCCCGTGAGGTGGTGGTGGTGGGTGACCAGCTTTTTACCGATGTGCTGGGGGGAAATCTGGTTGGGATGTATACAGTGTTGACCCCAGCGCTTTCGCAAGATGAGTTGACGTATACCCGAATGGTGCGAAAGCTCGAGCGCTGGGTGTTGAACAACCGCTGCTTTGGCCCCACCCGCGGCATAAATGAGGAATATGACCCGCAGGATTCCTGCCGAAACCTCAAAATAAGCAAAGACTAGGGAGGAAGTGGTGTCATTTATCAAAGTCCGGCTTAACCGGGGGTTTTTGCAGGCTCCGGGTATTCACCGCCTCGCAAGGGAGGTCTGATGGCGAATGTTTTGACGATTGGCGACAAAAGGTTGGGTGCAGCCCTTTTAGACATGGGTCTGCTGAACGACGAGGAGCTTCAGCGGGCTCTCGAGCAGCACCGCGAAGTTGGGGGAAACCTCTCTGATGTCATTGTTGATTTGGGCCTGCTCTCCGAGCGTCGCATCGCCCAGGCCATTGAGGAGGCCTTTGGCATACCGCTGGTGGAACTGGTGGGAATGGAAATTTCCCCAGAGGCTAAGTCGCTTATTCCGGCGGAACGGGCCAGGGACCTGGGTGCTATTCCCTTTGGCTTGGAGGGCGGCACCTTACGGGTAGCCCTGCTAAACCCCTTGGACAACCTGGTGTTGGAGGAGCTCGAGGATCTCACCAACCAGATCATAGAGCCCTACCTCACCACGCGCTCTTCTTTTCGCTATGCCCTGGCCCTGCACTACCCCGAGCTGGGCTTGCCAGTGCCTCTGCCTCCCACTGCTGTTTCCCCGAGCGATATGCAGCTCGGTGAAATCCTGGTAAACAAGGGTTGGCTGAGCCGAGAAGACCTCGAGGCCGCCCTGGTAGAGCAGGAGCAGACCGGTGAGCTTTTGGGACGCTTGCTTACGCACAAGTACGGTCTAGCTGAGGAAAAACTGTACCGGGCGCTGGCGGAGCAGGCCGGTATTGAGTTCAGAACGGACCTGAGCGACCTCGAGCTGCAACCGGAGGTCTCGGCCTTCTTGTTGCGTCCGGATGCCCTGCGCTACCAGGCGATCCCGGTTCGCCAGGACGGGCAGCGGGTACTGGTGGTGCTGGCCGATCCCCGCCACCGCCACGCTGTGGCCCAATTGGTCGAGCGGCCGACCAGTTTCATTCTGACCCTGCCTAAAATTTGGGAAAGCCTGTTCAACCGGGCCTATCCCGAGAAGAGCCGCATAGGTGAAACCCTGGTGCAAGAGGGTAAGCTGGGCCGCGCGGCCCTTCAGGACGCCCTCCTGGTACAGCGCCGCATGGGCAAGACCCGGCCTCTGGGGGAGGTGCTGGTGGAGCTGGGGTATGTAAGCGCCCAGGACGTGGAGGAGGCCCTTGCCAAACAGCGACAGGGGGGCGGGCGGCTGGAGGACACCTTGGTGCAGTCCGGCAAAATAAAACCCGAGATGCTGGCCAAAAGCCTGGCCGCCCAGCTCGGCTACCCCTACATTGACCCCACCGACTCCCCCCCCGATCCTTCGGTGCTCACCTTAGTGCCCGAGTCCACCGTTCGGCGCTACACCATCTTCCCCCACCACCTGGAGGGCAACACCCTAGTAGTTCTGATGAAAGACCCCCGCAACATCCTGGCCATCGATGATCTGCGCATGATCACCAAGCGCGACATCATGCCAGCTGTATCGGCAGAGGTCGCCATCACCAGGCTGATCGAGCGCTTTTACGGAGGCACTACTGGGGTTGAGGAGCTTGCGCGGGAGTTCGAGCTCAAGAAGAAGGAAGAAGAGGCCGCAGAAGCCAGCAACCTGGATGACAACGCGGTGGTTAAGCTGGTCAACAGCATCATCCGCGAGGCCTATTTACAAGAGGCCTCGGATATTCACATCGAGCCGCGCCAATCCGACATTCTGGTACGCATTCGAATAGACGGCAGCCTGCGTGAGTATATGCGTCTACCCAAGGGGGCCGGGCCGGCGGTCGCCTCGAGGGTCAAGATCATGGCCAACCTGGACATTGCTGAGCGACGGCTGCCCCAGGACGGGCGGGTGCGTTACCGCGATCGCTCGATTGACCTGGATCTGCGCCTTTCCACCCTGCCAACTGTATATGGCGAAAAAATCGTGATGCGCCTTTTGCGCAAAGCGGCTGATATTCCCGAAATTGAGCAGCTGGGCTTTGCCCCTGATGTTTTCCAGCGCTTTGAGGACGTGATCTCCAAGCCTTACGGCATCTTTTTGATCACCGGGCCTACTGGTTCGGGTAAATCCTTCACCACCTTCAGTATCCTCAAGCGCATCGCCACCCCTGACAAAAACACCACCACCATCGAAGACCCAGTGGAGTACGAGATCCCTGGCATCAACCAGACCCAGGTTAACCCGGTCGCGGGCCTGACCTTTGCCAAGGCCCTGCGGAGCTTTCTGCGGCAAGACCCCGACATTATCATGGTGGGTGAGATCCGCGACTCCGAAACCGCCAAAATTGCCACTGAAGCGGCTCTTACCGGCCACCTGGTCATTGCCACGCTGCACACCAACGATGCAGCGGGGGCAGTAACCCGTTTGGATGAGATGGGGGTGGAGCTCTTCAACATCTCGGCGGCCCTCATAGGGGTGCTGGCCCAGCGCCTGGTGCGCAGAATTTGTGAGTACTGCAAAATTCAGGTGGAGCCTGAAGCCAGTGTGTTGCGCCGCCTGGGTTTGTCCAAGGAGGATGTGCGCGGCAAGGCCTTCTATAAGGGAACAGGTTGTGAAAAGTGCAACGGTACTGGTTACAAGGGCCGCACGGCCATCCATGAACTCATGGTGGTGGACGACGAGATCCGGCGGGCCATTGTGGAAGGCCAGTCGGCCACCCAGATCAAAGAAATCGCCCGCAGAGGTGGTATGAAAACCCTGCGCGAGGACGGCATCCAGAAGGCCTTTATGGGCCTGACCACCCTGGAAGAAGTGATGGCCCGCACCAACGAGTGAATCAGGGCCCGCTTTAGAGGTGGTCGGGGGGTATTTGGTATGGCTCGAGCTAAAGCTTCTTACGGGGTATGTAAGCTTTGTGGTTACCGTGGCACCAAGGCCAGCATGACCAAACACCTTGCCCGGTGTGTGGAGCAGCCGGTTTCAAACAAAGGAAAGCCGGTTCGCTTGCTGCACCTGCGGATTGAAGACGCTTATAAGCCCTCGCCCTTCTGGATGGATATCGAGATTAAAGCCAGTGCGTCTTTGCAGGTGCTGGACGATTTCTTGCGCGATATCTGGCTCGAGTGCTGCGGCCACCTGAGCCTGTTCAAAATAGACGGGGTGATTTATGAAGCGGTTATTGACCGCAGTTGGGGACTGGACGACTCAAAGTCCATGGAGGTCGCGCTGGGCAAGGTGGTGCAGGTGGGCTCGAGCTTTGCTTACGAGTACGACTACGGTTCAACCACCGAGCTCCGGCTCAGGGTGCTCGGCGAACGCAATGCCTACCTGAAGAAAGACCTGCGCCTGCTGGCCCGCAACGAACCACCGGAGTGGCGGTGTACGGTGTGCGGCCAACCGGCCACCCAGATAGACACCGAGTGCGCCTACGAGATGGACCATCCCTTCTTCTGCGACCTGCATGCCCAGGAGCATGCGCAACAGCGCCACGACGGTGACGATTATATGTTCTTGCCGGTGGTCAACTCGCCGCGCATGGGAACGTGTGGCTATACAGGCCCTGCCGATGAAAGCCCTTACCTCGCCTAGAGCACCCTTTATATTGATGTGGTCTCTTCCTGGGGCCCCGTCTGAAGCGCAGGCAGCAAGAGATCGGGCCATCATCCTGGGCTCGCCTGCCCTTAGACGGAGTGGTTCAGGCGGGGTTGCTATCATAAGGGCGGGTGATCCAACCCTATTTGCGCTGTTGGGCGGTAGAATCTCAGCTATGAGCTGGAAAGACTACTTGCAGCAACACCAGTCCGTCCATCTAGAAGACTTCCGCGACTTTCTCGCCATTCCCAGCATCTCGGCCCAGCCCGACCATCAGGCCGATGTGCGCCGGGCGGCGGACTGGCTGGCCGAGCGCTTCCGCAAGGCCGGTTTTACTGCCGAAGTGCTGCCCACCGCCGGGCACCCGGTGGTGCTGGCCGAATACTGCCCCTACCCCAACCGGCCTACCGTGCTTTTCTACGGCCACTACGACGTACAGCCCGCCGACAACCCCGAGCGCTGGAACTCCCCACCCTTTGAACCCACCGTGGTGGATGGCCGTATTGTGGCCCGCGGGGCGTCGGATATGAAGGGCCAGGTCATGGCCTTCCTGCTGGCAACGGAAGCCCTTATTGCCACCGGAAACCTGGGCCTCAACGTTAAAGCCCTGATTGAAGGGGAAGAAGAGATCGGCAGCCCCAGCCTGCCAGCTTTTATCGAGCAGAACCGAGCGCGGCTCTGCTGCGACATGATTATCAACGGCGATAGCGGCCAACTTTCCGAGACTACGCCACTCTTGAGCCTGGGTGCGCGGGGCATTTGTGGGCTCGAGTTCGACCTGATTGGCCCCAGCCACGACCTGCACTCCGGCTCCTGGGGCGGCCAGGTGCAAAACCCCCTGCATGCCATGGCCGAGCTCATTGCCTCGCTGCACAACCCCGATGGCAGCGTGGCGGTAAAGGGCTTTTACGACGATGTGGAGCCCCTAAGCGCCGAACTGCGGGAATGGTACAAGCGCATCCCCTGGAACGAGGAGGAGATGAAGCAGAAGCTCGGGGTGCCCGAGTTTTATGGTGAAGTGGGTTATACCGCCTGGGAACGCATCACCGGGCGGCCTACGCTCGAGGTCAATGGGATGTGGGGCGGCTATATGGGGCCGGGGGGTATGACCGTGATTCCTTCCACCGCCCACGCCAAAATAACCTGCCGCCTGGTGCCCCAGCAGGATCCGGAGAAGATTTTGACCCTGGTGCGGGCGCACTTAGAAGAGCACCTGCCCAAGGGGGTGCGCCTGCAAGTACGGGTCAAGGAGTCGGGCGCCCCGGCCTTCCGCATGCGGGCCGATCACCCGGTGGCCCAGGTGGCCCGGGAAGTGCTTACCGAGCTTTATGGGGTGCCGCCGGTGGAGACCATGTTTGGTGGCTCGGTGCCCATTCTAAGTACCCTTAAGCAACTTCTGGGCCACGACCCGGTGAGCTTTGGCTTTGGCCTCGAGGACGAGCTTATTCACTCACCCAACGAGTTTTTCCGGCTCTCCAGCTTTGAAAAAGGCAAGCAGGGCTATGCCATGCTTCTGATGCACCTGGCTCGTTGAGCGCGGCTAAAGAGCCTCATGTCATCTAGTGGCTGTTACAGCTCTGGGAGGCCTTGGTAAAGAATAACTAAACGCCAAGGTTAAACCTGGCTGAATAGCCTCTCACTAGGACTAGAACCTACATCCTAGGCTGAAGGTGGAGGAGGCCATACATGAAGCGAATCTTCCCAATGACCATTGGACTCTTTCTGGCAGGTGCGCTGGCCGCGCCCCAACTCAGCCCTCAGGGCATCATCGTCAACCCAGTGCCTACCGACCTGCAGGTGCGGGTCTGGGTTGACAAAGACCCTAGCAAAACCGGCAACCCGGTTTACCAGATCGGGGAGCGCATCCAGGTCTCGGTGCAGGTTAACCAAGATGCCTACGTATAACCCAAGTTGCTACCTACCCCCTGGGCCAGAAAAAATAGTGGCCGCTA
>Ga0209691_1000907_pt1 | contig 19152 bp, 23 predicted proteins | sample YNPMSBMetaG_FD_187120 | JGI IMG/M metagenome (GOLD analysis project Ga0209691, IMG submission 187120) | Anoxygenic and chlorotrophic microbial mat microbial communities from Yellowstone National Park, USA - YNP MS-B MetaG (SPAdes) (version 2) ... | reverse complement strand
CCTCCACCAGGCCCAGGCCTACGCCTTGGACACCTTCCCCCTCCCCGCCTGCGAGAACATCCGCGCACCCCGCTCCCGACAGGTCTACCGCGGCTTCGTCCCCAGCAAGCGGGTCTACTTCCACGGCTTAGAGCTCCACCTCCTGGTGGACGACGGGAAGTTCATCCACGAGGTGAACCTGAGCCCGGGCAGCTTGCATGACCTGTCCTCCCTACTTCTCCTCCCCCTGGGCCTTCCCGAGGGGGCGGAGCTCTACATCGACCGGGGGTATGAGAGCCATCTGTACGAGAACCTGCTGCGGGAGGCGCAGGGGATCCTTCCCATGGTCATCCGCAGGGGGAACCGTCGGCGGTATGTGCCCTGGCTGCAGTACCTGGCCATCGTAGGGCGGAGGGTGGTGGAGACGGTGGGGGGTATGCTGCACGCCATGTTTCCCCGGCGTATCCACGCAGTAACCCAGGAGGGCTTCGTCATCAAGGTGCTCTCCTTCGTCCTGGCCCACAACCTGAAGCTTCTAACTCAGGAAATGGCTTAGGTAGCAACTTGGGTTAGTGTATTATGCTGCCGCGCGACGATGCTCTAAGACTTGAGCTGCATAACGAGCTACACGCCCGATCCATCGAGCATATCCAACTGCCGGCACTGGTGGTGCAGGTGGCAGTGCTCAACGAGGGGGTCTCGCGCGAACAGGAGCTCGAGCACCTGCGTCGGCTGGGCAGTCAGGGTGAGCTGCACCTCGACCAGCTCGCTAGTGCTTTCTTACGCCTGCGCCTGCCGGGTGGCTCCCTCAAATGGGAGCGGCACACCGAGTTCACCAGCTATACCCTAATCCAGCCCTTGCCCCGCAGCGAACCGACCGAAAATGGGCTGCTGGGTGGTCTGTTTTTGGACCCGCACTGGCTCAAAAACATTCCTGGGCAGACTATTGCAGCCATCGAACTGCTGATGCTGGTGGGGGAGGTGGAACCACCTGCCAAGCCCCTGGAGCAGGCCCAGGCCTGGTTCAGCGGGCCACAGTTGGTGGCCTCGCTTCTAGGCCGCAACGGCCATAGCTGTGCATTTACCGACTTTCGTCTGCGTCCAGACGGCTTCGAGCGGATGGTGGTGGTGGCTCCTTCCAGCACAAGTCCGATTCGGGCCGGTCGGATTGCAGCGCGGCTGCTGGATCTCGAGGTCTACCGTATGATGGCCCTGCGGGGTTGGCCGGTGGCCCGCTCGCTACGCAGCATGCTCTGGGAGGCTGAGCGAAACCTGGCCAGCATTACCAGCGAGATGCAAAGCTCGGCCCGCTCCGATCAGGAACTGCTGGACGAACTAAAAGCCTTGGCCGCTCAGGTCGAGCACACCATTGCCCAGCATAGTTACCGTTTTGCGGCGAGCGCGGCTTACCAGGGCATCGTGCAGGCCCGCTTGGCTGAGCTGCGTGAAAGCCCTATTCCTGGAATCCAGACCATCGGGGAGTTTCTGCAGCGTCGCTTTGCTCCGGCCATGGCCACGGTGGAGTCCGTCGCCCAGCGCCTAGCGGCCCTTTCACAGCGAATCGAGCGGGCGGGGGGGCTGCTGCGTACCCGGGTAGACATCGCTTTAGAGCAGCAAAACCAGCAGCTTTTGGCCAAGCTTTCCCGGGGCCAGGAACTGCAGCTTCAACTCCAGCGTACCGTGGAAGGTCTCTCGATTGCCGCTATTAGCTACTATGTGGTGGGCCTTTTGAACTACCTGGCGAAGGCCGCTAAGGCGGCGGGCTGGCCGGTGCAGCCTGAGCTCTTTACCGGGCTTTCCATCCCGTTGGTGATGGCTGGGGTCTGGTGGCTGACCCGTCAGATCCATTACCGCCTACAGACTTCTCAAAACAGGGTGCAACCGCTCCCCTCCCAACGGTCGGAGTGTCGTCCGGAGTAGCTGCGGGCAATGATAGCTACCTGTTTGCTGCTGGCTACCCTGCACAACAGTGCGCTGTTCGCGGGGGCGGAGGGGGTCTGGGTGGGCCGGGCCTGGGTGGAGGGGCGACGGCTCGAGGCCCTGGTAGTAACGCCGTGGGAAGCCCACACCCTGGGGTTGGCCGAGACTGACGAGGGGCTGTATGGTCTGGCCCGGTGCTCCGGGGGCTGGGTGGCGGTGGGTTTTAGCGGTGAGGGGGGTCTGGTGGTGCGGCTGGATCGGCGGGGCCGGCCGGTGGCGGCACACCGGGTGGGGAAGGGCCTGCTCTGGTCCACCGATGGGGAGTATGCCCTAGGAGGGCTGCGGGGGCCTGACTGGGATGTCTGGGTGCTGCGTTTGGCAGATCGCAAAAGCTGGGTGTACCCAGCAGCAGGGGATGCCTACGCTTATAGCGGCTTTCGCACGGAGAAGGGATTGTGGGTGGTGGGGCGGACGGCGGGGCCGGGGGGGTTCGACGCCTTCTGGATGCACCTCGACCGGCAGGGAAGGCCGGGGCCGGCCTGGCGCAGCAACTTTCCTGGCAACGACTACCTGCGCTTTGTGGGGCCCGGCCTGGCGCTGGGGCGGGCCGAGCAAGAGGGCGACTCGGAGGGGCTATTGCTCTGGCCCGATACCGCTCGAGCCGAGCTGTGGCGCAGGCCGGGGCTCGACTACTTTCGCATGTGGCGCGACTACCCCACCGGTCGCGTGTTGGTGGGCGAGGCTGAGGTGGCTGGCGAGCGCCGCGGTTTATGGGTAGAGCCCGGGCGGGCGCTGGCACTGGGGCCGGGGCTGGGCTCGCTGCGCTTCCTGGAGCCGCAAAGACCACAGGCGGTGGGTTTCACCTACAGCTACAGCCCAGAGGGCCAAGGCTGGGTCACCCGTGGCAGCGGGCCTAGCCTGCACCTCCACTACCGTAAGCAAGCCCTCTCCCTGGCACCCATTCCGCTGGACTGGCGCATGCAACATGCCGAACCAACCTGGGAGCCCTTGCCGCCTGCCCGGCTTTTTGCGGGCAGGCTCGAGGCCTGCCCGCAAGAGCTGCACTCTGGCCTGGGCGAAGGTCGCCCTGGGAGATCCCAAATATGGCCTACGGGTGCTACTCTTTTACCTAGTCGGTTTTGAACTGCCCTAAGAAAGCTTTTTTACTCACTGCGCTGATTGGTCAACTGCTAAACTAGGGCGCTCAGGAAATCAGCATGTTTCGCAGGACCTCTGCTGCTGGATTGCTGGCTTCATTGGGATAGAAGAACCAAAAAAGCCGCCTCAACTCCATACCTTTGATGCGCAAGACCCGCAGATTGCCCACCTTTAGGTTGGGCCGTACCACCACACTGGAGATAATGCCCACCCCGGCCCCTTCGAGCACCAGCCTTTTGGTTACCTCGTGGTTGTCGGTGTAGAAGACGGGGTTGACCTCGAGGCCAGCCTGCTCCAGGGCCGAGCCTAGTACCCGGAAGGTCATGGCTCCCGGCTCCCGCACGATCAACGGGACATCCGAGAGCTGCTCGGGGCTTATCTCATCTCTTTTAGCCCAAGGATGCTCCGGTGGCACGATGACCACCAGTTCATCCTCGTAGAAGAGATGCCGCTGAAAGCCTTGCAGATGCTCTACTGTCTCAACTACTGCCAGCTCGATTTCGCCCCGCAACAGCCGTTGGGTGAGTTGCTCCGAGCTGCCACTTTCTAACTTGATCCGCACATCGGGGTACAGCCGCTTGAACTCGGTTAGGTAGCGGGGCAGCACGTACACCGCTATGGTGGTCGAGGCCCCAATCTCTACTCGCCCCCGCTCGAGGCGGTTTAGGGCCTGAGCCGCCTGCATAAACTCCTCCAGTGCCTGCACCGCCCGACGGGCCTCGGGCAGCAAGTTTTGTCCAACTTTGCTTAGCACCAGCCGACGGCCTTGACGATGAAAGAGTGGACGGCCGATCTGTTGCTCCAGCGCCCGCAAGTGCTGACTTACTCCCGGCTGGGTCATGCCCAGGCTGAGGGCGGCGCGGCCCACACTGCCCTCCTGTACCACACACAAAAACACCCGCAGGGCCTGAGGGTTAGGAAAGGAACGGCGCTCTACCATAAGTGGATATTATCAAATGACCGAAAAACAAGCTCAAGCTATTTACGCTTAGGTGGGGTTTGTGGAGCGAGCTAAGCCTAGCCACCGGGGCTGCTTGTGGCTTATGATTCGGAATGTATGCATGGGTGTGCTGATGCGAAGGGGGACTTGGATGCCTAAGCGGTTCTTGGCTCCCTCTATTCTCACCGCCGACTTTGCTCGTCTAGGTGAGCAGATTCGGGAGGCTGAGGCAGCAGGGGTGGACTGGATTCACCTAGACGTTATGGATGGGCGTTTTGTACCCAACCTTACCTTTGGTCCGTTAGTGGTAGAGGCCATTCGTAAGGTTACCAAGTTGCCGCTAGATGTACACCTGATGGTTGTAGAGCCTGAGCGCTACCTGGCTGACTTTGCCCAGGCCGGAGCAGATTGGATAACTGTGCACCTCGAGGCCACCCCTCATGTCCACCGGGCGGTACAGCAGGTCAAGGAGCTGGGTAAAAAAGCTGGTCTGGCCTTGAACCCTGGCACACCCCTGGAGGCTTTACAGCCTCTGCTGCCTGAGCTTGACCTAGCCTTGCTGATGAGCGTGAACCCAGGTTTTGCCGGGCAGAAGTACATTCCTGCTAGCACTGAGCGCATCCGCCGGCTTGATTTTCTGCGCCAGCAGCTAAATCCGGCTTGCTTGCTAGCTGTAGATGGTGGAATCAAACCTGAGAACATAGCCGAGGTTTTTCACGCTGGTGCAGATGTTGCAGTGGTGGGCAGTGCCTTGTTCAACGATCGACCAGTGGCTGAAAATATGGAGAAACTCACGGTAAGGGGCCCATAAGGAATCCTCTCGAGAGGCGCCCGCCAAAAGCGCGGGCGGTGAGGGGAGGGGAGATTATCCTGTGCAGATCTGCTCTCAGACGAGACTTAGCCATGAAGTGGGCGATGCTGGTATTGCCGACGGTTATAAAGTGACATCTCGCCAGGTCACAGATGGCTGATGCGCAGGTCTGCAGCGCCTTACCCAACAGATCGCTGCTGCTGTACATAAACCTCGGTAACCTCGGTACGGGGTGCCCCCACCTTTTCCGTCGGACCTACCCAGCCGCTAATGAGAGAGTGGAATCGTACGTAAGAGCCGCCTTATAAGACCTATGCCTCCTGGCATAGCTTTTAGTTATTCTTCGCATAACTCAAGATGTGCTTGCAAAGCGCTTTTTAGCATCAGTACTATATTTTTGTAGAGGTGATCTATCTTGAAGCGTAAGGCCATCCTAACCCTCTCCTCAACACTGCTGCTGAGCCTAGGGATGTTGACCACACAAAGCGCAGCAGCGCAGGCTACCCCTCTTTATGCCCAGTGCCAGGGTTGTCACCAGGCCAACGGTGCCGGGATTCCTGGGGTCTTCCCTCCGCTGGCGGGTCACATACCTGAGATTTTGGCGGTGAGGGGTGGCCGCGAGTATTTGATACAGGTGATGCTTTATGGCCTGCAGGGCCAGATCACTGTAAAAGGGGTCAGGTACCAGGGTGTGATGCCTGCCTATGCCCAGCTAAAGGATGAAGAAATTGCGGCCCTGTTGAACCATATTTCCACCCAGTGGGGCAACCGGCTGCCAGCAGGTCAAAGGCCTTTTACTGCCGAGGAAGTCAGGGCCCAGCGGGCCAGACCCATGACGGCAGCACAGGTCCTCGAGGCCCGTAACAAGCTGGGCTTGAAATAATGTTGATGGTATAAACCCAGGCCATAAAGGCCTGGGTTATCCTTTTAGGGGTCTTGCTAAGCCCTAGGGTGCTGTGGTTAGCCTACGAGTAAGTTTCGCATGCGCTCACTCAAAGCAGTTTTTGCAGCCACTCAGGGGTAATCCTGAGGAAGAAGCTGTTGAGTAGGGTAAAGGTACCAGTGAGTAGCAGCAGGCCCACCCCAATCAGCACCACCCCCGCTGTGATCTCCACAGCGTGGGAAAGCCGTGCGGCGCGTCTTAGGAAGCCTCTAGCCCGCTCGGCAAAGAGGGCTACCAACAAAAATGGCACAGCCAGCCCCAGGATGTAAGCCACCAGCAGATGTATGCCCCCGCCAGCCGCAGTGAGGGTGAGGATCCCCCCTAAAATAGGGCCAATACAAGGGATCCAGCCCAGCCCCAGTACAATGCCTAGTACAAAGGCCCCCCAGGGGTGGTCGGTGGGTCCATAGTAGCGTAGGTTCAGGCTCCACCTGGGTCTGAGGCCCAGCATGTAAAGCCCTAGCAGGATTAGCACCCCGCCCCCAATGCGCGAAAGCAGATCGCGGTGCTCCAAAAGCCAGCCTCCCAGGAGGGTAAAGGGTAGGCCCAGCAAGAAGAAGATGGCTGAAAAGCCCAGCACAAAGAAGGCTGCGTTGCGTATTGGGCGGCCCTGCTGCCCCCCCAGGTACAACAGATAGGTGGGTACCAGGGGGAGTACGCAGGGTGACAGAAAGGAGAGGAATCCTGCTAGGAAAGCGATGGGGAGGCTCAGGGTCATGGGCTAGTTTCTAGGCAGCTCTTCAAATATGTTGGTCCAGACGTTGATCACCTGGCCTCCGCCGCTGGTCTGACCGGTTTCAATTGTCTTGACCACTGAGAGTGAACGCATATCCAACTTGTACAGATTTCCGTCTGCATTGGAGAGGTAACCGAAGCGCCCATCTGGTGTAAATACCACGTGACCCATACGACCTTTGCCGATCACCAGGTCCTTGAGGGTCCGCAGCCCTGGGATATCGATTATGGTGATTACGTTATTGCCGTAATTGGTGGCAACTGCACGCCGCCCATCGGGCGTGTTATAAGCATGCCCTACACCGGTGCTGGCGCAGCTAACCCGGTGGAGCAAGCGTTTACTGCGCGCGCTAAAGAAGGTCACCTCGCGCCCCCGTGGGTTGTTACCTGGGCCACGGTTTAGAGCCATGAAGTAGCGGCCATCCTGGGTGAAGTTGCCATGGTGGGCCTCGACCGCATCCTCTCCAATCAGGGGCATATCCATCTGGGCCAGCACGGGAAGATCGGGCTTGGTCAGGTCGTAAACCACGATACCAGGCTTGACCTGAGCGTTGCCTTCATGAATGAGCCAAAGCTCCTTGCCGTCGGGGCTGATGCACGGGTAGTGGGGCACGCTTGGGGAGCGGAACGTGCGCACCGACCAATCTGTTGTATCCACCAATATCAGCCGGTCATCTACCCGGTCGACGCTGTAAAAGTAGCGGCTGTCCCAGCTCCAAACGTTGTGCATGGAGGTGACGCCTTTGGGCTGGTTTTGTACTGGGATTTCCAAGACTCGCTCAATGCTGTCGTCGGAGGTACGGATGAAGACCAGGCGTAGTTGGCCATTGCTCAGACCCCAGTGATCTACTCCCACCCGCTGGCCATTGGGGCTGACCAGACCGTGCTTGGGGCGGTTGCCGGTCTGCAGCACCTTGGCTATGCGCAGATTCTGCATATCGATCACCACCAGCCGGGTCTCGCCCTCTGCTGCGCCACTGACGTACACTTTCTGGGCATCCGGGGTCATGCTACCGAGGGTAGCGCCCCGGGCGGTGTCGAGGCTAGCTGCCACCTGATCGGTGCGGGTGTCTACGATGAAAGCTTTGGCGTTAGCGTTAAGGTAGACCACATAATCCGACCAGACCGCTGGCGTGGTTTGGCCAACGGCCTGCTGCCCCACTTGAACGGCGACCAGTCCCGCAGCAGATGCCCCAAGGGTCTTTATGAGTTCTCGGCGGTTGATCGTATCCATAGCAGCCTCCTACATTGGAGCGGGTTGTCTAGCCCAACACCGGGCAAGTGGTGGGCACTCGGGTATGCTCAGCGTAGGGAATTACAGTGGCCCTGATCACCTCTTCGCGGGCCCGGGCGGTGGTGCGGAAGAGGTTGCGCAGGGCCTGGTTTTGTGCCCGGAAGAACTCGTCGAACTGGGGATTGCCCAAAAAGCCCACCGCATGGGCTTCATCCTTGGCCGGGTCGTACTCGAGCGCTACCGCGGCTAGGGCGTGGGGGGCGGGTCCACCCCTGACCTCGCCGCCACGGGTCACGTCAAAGGTTGAAAGGTGGGCACAGCAAACCATGCGGGGTCCTCGGTTCCCCTCGGGCTTGTAGTAGCCCATGGCCCCTAGGTTGGGGGCAGCATAGCTGTAGGCGTGAGGGCAGATGCTGGTGTAGGCCACCACGCTTTTGCGGGGGCCTACACCGCCAGGCCAGCGGTAGTTTTTGCCGCCGGGCATCCTCACCTCTACTGGGGGCAGCTCAGCATCCACATTGACCAGGATGTTGGGTGTGGCTGCAAAGGGATAAGCAAAGACAAAAGGCTCGTGGGGTTTGAGGCTGCTGAGCTTGAAGGGGTTACCGTCCTTGTCCACCAAAAGCGCTTTCTGAAAGCTGGTGATGCTGGACTGGGCCCGGACAAACTCAAGCATCCCCAGGGGCGATAGCCGGAGCAGCAAGCCCAATGAAGTGCCTTTAGCCAACAAATCGAGGAAGTTACGGCGATCCATTTGAGTAACCTCAAGGGAGCTTGATCCAGGGAAAACGTTTTTTCGTGGAGGGGTCGAGCTCCAGCAGGGCTCGAGCGGGCATTTGCACCTTGGGTAGGGTTTCAGCGTTCATCGGTTCGCTGCCGTCAATGATCCCGTTCATATAGAGGAGGTAGGCTACTACCGCGTAGACCTCGCTGTCGCTCAGGATGCCAGGGGTGGCAAAGGGCATGGCCCGGCGGGTGTAGTCGAAAAGGGTGGTGGCGTACTGCCAGTAATTGCCAATAGCGAAGTCCACCGGGTCTGTATCTTTGGTAATGGGGAAGGGTTCGGAAACCAGCCGGGTAAAGACCCCACCCTCGCCCGCAGCACCGTGGCAGCTGGCGCAGTGGAGGGCGTAGACCTTGGCCCCCTCGTCCACCGTGCCCTCACCAGGCGGAAGCCCGACGCCATTGGCCAGAACGGAGGGGCGGATGTTCCACTCCTGCACCTCCTGCTCGCTCAGCGGGGTGCCGATCTGATAGCGCCCCTGGGCCAATACCAGGGCTGATAAGGCCAGGGCTGAGAGGGCAAGGTAAAACCACCTGCGCCGCATCAGGAATCACCTCCGCAGCCATCCCGGCCTACCGCGCCCAACCGGGCAGGGGCTCCAGCCAGGGTCTTATCGCCATTGACCACTTTACCATCGGTTCCAATGCGCCAGGCCTGGATGGCGTTGTAGTGATAGCGGTTGTTGCGGGCCCACCGGGCGAAGAACTCTTCTTGGGTAGGCTGGGTGTTGCCCTTTTCGTCCCAGGCCCGGCTCATGATGACCGTCTCGCGGCCATCCCAGACCCAGTTGTATTTGAAGCGCACCACAGAGAGCGCATCGGGGGCAGGCTCGAGGCTGGCCTGCTTCCAGGTCTTGCCCCCGTCCAGTGAAACCTCTACCCGTCGGATGCGCCCGTGACCGCTCCAGGCCAGGCCGCGGATCTCGTGGAAGCCCCGTTGGATCTGTTGCAACCCCGAGGGATAGGTAATGATGGACTCCGGGTCCATCACCCAGGTGAAGGCATGGATCCTGCCGTCGGCCATCACATCGGTGTACTCCGAGGTCTCGTCCTTGCTCATAACCGGGGTGTCGGTGACCTGGATGCGGCGCAGCCACTTGACCTGGATGCTCCCCTCCCAGCCTGGCACCACCAGGCGTACTGGATAGCCCTGCTCGGGCCGGATGGCCTCGCCGTTCTGGGCGTAGGCCACCAGCACGTCCTCTAGGGCCTTGTCCAGTGGCAGGCTGCGGGTGTAGGCGGCAGCATCCTGCCCTTCAGGGATCAGCCAGCGGGCGCCTTCCTTGAGGCCAGCCTCCTTCAGCAAGATCGAGAGGGGTACCCCCGTCCAAGAGGAGTTGGAGACCAGGCCCCGGCTGCGGGTAGCAGTCAGGGTCATGTCAGGGGGGTTGCGGTAGCCGTTCTGCCCGTTGCCTGCACACTCAATGAAATAGGTGCGGGTGACCGAGGGGAAGCGCTTAAGGTCTTGCAGGGTGAACATCAAGGGCCGCTGGACCATCCCATGGATTACCAGCCGGTAGTCGGCAGGGTTCACATTGGGTACCCCGGCGTGGTGCCGCTCGAAGTGCAGCGAGTTGGGGGTGATGATGCCCTCGAGCTTATCCAAAGGGGTAAAGCTGGCCCCGGTGTGGCGGCTGCGCAGGTTAGGGGAGATGTAACGAATAACGTCCTTTTCAAACTCGCTGCGCTCGCCGTACTCACGCAAGGTGGTTCCCAGTACCTTCATGGTGTCGGTGGCACCTGGGGGAATTTTGCTCTGGGCCAGGCCGCCGGAGAGCTTGACGAAGGCTCCAGCAGCCGCACCTTTGCTCAAGAGTTGCAACAGTTTACGACGGTTCATCCGGTGTTTTCTCCTATGGTGGGGTGGGGCGAGCAGCGCCCCACCCCTTTTCCCGGGCTTAGGCGCCTGGGCCAAACATGTCGCCCCACAGGCCCCTGGCCCATTCAAAGGCCAGCGCCCCGTTGGACTTGGAGCGGTTGTTGTCTACGGTAGCTTGCTGACGCACCTGACGGGCGGCCTCATCCCAGGTGTGCTTGTGCGAGACCCAGATGGACTCCTCGTTGCTCACGAAGCTGTAGCAGATGTTGTCTGGCAGTGGGTTGGGAATTTCTTCCAGGCGCTTACCGGCAATGCGCTGGGCAATGTGATCGGCGATGATCTTGCCATCGTTGTAGGCCACCTGTCCGCTTTTGGGGTAGGGCACGTTGCCGATCACGTCGCCGATGATGTAGACCCGGTCATCCCGCTCGGAGAGGAAAGTGGGCAGCTGCACGTTGGCCCAACGGTCGCCCAGCCCCGCCGTGCGCACGATCTCGCCAGCCTTCATGGGCGGGATGATGTTGGCCAGATCAAACTTGAACTCGCCCAGCGGGGTTTTGACCTCCTTCTTGGCGTAGTCGATAGCCGTAACCTCGGCCTGGGGAATGTACTGGATGTAGTCCTTGTACAGGTCGTTGTAGGCCGCGGTGAAGCCAGCGCCTTTGGAGATAGGGCCAGGGTTGGCGTCCAGCACGATCACTTTGCCCTTGATTCGGTTAGTCTTGAGGTAGTAGGCCAGCATAGCCGCCCGCTCGTAGGGGCCCGGGGGGCAGCGGTAGGGGGGCCGGGGGATGGCCAGCACCAGGTCGCCGCCCTCGAAGTTGTCGAGCTGGCGCTTGAGGGCGATGTGCTCCCAGGGCTTGAAGCCCACTGGCAGGAACTGCCGGACCTCGCTGTAGCCTTGGATGGCCTCGTACATGTAGTCGATGCCGGGCGAGACCACCAGGTAGTTGTAGAAAATGATGCCGCTGGTGGTGCGCACGTAGCGGCCTGCCCGGTTAACCTCAATGGCCCGCTCGTTAACGATGGTGACCCCAGCCTTAGCCACGTTGGCGTAATCAAAGACGATAAAGTCCAGGTCTTTTACCCCACCCAGGTACAGGTTGCTCATGGGGCAGGACATGAAAGCGGGGTTTTTCTCGATCAGCACCACCTCGATGTTAGGATTCTTGCGCCGTAGATGGCGGGCCGTGCTCACCCCTCCCCAGCCCCCACCGATGATGACCACCCGGTTGCCCCTGGCCGGCCCCAGCACGCTGCTGGGCTTGCTGAAGAACTCTTGGGCAAAAGCGCTACTGGCCGCAGCAACACCTGCTACCGCACCTGCCTTGAGTACCTTACGACGCGTTACCTTGCTCATACTTCCTCCTGTGACCCAAGCTACTCCGCGGAGGGTGTCTCCCGGCGACTTTCGTATGCTTGGGCTTGTCACAAAGTTTATCAGATTTCTTCCAGCCCTGCGAAAGCAGCGGTGTTTGGATTTGCCCTTACTGCCGGGGGCGGTAGGGCTGACCGCCCACCCCTTCCAGAATCTGGCTCATCACCCGTCGGGCTTCTTGTAGCATGGCCATGGTTTTTGGATTCTGCGCCACCCCTGGCATGATGCCCATCAGCATGGGTTCAATAGCCCCTATCAGGACGCCACCAGGCATAGGTGCCGCAAAGAAGCGGCAAGGGGCAGCAAAGCCACCGGCAGGCTGAGCCGTGAACATATCGTAGGCCCACTCGCTCTTGCAAGGCTGGATACCCACCACATTGCCCATCCTGACCGCGGGCAGCACATTAAGGCCGTTGCTGATGAGCTCGCTTTCAATCAGAAGGGTCAGTTCGTCCACCTTGCCCCCCTCGACCCAGTACATTAGTGCTGGCATCATACCGGAGCTAGGGTCGGGCATCATGGCCGGGGCCACCTTTCGGGGCAGCCCCAGGCTGGCGATCACTGCTTTGAGCCTGGCGCCCAAAAGGCGGCTCTTGCTGTTTTTGACCCCCAGCAGGCCAAACATCAGGTCGGGGTCAAAGGTTCCCACCGTTACCACCCCAGGCCGAGCGGCATGCAGGTAAAAGGTGGGTGGCAGGATGATGGCAGACATCACATTTTCCTCTATGGCTGCCAGCGCCCCGCTCTCGGGTTCCAACACCATCAGCAGGTAATCGGGGAAGTCGGCTCTGAAGTTCTTGACCTGCCCGCCCAGGTTCAGGGTACGGGCTACCTTGAGTCCCTAGGCATTTATGGCAGCCAGCACCCGGGCCTGGGCATCAGCCAGGCCAACCCCAGGTAGGGTGGTTTCCAGCGACTGGGCCAGGGCTGACAATGAAAGGGTAAAGCACAACAGCAGCGTCCACCTAATCTTCATGTCTGCATAACACCTCCTCTACCTTTGTACCGGTAGGCCCAGCTCGAGCCAGGCTCGAAAACCTCCGTTCAGGTTTTTAACCTCGCGATAGCCCAAAGCCCGCAGATAGGCGGCTGCCACTGCGCTGACGTGGCCAGTTCCGCAGTACACCAGGATGGGCTGATCCTTTGCTTTGGGCAGCACGCTTAGGTGGTCAGGGAGCTGGCTGATATGAATATGGGCTGAACCGGGGATAAAGCCCCTCGAGCGCTCCTCACTGGTGCGAACGTCCAGAATAAATGGCTCGAAGACCTCTACAAAATCCTTGGCCTCAGCAGCGTAGAGCAGGTAACTGGCTGGGTTAATTTTCTTGAGAAAGCTCCCCATCTGCAACAAGGCGCCGGGTGTCATCTCCTGGGCCAGCCCAAGGTTGCAGAGTAAAGCCATTAGGACTAAAACCCTAGGCATAGATACCTTCACACCTGCATCGCAATCTTACCCTGCCCTTAGCGGGTGAAGCCGGGCATCTCGGTGAACCTGTTCTTGCCCCGGGTGGCCTCGGCCAGCATGTAGATAGAGAGGGCAATGTAGGGCTCAGAATAAAACTCGGGTGCGGCGATGCCAATTGACTCGTAGCAGAAGGCGATGCGGTCTTGCAGGGTGTAGAGCTTGTCGGCCTCGAAGCGGTAAGCCGGCCACTCGTTGGACAGACCCTGGCGGGGGCTGCGCACTGGCGAGAGCCGTACCTTGCGCCCAGCGTAGCTTTCGTGACAGATGGCGCAGTTCATGTCACGGTCGCCTGCCCGGTGGTACCACAGCTCACGCCCGATGTTGTACATGGTAATCTCCTGAGAGGTTCTGGGCACCACGTTGATGGGCATCTCGCTGGATTTGGAGGCCACATAAGCAACCAACGCTTTCACCTCGTCGCGCTCGATTTCTTCGAGTCGGAAGCCCTGCAGCCGCACCATACAGCTCACAATGCGGGTCTCGAGGTCTTCCACCCTCTGGGTGTCAGCAAAGTAGCGTGGTAGTTGGGTCAGGGCTCCCTCGAGCTTCCCTGGCCCCAGGCCAAAGTCGCAGGCCTCGAGGCTCACATTCCTGGGGCCTCGCTTTTTGGCAAAGAGCTCTTCACCCTGGGCAGCATACAGCTCGCCAGGCAAAATGCCAGCGGTCTGGCGGAACAGCTCCCGCTGCCGCTCAGCCTCCTTGTAGGGGTCCAGCTCCTGCTGGGTGAGGGCGATACTCAGGCCCAACCCCAGCGCCAGCAAAAATCCGATCAAAAGGCTGCGGTTGCGCATGGCATCACCTCCTGGCATTGACCGGCGAGGCCGGGTCGAGCAAGAAAGCGGTCACGTGGGCAGTTTCTTCGGGGGTTAGGATGCCGTGATAACCCGCCCGGTACATCAGCGAGCAGGGCATAGTAGCCCAGGCGTTGTAAATCTTGTCGTAGGTGTACTTGACCACCGCTTCGCTGGTTCCCCGGGCGCCGTAACCTATCAGGCCAGGCCCCATATTCCCCGCCCCCGCTTCCCGCGGGTCACCGGTGTGGCAGGCATAGCAGTTGCCCTTGCGAGGGTTGGTAAACAGGGCCTCCCCCAGCCTCCAGTCGCCCATCAGTTTGCCATCTGCTGGGTACTTGATCAGCTTGCGCTGCCGCTCTAGAAATGCCGGCACCAGCTCGGCTGGAATCTTGTCGCGGTACTGCGAGCACAAGGCCTGGTCGGGGTCTTGCTTCATGGCTTCTGCGTACTTGCTGCCGCCGCTCTGGATGGCCTGCTGCACGCGCTGTTGAAAGGGGCTCTGTTGAGAAAAGGTAAGCCCCGCCAGCAGGCTCAGAAGTCCTAATATGTACCTTTTCTTCACCTCTAAATCCTCCTGGTTATCCGGGTAACACATAGCGCTGATCCAGCACACGCATGCTGGGGCGCGGGGGGATGTTTACGGTTTTGACCTCCTTGAGGTACTCCGCTATCAGGTCATAGATGGGACGAGGGGTGTATTTTTCCACTAGGGTGCCGCTGCGCTGGAGCCGCCCTCCAAAAGAGGCCAGGGTGTACTCCCGGTTAGGGTCCAGGCGACGGCCTCTAACCGCCACATTACGGATGCGCTGGCCAGTAGAGGCGTTCACCGCTAGGTCGTAAGAGAGGCCAAAAACACGGCTCATATCGCCTCCTTGTTGGTAGAAGGGGTCGGGGTTGAAGGTGTTGGCCGCCACATCCTCCAGCACAGCTAGCAAGCGCTCGCCCTTGAGCCTGAACACATAAACCTCAGGGTAGGTAAAGCCGGTATAGGCCAGAATGTTATCCATGGTGATAGCCTGGCCCGGCAGGATGGCCGTGCCCCAGCGGGTGCCGGGACTAAAGGCCACCTCCACCTCTGGATAGGCGGCCTGGATTGCTCTGCCAGCCAGCTCATCCAGGGTGGAGTAGGTGGAGTCGCGCTTGTACAGCAGGGTCTCGGTGGTACCCAGCACCTGGTCGAGGTAGTTCAGGTGGGGGGCATAGGCCTCGCGGATGAAAGCCTCGAGCCCAGGGTCAGGCTTGATCAGATGGCTAGCCACCGGCAAGGTTCTGGCCCGGATACCGGCAATGCCCCCTTTCTTGACCTCCAGGTCCACCCGCACAACTGCCTTGCCCGAGGAGCCTCCGGCTACCAGCCAGGTGCTGCCCACCCGGATAGGGGCGGGGGTGAAGTCGTGGGTGTGCCCGGTGAGAATCAGGTCGAGGCCCTTGATCCGCTGGGCCAGGGCTAGATCCAGTGGCACCCCGTTGTGCGAGAGCATCACCACCGCGTCCACGCCCTTGCCCCGCAACTCGTCCACATACTTCTGCAACTCGTTTTCCCGGATACCGAAGGAAAGCCCTTCGGAGAAGTCCTCAGGGTGGGAGACTTTTACATAAGGGAAGGTCGAACCGATGATACCCAGCGTGCGGCCCTCAATTTCGTGGATGGCGTAGGGCTCATAGATGGGGTCGCCAAAGAGGTCGTCTACAATGTTGAAGCTGATGACCCGGGCCTGCAACTGCTTAACCAGCTCCTCTACCCGTGTGCGGCCCAGGGTATATTCCCAGTGGAAGACCATGTGGTCGAAGCCCACCCGGTTCATCCAGTCCACCACCACCTGCCCCTTGGTCAGGAGCGAGATACCGGAATTGGTCCAGGTGTCGCCACCATCCAGCACCAGGGTGCGTTTTTCCCCTGCCTGGGCTTTTTGCTGCTTGATGAGCGCACCGATGTAGGCCCCGCCACCCAATGGCCCAAAGCGCTGGGCCAGGGCTACGAAGTCTACCGAGGCAAAGGTGTAGGCCTCCAGGCTACCTCGCCGGATGCCGTAGTAGCGCAGGAAGGCCTCGCCGGTCAGATAGCCGGGCTTGCCCTCTAGAGGCTTGGCAGCCAGCAGGTTGGCTGGCTCCATGAAGTAGTGGGGCCGCAGCTGGGCGTGCAGGTCGGTGTTGAAGAGCAGGGTAACGTTGCCGAAGGGGGGCAGGTTGTAAAGGGCCTCGGGGCGATCCATGGCCTGGGCAAAGGCTTTGGGGGAGGTAATGCCCAAAGCCAGCAGGAGTTGTATCAGTTCACGTCGGGTCATGACACTCACATCTTCCAGGCATGCGCCCACCAAGGGGGCTAGCGCCTAAGGGCGGGTTTGGTGTTGAAATCCGAGGCCGGGTCGAGTAGGTAGGCCACCACGTCGGCAATCTCCTCGGGTTTGAGCAACCCGTTGTGACCGAAACGGTACATAACGGTGCAGGGGAAGTAGGCCCAGGCGTTATAGATCACCTCGTAGGTGTACCTCTGGATGGCTTCGGAAGTACCGCGCTGGCCGTATTTCTCCAGGCTGGGTCCCACATTGCCGCCGATGTTGAGAGGGGAGCCTACGTGGCAAGAGAAGCAGTTGCCTCGAGCCAGGGTGTTGTAGATGGCTTCACCCCTTTTCCAGTCACCCATGAGCCTACCGTCAGCGGGGTACTTGATGGCCTTACGTTGCTCCTCGATGAAACTGCCCAGAACCTCCGGGGGTAGCCGGTTTCGGTAACGGGAGCAAAGCGCCTGGTCGGCGGCCTGTTTGAGCAGGGTATCGGAGTAACTTTTGCCCCCTGATTGTATCAGCCGCTGTAGCTCGGGGGTGATGTAGGGGGTGCTGGTCTGGGCACTCACCGAAACCAGGAGTGCAAAAAGCAGTAGGTAAAGGTGCCGCACAAACCCTCCTCAGCGAATGAAACCGGGGAGATCCATCCTGCCGCCGCGGGCCTGCACGTTGAGGAAGAGCGTAAGGGCAATGATGGGTTCGGAGTAGAAGTCGGGGGCTGGCATACCCAGCACGCTGTAACAGGCCCGGATGCGGTCCGCCATGGTCCAAGCCTGGTCGTTGGAGTAGCGGTAGGCCGGCCAGTGGCTGGCCACACGCTTATCATTCAGAAGGTCGCTATAAGGGAGTACCCCTGCGCGCCGGCCTACGTAGGTGACGTGGCAGGTGGCACAGCTCATATCCCTTGGTCCTGCCCGCAGGTAGAAGAGTTTTTCACCCAAGGCGTAGAGCGCTCTTTCCTGAGGCATCAAGGGGGTGACGGTGACCGGCCTCTCGTTAGAGAGTGAAGCTAGGTAAAAGGCGATGGCCACTACATCGCTTCTTCTGATTTCCTCCGGCTTGAAACCTTGAAGCTGGATCATGCAGGTGCGAATGCGCGAGTCGAGGTCTTCCACCCGCCTGGTATCAAAGAAGTAGCGGGGGAGCCGTCCCACCACCCCCTCGAGCTTGCCTGGTCCCCGGCCGAAGTCGCAGGCCTCGAGGCTGGCCTGTTTAGGCCCCCGCTTGGTTTTGAACAAACGCTCCCCCTGCTCTACAAACAGGTCACTGGGGAGTACCCCACTTTGCTCCAGCAACTGCCGCTTCTGCTTTTCGGCTTCCTTGTAGGGGTCGTCCTCCTGGGCAAAAGCCAGGAGGGCGAGGAAGGCGAGAGCCGTGGCTGCTAAACGCCAGAGACGGCTCATACGAACCTCCTTCCTAGGCTAGCGTTAAATCTGCTGTTCTTTCGCCGGTCTGGCCGTTGAGGTCTTTGCAGGTGACCTTGACCTGCCCTGATTTGGTAGCCTTCATCTTGAAGGCAAACAGGGGGTTGGCACTGGTGCCAGGACCAGGCTTGACCTGGGCAATGGGCTGCCCGTCCATGGTCACAACAACGTCGTTGATGTAGTTGGCGGGGATCAGATTCCCGCTGGCATCCCGACGGGTGCCAGGCTCCATGGGGTGTTGTACGACAACCTGGATCCGAACCTCTTCACCTGCTTTGGGTCTGGCCGGGGTAAAACGAACCAAAATGTTGATCGACATGACATTCCTCCTTAGCCGCAACCACCTACTGTGACCCGTACTGACTGCGAGGCCAGCAAGAGCCTGCCGTCTTTGGTTTCCACCACCGCCCGCACCGGAGCAGTTTCGGCCACGCGCACACGGGTGGCATAGTAGGGCAGGATCCCGTTGAGAATTACCGAGAAGAGCAGGGGGTTGGCGTTCTTATCGCTAAAGCAGTGGATGGCCTTGACCTGATCGGCAGGCAGGTTGGCCTCGATCTCCACCGGTACATTGGCGCCCGACTCCGCGATGGTAGGAGCCACCAGCCTGACCTGTGGTGAGACGGTTAGATCCCTGAAGCCCTTGCCCAGAACCTGCCGGAGCCCTTTCTCGAGGTTGGCGAGGTCCTCGCCCTCGAGGGCCCCCTGGGCCAGGGCTGGGTTCAGGCGGTTCGCCAACAAGGTGCCGGCGAGCGCGCCCACGGATGCTTTCACGAAAGTCCTTCTATCCACAACCTTCACCTCCTGCTTTCGCATTCGCACAAATCTGCTGCAGTTCGCTCAGAAACTGTGCGCGGGTGCGGCTACCAAATAGCCGGCCCGCTTCTTTCAACGTACCCGCTTGGGGCACGAGAAAAACGAAACTTGGCGTGCCAAAAGCCCGCATCTGCGCGCTTAGAGCGCGCCCTTCTGGGCTGTGGCTGTCCACGCTGGCCACCACAAAGCGGCGCTCGAGCACGCTCGAGATATCTGGGTCTGAAAGGACATGGGTGTTCATCTGGTCGCATTAAGGACAGGTCCCACTCCAGAAATAGACCATCAGGATGCGCCCGTGCATCTGGGCATACTGGCTGGCCTAGGCGTAGGGATACCAGCGGTCAAAATCCACCCCCTGGGCGTTGGCCGTCAGTAAGGCCCCGATGACAAAATGTATCGCATAACAAACCTTAGCTTATCGATTACCTATTATACTACCTGAGGGTATGTGCGTCAACTCCTTGTAATCGGTCAACACATCTGAGACTCTTGGGGAACCAACTCCGCCTGTAGTTTGGCCAGGAACTCCAGGGGAGCCAAGCCCTCCAGGGCCATGTGGGGCCTATGGCCGTTGTAGTACGCCAGGTAGTCCTCCAGCTCGGCCTGGATTTCACCGATGGTCGTGGGCAAGGGCCGGGTGTAGAACTCGTCCCGGAAGGTCCGCTGTA
>Ga0209691_1000905_pt1 | contig 19203 bp, 16 predicted proteins | sample YNPMSBMetaG_FD_187120 | JGI IMG/M metagenome (GOLD analysis project Ga0209691, IMG submission 187120) | Anoxygenic and chlorotrophic microbial mat microbial communities from Yellowstone National Park, USA - YNP MS-B MetaG (SPAdes) (version 2) ... | reverse complement strand
GACCGAATAACTAATATATTTTTTTGCTTTAGGACCTAAATATTTAATAACAGCTTGTTGATTAACAAAAACAGTTATCGCTCCAGCAATAAAAAAGGCTGGAACAAGACATAACAAAACATGTTCCCGAGCATATTCCGAAAGCATTAAAAAAGCTTCTTGAATAGCATTAGAAATTCTCACTTCGTTAAAAGGAAGAAAATAAATTACTATAAAAATCAAAACGAAATATATTAGTTTTTTATTAGGGCTTATTTCATTTGAAGACATTTTAATTCTCCGTTGACTGTAAAATTTGAATTATCTGCTCTTTAGAAATAACTTTTCCAGAGCTTTTTAATACGCCGTTTATAGCTAAAGCGGGAGTTGTCATTACTCCAAATTCGATAATTTTTCCAATATCTGTAATTTTTTCAATTTCAGCGGAAATTCCTAAAGTTTCCAACGCTTGTCTAACGTTTTCTTCCAGTTTTTTACAATTTGGGCATCCTTTGCCTAATATTTGAATAGTCATTGTTTTTTTCTCCTTTTTTTGGTTTTTATCTGTTGACAGTTTTTACGCATAATATCCTCAGATAATTCTATTGATCTATTTTGCAATAATTTTTTCATTTTTTTTTATCCATCTCGAAAGTATTAGATTTTAAAGTTTTCAACATATCAATGATTTTTTTATTAAACTCCTTAAAATCTTTTTCAATAAAATATTTTATAAATTTTCCAACTTTTTCCTGATTTAGCAATCCGGCTTTTTCAGCTCTTTTAAATTCCTCGAAACGCTATAAAAAGGAAGATCTAAACATTCTACAATTTCGCATACATATAACCATTCAGTTTCGGACAATAATCTTAATATTCTAATTCTATTTTCATCGCCGATCAATTTTAATTTTTTTAATTCATTTTTCATATTATATTTTTTTTATAATTATATGCTAAATTTTCATTCGCATATTTGCAATAATATAAAAATATTATAAGATAAAGTAAAATAAAATAAAATTAATCTTTGTCAATAGAAATATTTTATATCTGTTTATATTGTAAATTCAAGTTAATCTTCTCATAGTAAATAACTTTTGATAATTTATATTTATAAAATATTTATTTTAATCTGATTATTTTTTTCGTAAAGAAAATAAATTAGTCAATTCGCGGATTGCCATAGAAGTTTCTTTTTTTTCTTAAATATTTATATGTTGTCTTTTGCGATCTTTTCGGTTATTTCCGGTTGTTCATCTTTGAGCTTTCGCAGTGTTTCTCTGCGTTCTTTGTTGTTTTTATTTCTTTTTTCCACATACAATTCATTCGCCATTGCTAGTTGCCTTTAGCGACTAAGCATCTGCTAATTCAACACCATCATTGCAAGAAACGGAGTTTCGAAGCAATCGCTGCTGATGAATTGCTTCGCTCCCAAAGCTCGCTTACATTAACAGAATAAGCAAATCATAAAAATATTATCGCGGTTATCACAGCAGTTTTATTTCCATATTTTTTTCAACTATTCAGTATTCTTAATATATATTAATTTTCACATCAAATATTTTTCGTTAATGTAAATGAAAACTTGCTTGTTGTTAAGGAATTAAGACATAGCGACTTAATTTATAAAATTAAGAAAGGTTTTAATTAAGCTGTAAAAAATAACTAAATATTTTAATACCTATAAGGAAATATACTTTAATCTATTTTGCAAGAATTTTGAAATATATTCAATAATTAAAAATATAAATTTTATTTAAAATAAAAATGGCTCCACATCAAAACGATATAGAGCCAAAGATTATTATTAAAACTTTAATTGCTCCGCGAGCAGGATTCGAACCTGCAACCCTTCGGTTAACAGCCGAATGCTCTACCGTTGAGCTATCGCGGAATTGCAAACTTCAAATAACTTATAATGTTAATATATATAAAAAATCTCGCTAAATCAAGAAAAATTTTTTTAATAATAAACTTTCTTTCGATATCATCTTTAGACATATAAAAGTAAAAAAAATTTTTTACAAATATTAAATTCGTCGTTTTAATCTATCGTCAAAATTTTTATTTTTAAATTTTAGATAAAACATTCGATTATAAAAAAATAGCGACATTAAAAAATGAACGCGACAATAAAAGAAATTGCAAAAAAAAGCGGATATAGCATTGCCACAGTATCGCGAGCTTTGAGAGACGATCCGAAAGTAAAAGACGAAACAATAAAAATCGTAAAGGAAGTCGCAAAATCTCTTAATTATAATCCCAATATTTTAGCTCGCATATTTGTAAAAAAAACTTCTAATATTATTGGATTAGCTCTGCCAGAAATAACAAGCGAATCTTTCTCGGAAATTATTAGAGGCGTCGACGAATATTTTATAGAAAGAAATTATTTTACTTTAGTCAGCAGCTCTCATCAACATATAAATACTCTGCAAAGCGTATCAAACTTAGTATCGACAGGATTGCTTGGCGGAATAATTATCTTAGTTCCATATCTGCCAAAAGAATTAAAAAAAATTTTAGTCGATAATAACATTCCATTTGTAATTATTGCAGGCGATACAAATATAGGCGATTATGACATAGTCAGCGTAGATAATTTTTACGCCGCTTACTCTATTACAGAATATCTAATAAAAAAAGGTTATAAAAGAATCGCTCATTTAGCTGGACCTCCAGAAAATAGCGACGCTAAAACAAGAATAGAAGGCTATAAAGCGGCGTTAGAAAATCATAAAATTCCTTATAAAGACGAACTAATATTTTACGGAGATTTTAAATTAAAATCTGGAATAAAAGGATTCGAACATTTTATGAAATTAAAAAAGCCTCCAGAAGCAATTTTTTGTTGCAACGATTTAATGGCTTTAGGCTGTTATGAAAAAGCGGCTGAAATGAAAGTAAAAATTCCAAAAGACATTAGCATAGTTGGAATTGACAATGCTCTATTTTCGCGATTTCTATCGCCTCCTTTAACAACCGTTGAAATATCAGCGCATGAGCTTGGCGCTAAAGCCGCTGAAATTTTATATTTGAAAATTACAAAACAAATTAGTACCCCGCAAAAAGTAAAAATAGTTCCTAAGATTATAACGCGCGGTTCGGCTTAAATATTAAAGCGAAATTTTATATGCGATTTTTACATTTCTGCCAGCTTCGTAAAATGCGTCTTTTGTTCGAGATAAGTGATTTTTATATTTTTCATTTGTCAAGTTCTCAACGCTAACGCTTATAACATTAACCGAATTGTCAATAAAAAAATCGTATCTTAAAAGCGCATTATACAAAATATAACCTGGCGTATCTTTTTCAAAAATATCAGTCATATTTTGTTTTGCTGCAACAACAGTTGATAAGCCAACTTTGAATTGTTTTATTGGATTTATTTCAATAGACGCGCTTCCCTTGAAAGGCGGAATCATGGGAAGATTTAAATTATCAGATAAATTTTTTCCGCGCGTATAAGAAGCAAAAACCGACGCTTTTATTTTGCCAATTTTTTTTTCTCCAACCATTTCATATCCATACATCGCCGCCTTTAGTCCCTCGGTTTTATATATTGGCAATAAAGTTGCCCAGTTTGTATCTTTCGTTCTTCTTGCCGTTATATAATCGTTGTAATGATAATAGAAAATATTTGCCATATATTTTTCGTTTTCAGAAAGCCAGTACAAAAAAAACTCGCCGCTAATTCCTTTTTCAGTTTTTAACGATGGATTTCCAATTTCATATGAATATGCCGCTAAATGAGGTCCTTCGGAAAAAAGTTCTTCAATTGTAGGCAATTTCGAATTTAATGAAAGATTTGCTCCTGAATAAAAGTTTGAAAACAAATTATACTGCGAAGCTAAAGAGATGGATAAAGCTAAAAATTCTCTTTTTCTTATTTCTCCAATTCTCGAAATTTTATACGAGCTCGGCTTTACTTCCGCATAATTTCCGCGAAGCGCGAATTGTGTTTCAAATTTTTTTAATTTTTTTTCCAAAAAAATAAAACTGGAATACGATGTAGTTTTTGACGGCATTGTATAAACGTAACTTCCATAATAATTCTTTTTTAACTTCGCTTCGGCGCCAATAATTATATTGTCGAAATAATTATTATTTTTATTTGTATATCTGATATCAAATAAATTTTCATAAAGGCCAAATATTGCTCCTAAAAAAGCTTTATCTTCTACTTCTGTATGCTTATAATTAGTTCTCGCTAAGTTTATTTCTACAAATTCTTCGCTGTTGTTAATTTTATAAATTCCTTTTAACTCGTAATTTTTTTTTAATATAGAAATATCGGCGCCATAGAGATGCGCGCCTAAAAAACCTCCAGGGACTCCATAAGTCATATCAATAAATGAAATACTGCCGCCAATGCTAAAGTTTTCGATAGTGTAAGAACCGCCAGAGCTTAAATTTAATATCCTTGCGTCCGTATTTTTTAGTCTTTTTGTTGGAGTATATAAATCGTCGTTATATTTATACGAGCCGTCAATTTTTAGCATTATGTTTCGATAAATAGAAGTCTCAAAATTTCCTCCTACTAACTTTGCATTATTTGCGCTTTCATACAAAGTCGAAATCTGCCATATCGCATCAGCTCTATTTTCAAACGGTATTTTATTTTTTTCGACATTTATGGCTCCGCCAGAAACTGAGTTCGAATATAATAAAACTTTAGGACCATAAATAACTTCAATTCTTTCCGCGTTAGTCGGATCAATCGAAACGGCGTGATCTGGAGATGAAGCTGATAAATCGTTAGATTGCAATCCATCCTCAAGCAAAACTATTCTATCGGAGCCTAATCCGCGCAAAATCGGCCGAGCTGTTGTAGGTCCCATGCTTCTTATCGAAACGCTTGCAAGATTCTTTAATGTCGACGCCAATGTCATCCCTAAATCTTTAGATAAATCTTTAGAAGTCAACGCATAAAAAAAATCGTCTTTATTTTTAATTGAAAAATTTGAATGTTTGCCCATGACAACCGCTTGAGAAAGTTCGATAGCGATTGGAAACAAATGAATTACGACAATTTCTCTTTTATCTTCCTCTTTAGCTACAACTTTTTTTTGAGTTTTTTTATATCCTATGAAACTTATTTCTACGATATATTCTTGTCCTATATTTAATTTATCAAACTCAAAATAACCATTTTTGTCAGATGTTGTAAATAAATTATAATTTTTTAACGCAATATTAGCTCCAAGAAGCGGAAAATGATTTGAGCCGTCAATTACAATTCCTCTAACAATCCCTTTTTGCGATAAAATTTTAACAGATATCAACATCCAAATTAAAACTAAATAAAACAGTATTTTTTTGACTTCGAATTTCAAATAAAAAAATTGTCTCATTTTTATCTAACAACTACTGGTATGTCTCTTGTTTGAAAATCGGCATGACTGCCATGCATTACCATAAACTTAACGGTTGTTATTCCCACGGAATTTCCTTTAAGTCTTATAATATATTTTTGTCCCATTTGTTTTTCAACGCTAAAGATATTTTCATTTGATATTGTCCAACTTAAATAGTGATTCGCTTCATCTGGAGGATCAATAATATTTTTATTAGCGTCATAAAATTTTACAGTATAATAAGGCGTGTAATTTCCAAAAGGAACATAAAGGGTGTCTTTTACTACTCCTCGAAAATAATCTAAAATTTTTACCGTATCTTTTAGCAAAAGAACCATTCCTTCTGGCGAGAAATGGTTTTTATCGTGATCATGATCATGCTCATCCTCGCAGGCAGTCAAAATTAAAATTAATGATAAAGATATTACGAGAATTGCTTTGTTTTTCATTTTTTTTAACTCCGATTTTATTTTAATTTGCATATGCAACTTAGTTGCAATATATTTAAAAAACAATAGAAAAAAATTTCTTTTTTTTATCGAATTAAATTAAATATACTAAATAGCGACTTTATGAGATTATTGAATTGCGACAATATGAATTTTGTAAAGAAGAAAAAGTCGCTCTTTTTTGAGCGACTTTAATAGAAAGCGTTTAATTTTCTTCAATCTTTAAAGCTTGTCCAATTTGCAGTTTATTGCTTGTAAGTTTATTGATTCTTTTCAACTCTTCGACGCTTATATTGTATAATTTAGAAATAGTATACAAACTTTCTCCAGAAGCGACTATGTGAATTTTATAGTTTTTATCATCGTCGCTAAATTTCTTAATATATAAAACTTGTCCAGCGTAAATTGTTTCATTTTTTAAATTGTTGTATTTTATTATCGTATCAAATGGGACGCGATATTCTAAGGCTATATCGCTAAGCGTTTCATTTCTTTTGACTTTATGTTTTATAAAATAATCGTCGTTTTGGTTGTTTTTATTTATTTCTTGATTTGCAGCTAAGTTTTGCAAAGAAGTTTTATTTTTTTTCTTAGGCAAAACCAATTTTTGTCCCGGATAAACGACGTCGGAACTTAAATTATTTTCTTTAATAATATCGTATACAGAAACATTATAATTTTGAGCGATCAAATACAAGCTTTCTCCCGATCTTACGACTATTATTTGATTGTCGCTTTTTAAATTATCAACCTTTGCGATATTTGTTTTATTTTCTTTCTTTTCGACATAAATGCGCAACTTTTGACCCGCGTAAATTTTTGAACTTTGCAAATTATTCCAATCTTTTATATCGTCTACTTTTACTCTGTAATATTCGGCAATGTTAGATAAAGTCTCTCCGCTTTCGACTTTATGTATTATGGCATCTCCATCAGTTGGAACTTCCGACAACAATACTGCTCTATATTTCTTTAAACTGGTTTTTGCAATATTTTCATACTCATCTTTTTTTTCTTCTGGGATATAAATTTTTAGCGTGTCTCCGGTCGTTATTTTTGAAGAGTAAGGCAACTGATTCCACTTTCTTATATCCCAAACTTTTACGTTGAAAGCGGAGGCTATGTCGACAATATTATCGCCTTTTCTAACTACATAATTTAGCGGTATTAAGCCTTGTTCTTGTAATTCGCTTTCGTCAAATCTTTCGTTAATTGAAATATTTCCGCTAATGTTGTCAGAATTTTCAGTTTCTTGGACTAAATAAGTGGGCTCGTAAAAAGTTTCCACGTCTTCGACATAATGCAAAGCTGCAAATTCGTCGGCGGTTAGTTTTGTTATTTCAGGCGGGAAAGGCAATAAAATTTTTTCTCCCGCTTTCAGCTGTTTTCTATCAGAAATGCCATTAAAAGAAGCAAGCTCTTTTCTTTCGATTTTAAATTTCTTGGCAATCTTTCTTAAATCTTCGTTTTTTTGAACAATGTATTCTGATTTATTTACTAAATAATCTTCTGGAATTGAATCTAATCGAGACTTTAAAATATTTATTGTATTTTTCGGTATTCTCAAAGGATAACCGCCTGGATAATTTTCTGGAATGTTAAATTTTGAGATTTCTGGATTTAAGTCCTTTAAATAACTTGCTTGAATATTTAATATTTTTGAAAGATATAATAAATTTACTGGTTTAGCAATTTTGACGGTATCATATTCATATGGTTTCATATAAGAAATATTTGTAAAGCCATATTTTTTTGGATTCGAGGCGATAAGAGAAACGGCAATATATTGCGGAACGTAGTTTCTTGTTTCTCGCGGCAAATATTTTCTTAAAGTCCAAAAATTATCAGATTTCGATCTTCTGATCGCTCTTTGTATTCTTCCTTCTCCGGCATTATAAGCGGCTAAAGCTAAATACCAATCGCCTAAATTATTTTTTAAATCTAATAAATGTCGGGCCGCTGCTCTAGCGGATTTTTCGGGATCTCTTCTTTCGTCATAATAATAATCTATTTTCAAATCGTATAGTTTTCCAGTCCATTTCATAAATTGCCACAATCCCACTGCTCCAGCTCTCGAAATAGCATAAGGGTTTAATCCGCTTTCAATCATGCTTAAAAAAATTAATTGCATCGGAGCTTTCTCTTCGTTAAAAACTCTTATAAAAGTTGGAAAATATTTCCCGCTTTTAGAGAGCCATCTTTCCATTATATCTCTTCCTCTTCCGCTTGTAAAGAATTCGATCCATTTTTCAACGTGTTGATTTATTTCAAGCGGAAAGTCTCCAATAAAAATAACGTTTGTAATTTTATTTTCTTCAATTTCTTCAACGACTAAGTTTTCTTCGTTAAAGCCCAATAAGTCATAATTTATTTCATTTGACTTGAGCCAAATTTCTAATTCTTTTATATCTATAGATGTTAAATTTATATTTAAATTTGATAATAAATAATTGCAGTAATCGATAATTATATCTTTTTCTAAATCGACCAAAGATTGTTCTTCGGCAAAGGTTTCAAAATATTTTAATTTATTTATAATTTTCAAAGCTTTTTCATAACTTCGTATTTTTTCAATATAATTCGAGCTATCTATGGAAGCAGCAAGCGTAAATAAAGAATCAATCTCTTCGTAATATTCTGATAATAAATCCTTCTTTGTATAATTATATTTGTCGTTCGATTTGAAATCTATTTCTTGCGAAGACGAGCAAGACAAGAATGTTATCGCAAAAACGCTTGATATAAACGATATCCAAAATTTCATACAAATTTTCTCCATTTTACCTTTGAACATAATTTCTAATAAAGAATATTCGATAATTTTTAGATTTTTTTTTAAATTAATTTGACAAAAGGTATTAGATTTATAAGTTAATCTTCAAAATGAAAAATTGTATTTAACAAATACAACAAATCTTGCTTTTCAAAAGGTTTTGGCAAATAGTAATTAAAGCCATAGCTTAGAATTTTCTCCCTGTCCCCAAACAATGAATAACCTGTAATAGCGATGACCGGCAAATTTTTAAATTGCTCTTCTTTTCGAATTATTTGAATTAAATCTATGCCGGATTTTTCGGCCCCTAAATTAATATCCATTAAAATAACGTCATAATTTTTTTCAAAAATTTTTTTTAGCGCTTCGTCGGGATTAGACGCTAAATCCGGATCAAAATATTTTCTTACATAACGACTCATTATGTCCCGATTAATTTCATTATCTTCGATTATCAATATAGATTTTTTTTTAGGAGTTAAATTATCTTTCATATTATAAATTTGAAAATATTTATAAAGTTAATTTATATTAAATCTTTTAACTAAATACAATAATAAATTATCTATAACTGCGTCCACATTAGATACGGGCGTTAAATAACCGTTCCATATTGTCGAAAAAACTAAAATCGGCTCGCCGCTGGAAGAACAAACATAACCAGATAAAGCTCGAACATTTGAAAGAGAGCCGGTTTTTGCTTTTATTTTGCCCATAGCGCTTGTATTAACTAGCCTATTTTTAAGCGTTCCATCTATGCCAGCAATAGGAAACAAATCCAACCAAACGTCTTTAAAAGGACTTTGCAAATAGCTTTCTAAAATTGTCAAAAAATGTTTAGGTGAAAAATAATTAATGCGTGATAAACCGCTTCCGTCTACAAATTTATATGAATTTCGATTTAAACCATTTGCTTCCAATTGATCTTCGCAATATTTTTTTCCAACATCGAAAGAACCGTAATTTTCTCTTTGAAAAGCTATAGCTTTTATCATCGTCTCAGCGTATAAATTATGACTTACTTTCATCATTTCTTTTAATATCTGGGATAAAGGGAAAGATTTGTATGAAAGTAAAAGCAGGGTATCTTTTCGAACAAGCTTAATTTTAGCCGTATCTTCAATTGCAATTATTCCCCCAGAGACGGTTATACCGCTTTTATGAAAAACGTCTTTCAGAACTTGAACATAAAACAAATTTGGATTGGAAAGCGAAATTGATATTTCTAAAGAAGTCGAATCGTTCGCATAAATTTCGCCGCCAAAAATTATTTCGTCGTCGCATATAGTTTTTTTCTTTGCGTATATTCTCTGGCTTAATTTTTTTTCAGAATTTGTATCATTAAAAAATTGAAAATTTTTTTCTATTTTTACCCATGTGGTTTTCAAATTGGGCTCGATTGTAATTAGTTTATTTTTTGAAAAAGGAATAATTTTAAAGTCAATGTAGTTTTCATTCAATTGTAATGGCGTAATTTGCGCGGCATACCAATTTTGCAAGTCATCATAATTCCATCCAAAACCAATCGTTTTATTGTCAAAAGCTGAGGCGTCGGCAATAATTGAGCCTTTAATTTCTCTTATGCCTTTTTTCTTTAATTCGTCTGCGAATTTATAAAAAACCGCCGTCGAAGAATCGAAGAATCTAGTATAGAATGTCGGATCGCCATTGCTCCAAACAAATAAATCGCCGTTTAAAACATTATTTTGAATTTCTCCATTTGTATATAATTTTGTTTCGAATCTAAAATGGGGCCCTAATTCGTTCAATGCTGAAAAAGCCGAAACTATTTTTACGTTTGAAGCTGGATTGAAATTTTTTTCTGAGTTTTTTTCGTAAATAATTTTATTTTCTTTTAGCGATTTGACAATTATGCCAAAATTTGAATTAGACAAGAGAGAATCGGAATAAAGAATGCGTTCGATTTCAGATTGAATTTTCTGATCTTCTATTTTTTCTTTTTCTCTTGAAGCGGCGCACGATATAAAAATTAGCGCGCTTAAAAAAATTAATATGCAATTTAAGTTTTTAATCATAACTTGCAAGCTAAAAATAAATTTTTATTTTTACAATATTTTTTGTTAAAACGATTTGAAATTATTGCCGTTTAAATTATAGTCTTCGTTATAAAGAACGCGATTTAAAATTTTATATTGATTAATAAAATCAGCTAAAATTGAAAAATCTTCAACCAAAAATCCATAACTTCTATAATTATTGGATAGGAAAACCGCGTAGATTTCTATCTCAGGAAGTATAACAGCCAAACTTTTAAAGCCATTCCACTTGCCAGTATGATATACAATTTTTCTATTATTATCAAAATAAATTCTCCAACCTAAGGCGTAAGTATGCTTGTTTTTTATTTCATTATAATTCTCGTTCCAGGCTAAATATTTTAGAGAATCTGAGATTAATTCTCCTTTGTCAAGAGCTCTGAGAAATTTATACAATCCAATTGGAGTCAAATATATTCCTTTATCTCCATATACGCCATTTAAATATAAAGGAACGTATTCTTTACCATTTCTATAATATCCAGTGGTCTTTTTAATCTTTATGGAGTCGCATTGTAATTCGTCGAAAAAATAAATTTCATTTTCGCCAATCTTTTCAAAAATTTCCCTTCTTACAAAATCCTTAAAATTTTTCCCAGAGGAAATCTCAATTATAGAAGCTAACAAGACGTAATTTGTATTGCAATATTTGAATCTTTTATTTGGTTTATAATAAGGATATATTTTATTTTTAATCATAGTTTGAATTACATCTGAGTTTGAAATATATTTTTTTTTATCAGAAATATAATGGTCGCAAAAATAAAAATACTCGGGCAGTCCTGAACGGTGAGTTAGCAAATGAAAAATTGTAACGTCTGGATAAGGAAAATCGGGAATAAATTTTGAGACTGAATCGTAAATGGACAAATACTTTTTTTCGTAAGCTAATAATATAGCGGTCGCCGTTATCGGTTTTGACGCGGAAGCTAATTCAAAAAAAGATTGATTATCCACAGGAATTTTTGTTTTATAATCCCGATATCCTTCGCATCGTTGAAAGATTATGCTGTCTTTATAAGCGATAACTAAAGCTCCGTTAAAAATTTTGTTGTAATTTCGAAAACTGTAAATCGAATCGCAAAAATGTTTTAAATCTAAAATTAATGAATTTGATACTGTCGCTGAATTTGACGAGATATTTTTTTCACTGTTAAAATAAATGATATTATTGTCGTTATTTTTTATCTCTTTAAAGTATGCGTATGCGTTCCACAAAATTATAATGGAAAATAAAAAAATAATAAGACCAACTTTCCTCATCGTATTATTAAATTTTGAATATTAAACTTTGATTGTGAAAAACAAATTTAAATTTAATAAAATTATATATAATTCAAAAGCTTGGGCAAAAATTTAGCCCAAGCCGATAAAGTTATCGTATTAAAATCATTTTCTTAACGCTTTTATAAGAATCGGTTTGCAACTCATAATAGTAAATTCCGCTGGCTAAGCTTGATGCGTCAAAGATAATTTCTTTAGAGCCTTTCGTCATAAAATCGTCAATCAATATTTTTTGTATTCTGCCTAAAGCGTCGTAGACAATCAGCTTAACCTGGGAATCTTTAGGCAAATCGAATCTAATCTTTGTAGACGGATTAAATGGATTAGGATAATTTTGATATAATACGAAATTTTTGGGAACAATTTGATTTTTTTCGTCATTCACAGATATTTGCGGATTAGTTCCAAATGCTAATCCTTTGACGCCTTTAATATTTAAATCCGCGATTTTTTGCGCCGTTCCATTTGAAGTATCTATTCTGGCAAAAGTTGAATTTTGAGAATCGCTTCCCCAAACTACAAAGAAATTTCCATTATCGTCGAAAGCCATCGCTCTAATAGTAGAATTAAAACCGGTTTTCCCAACAAATAATGTATCGCCATTCAATTTGTTTACTTTAAATAAGGCATCTCTTCCTCTTTTATGACCAAGAGTCGAACTTGCCCACATTTGACCGTCAAAAGGATTAATAGTCATATTTGTCAAAAAAGTTGAAATTTTTGCAATATGAGACGTATCGCCAGTCGTTTCGTTTAAGACGCAAATATCGCTATTCTGAGACAGACCGTAAAGTTTGTTTGTAGTTTTATCATAAGCAATTGCTCTTAGTCCGACTTTAGCGGTGAAATACAGATATGCGTCTCCTTTTTCAGCATTTATACGATAAATTTTGTTTGAACCAAATAATCCATATAATTCGCCTGTGTTAGAATTGCTCGTCAACGATAGAAACTCGCTCAAACCAGGTTGCCCCAGGATTTGTGTGGAACCATCGATAGTATTTAAAATAAAAATATTTCCGCCGCTTTGGGATCCAGCTGCAGCATATAGCATATTATATTTAGCGGGCTTGATTTGATATCCTTTGCCATTTAGCTTAATAACGATCTGGCTTCTTTCCGAATCGTTTGTTGAAATAATTAAACTATCTTCGTAAACTTTTGAATCTATAGGATCGAATTCCACAGTAAAATCCAAAGTGTCATAAAAAGATAAATAAAGGGGGAAGGAATAATTTTGAACTAATTTGAAAGATGAATTAGAAAAATAAGCTTGAGAAATAATTAAATCTTGACTTCCCATATTTGAAATAAAGAAGCTTCTATATTCTTTCTTTTTTCCAATTTCAATTTCTCCAAAAGAGAATTCTTTTTCAAAACATAGAGCGTAGGGACTGTCGAAAGGTTTTAATCTTACCCAGCCGTTGTAAGTACCCCATCTATTAACAGCGGCAGCATATTCGACAAAAATATGAATATTATCCGGTTCAACTGGGTCAGTCCAAGCTCCATTATAATCTCCCCATCGATTTCGTCCGGAGCCATAATCTTTGACATAATTTCCTTGCCCTTTCATTAGTTCAATCGAATTTAATAATATTGACGACGAAGCTGGTTTAACGGAAAAATAAGCTCCGGCATATTCCTGAGTTCCGCTTCTTGAATAAGATATAACAGCATTATTGTCTTTATCAAGAGCGATAGAATTATAAAAATACCAGTAGCCAGCGGAGCCGAGAGATAAATCTTCTACGACATTTGACGAAACTGGCTCAATTTTTAAGTATCTCAAATAAGAATAAGTTCTCGTTGGATCGGCTATAGAGTGAACAAAATACAGATATCCATCTTTGAATATAGGTTCGTTTCTTAGTTGCGAACCTCCGGCTTCAAGCGGCAAAGAACCGCCTCCTAATTGACCTGCATTTGGAGCGGTTCGAAATTGAGAAATGCTTATGTTTTTTGTAAAAAGTTTCAAGCTATCATATTCTCCTTGAATCCAAAAAATAGAGACATAATTTACAATAGAAGCAAGCGGAATATTAACTAAGTAATATTTATCATATTGCTGAGAAGTTTCATAATGTCTAACGGGTCTAATTCCGAAAACAAGATTGCCATTTCCTTCTCTAATGTTCCAGAAATCTTGCCAATCTATAGTAGAGGGATTAGGGGCGTAAAGCTTTTGCTTGTCAAAAACTCTAATTCTAGCATAAGCAAAAGAGCCGCCAAACATAAATTGATTGGCAGTAATGTAAAGATAGTTTCTATCATACCCAACTCCTTGATAATCGCCCCAGCTGCTTGTTGCAGCAGTTCCATTTAAAGTCGAGGGAGATTTCCAGTTATACCAAACGCCAAGCGGATCGTCGTCGTCGGAAACTGAGATCAAAAAAAAGCCTTCTTGTCTACTATCGTTTTGATGCAGCCAAACCATAACCCATCTTTCGGCGTAATGATCGTAAATTACTTTGGGATCGAAAGCGCTTACCGAAGAATGCAAATTTCTATACCAAGAATCGGCGTCGATTGTCTTTAAGGTTTTTCCTTTTTTGTCCATTATTCTAAAAGAAGAATTAACGACGGAAATTATATGATTTTTTCCTACGGCAACGTAAGGATCTGGCGGAATAGAATTTGTCTCCGGTATGCCTTCGAATTTTTGATACAATATCGGTTTAGGAGAACTAAAGTTTTTCTTAAAGCTAGATTTATTATTATCTTCAAAAAAGATATTTGTCGCCCCGATAATTGGATCGGAAATTAATGCTGCTGGAAGCGGAGCGTAAACGATTTTGTTTCTTACGCGCTTGATTGTATCCGTATTGTTTGGAGATGTTTTAAAGAAGGAATTTGTATTGGCGATAACCATTCCTGCAGCTTGCCCTTTAGCTGGCCCGTCGTATATTTTTATTTGAGCTTGTAGACTTTTCAGAGCAAAAATAAAAATAAACGATAAAATAAAATATGGCAGTTTTCTCATCTTTTTTCCTTTTTTAATTAGTTTTTTAAAATAAAAATAAAAAAATTTTTTTGCTATACAAAAAGAAAGGATATACCATGCAAATGAAAAAATTTTAGGAAAAAGGCTTTGTTTATTTAGAGATAAAAAAAGAAGGCTTTCGCCTTCTAAAGAAATTGGAAGATTTAATATAAATTTAGAATTACTTAATTTGAGTTACTTCGCTTACGTCTTTTAATCGAACAAATTTTTCGTCAAATTTGTAATAACCGTTTTCCTGTTTAACGGCTTTAATACATTTAACATTTACGAAATCTGGTTTCGATTTTGTTTTTGCTTTTTGATCAAATGTTTGTTGTTTAGCCATAATTTATCCTTTTCTTTTAAATTTATTATTGAAATATAATAAAATTAAAAAAAATAGAAAAAGAAAAAAACCGTTTTTGTAATTGACATCTAATTATTCCAATGTAATTGCTATTGTTATTGTTTTAAATAATTTAAAAAAACAAAAAAAATTTTGGAGGAAATTTAGCGAACATTTTTATATAAATTCTATCTTTAAAATGATAAATTGATATTATTATCTTTTATTAGTATATTTAGAAAATATAAAAAAAAACAACTTAAATAATGGGAGTAAAAATGCTTAAGAGAACCATCGCTATTTCAGTTTTGGCAGTTTATTTAGCATTAACTGCTTTTCAATGCGCGTCGACTGAGATGACGACAGCTAAACTTTATATTCAACAAAAAAACCCAGATAAAGCATTAGAAGCTTTAGAAAAAGAAGTGGCAAAAAACCCCAAAAACGACGAAGCTTATTTTTTGATGGGAAATATTTATGGCGAAAAGGCGGAATATGAAAAAATGCTGGAAGCTTATGACAAATCTTTAGCTATTAGCAAAAAATTTGAAGCTAATATCAATAATAACAAATACAAATTCTGGGCTGACAATTATCAAAAAGGAGCCGCATATTTCAATCGCGGAATTAAAGCTAACGATCAAGATACGGCAAAAATATTTTATAATAAAGCTCTCGAAGCGTTTAATACCGCTATAAAAATATTGCCCGATACGCCAAGCGCATATCAAAGCGCCGCATACGTGTATTTGAACCTAGGACAAATCGACAAATCTGTCGAACCTTTAGAAACAGTTTACAAAAGACAGCCAAAAAATCTTCAAGTTATTAAAATATTAGGAGAAGTATATCTTGCAATAGCTGAAAAAGTCGAAAATAACGACGAGAAAAATAAAATTTATGAAAAAGCTTTAAGCATGTTACACGAAGCTAAAAAGAATTTTCCAAACGATCAGGAAATATTAATTGAATTGTCGAATGTGTATATTCAAGCTAATAGAGTAAACGAAGCTCTTGAAATATTCGCGGAGAACGTAAAATTAGATCCTAATAACAAAAGCTTTAGATATAACTATGGAGTAGTATTATTAAACGCGAAGAAATACGCCGAAGCTGAAGAACAATTTAAAAAGGCTCTAGAAATCGATCCCGAATTTATAAATGCTACATACAATCTTGCCGTAACTTATATTAAATGGGCTGCAGAAATTAGAGAAAAAGCGGAAGCCGAACAAAAAAAGGACGATACCTATAAAGAAAAGTATGCCGCTGCAGAGCCATTGTTAAAAAAGTATCTTGAAAAAAATCCAAAAAATCCAGAATTGTGGAATTTGTTAGGAAAGATTTACGCTAATTTAGGACGAAATCAAGAGTCTATGGAAGCGTTCAAAAAAGCTGACGAATTAAGATAATTTTTTCAAAGCGCCTCTAAAAGGCGCTTTTTTTTCAATATCAAAGGAGAAATGAAATGAATGAAAAAGAACCTCAAGAGATACAACAACAAATTAACATTGAATTAGGAGAGAAAGAAGCCGAAGGAATTTATTCGAATCTTGCGATTATCACTCATTCGCCTGCGGAGTTTATAATCGATTTTACGAGAATTGTTCCTGGATCTCCCAAAGCTAAAGTTCATGCAAGGATTATTACGACTCCTCAACATGCAAAGATGTTTTTAATGGCTCTTAGCGAAAATATTGAAAAGTATGAAAAAAAATTTGGTCAAATTAAAATTGACTTTGCGCGTCCGGAACAAAAATACGGCTTTGTAACTCCGCAAAAAGAAGATAAAATTAATTAATCTACGGCGCGAGCTTTTCGCGCTTGTTTATTTTTATTATCTTATAGTATCCATAAAATGCGCCGTCGACTTCTTTTATTGAGCTTCCGTTTTCTTTTAATATCGGCCAAATACCTTCTTCATAGAATATTTTTTTTCTTAATATATATCCGCTCTTCAAATTAGAATTGTTATGAGCTAACGAATCTTTCATGCTAAGCTTTTCGTCTTTGTAAATAATATAATCGGCTGAACTTAAATTTATTAACTCCGAATTTAATGATATAAAATTTGAGGCTCTGTATATGTCCCATAAAATTAAATCCCCTATTATAGTTTTGCCGCGAATATCGTCTATTCTCATAGCGGTTTTGAATTTTGCGTAACTTGAATTTGAGTATTTAATTATCAAATAAAAATTGCCAATTAATGAATAAAGACTCAAAATAATAACAATTAAAGACGCGGATGTTTTCTTTATATTTTTCATTATCTGCGTTTTGCTAAAAATATCCGATAAAAAAGCTGACGATAATAAAATTAAAATTGGCTCAACAGCTATAAAATATCTAGAAGTTTTATTGAATAAAAAAAAGAAAAAGAAGAAAGTTGCAATAATCGAAAGAGATAAAACTTTATATATCTTTTCGTTTGTTTTTAAAAAAATATAATACAAAACCGAAACGCCGAATAAAATAGCCAACGGCAATCTAAATGGAAATTGAGTATAATCGATATATCGAATAATTTCTTTTTTTAACAGAAAATCAAAATTATAAATTTTTTCTATATAAGTAGTTTTTTTTGCATAAATGAAAAGAATTTCAACAGTATTTATTTTTAAAATGAAAGAAACTATTGCTATAATAGAAAATAACAATAGAGCTGGAAGAAAAAATATTAAAGCCGCGTTAAAACTTTCTTTGTTTCTATATATCGCTAAAATTGAAAGCCATAGAGATACTATTAAAACAATCGTATTAGGATGATAAAAGATAAAAACTAAGAATAAAACGCCAGCAAAGAATATAAATCTCTTTGAATTAATTTTTTTTTTGCGATTAAAAATTATCAAATATGCGATAATAAAATAAATCGGAATAAAGATATCGCTTCTAACTGAATTAATCGTTACAAAAAAAATATTGTCGCTTGAGAGCATAAAAAAGGAACTTAAAATCAAAAGCTTATCGTCAAAAAATCGCTTGAAAAAATAATATGATAAAAACAATAAGCAAGATCCCGCTAAAATTGAAAGAAGTCTTGAAAATTGAATTTCTTTAGGAAAAATTAAATGCCAAATTTTTAAGGAATGAAGATAAAGATATATTTGATATAAATTATCAGGCTTTGCATTTTTAATTATAGCGCCAGAGACAAAACCAGAATTTTTGTCGTAATTGTATACTGTAACTGCGCGCCATACTTCGTCAACAACAACTCGCTTATCGATAAAAAAAATATTCTGAAAAATGAAAGCAGCGATGATAAAAGTAAAAAAAATTTTAGGCTTATAATACAATTTGAAATTCCTTTAAGTAACGCAAGCTTTCTTGTTTGACGTCAAATTTTTCTTTGTTTAATAAAAATCTGTTTTCAATAAAAGCGTAAAAAATTCCCGAATGAATGGCTAAAAGGATAAAAGAGAAAATAAATATTATTATATATTCATACGCAAAACCGACAATAAATCTATAAATTATGCCTAAAACTATGGCTAATGAAAAAATTATTTGCGGAAATATAATGAAGAGGCTGTCTCGATTTTTTTCTTTTGGGGTAGGAATGAAACTCCATTTTAATTTGAAAACTTCGAGTAAAAAAGCGGAGCAATAAACTGGATAAGTTCCAAGCGCCAATAAAATTCCTTTTATTGAAAAATTTCCATTTTTTTCTTTAATTCGAAACGAGTTTCCAGCAAGAATATGAGAGGCAAAAAATGTTGCGACTAAAGGAAATGAATAAACTAAATATTCTGAGAATTCGCTTGCAAAACTTTCGCTAAATAAAGAATATAAAGTCGCAATCAAAACGCCTAAAACCACGAAGCCTGTCAAATAATATGTCATTCTAGTAGAATAACAAATATGATGGTTTAATTTTAATTTGAAAAAAAGCTTTGGATAATCGTTAAATAATGCGTTAAAAACTCCGCGCGCCCATTTAAATTGTTGTTTGAAATATGAAGTTAA
>Ga0209691_1000891_pt1 | contig 19325 bp, 15 predicted proteins | sample YNPMSBMetaG_FD_187120 | JGI IMG/M metagenome (GOLD analysis project Ga0209691, IMG submission 187120) | Anoxygenic and chlorotrophic microbial mat microbial communities from Yellowstone National Park, USA - YNP MS-B MetaG (SPAdes) (version 2) ... | reverse complement strand
GGCATGAGATGCGCGCCGTCGCCGATCACGCTCGCGAACGTCACGGTCGCCTATGACCGTCAGCCGGCCGTGCATCATGTCAGCGGCACGTTCCGGCCGGGCAGCCTCACCGCCATCGTCGGCCCGAACGGTGCGGGCAAGACCACGCTCGTGAAGGCCATCACGGGGGCTGCGCGCGTGGACGAGGGCCGGATCGACCGCGGTGGGCTCGCGCCCTCCGACATCGCCTACCTGCCGCAGCAGGCGGTGCTCGACCGCTCCTTTCCGCTGTCCTGCCTCGATGTGGTGCTGATGGGGCATTGGCGACGCGTCGGCTTGTTCCGGCGCATTGGCCCCACCCTGCTGCGCGAGGCGGAGGAGGCGCTCGAGGCCGTCGGGCTCGGCGGTTTCGGTGATCGCCCGATCGCGACCGTCTCGGCCGGGCAGTTCCAGCGCCTCCTGTTCGCGCGGATCCTGCTCGAGGACTGTCCGGTGGTGGTGCTCGATGAGCCCTTCACCGCGATCGATGCGAAGACGACGGCCGATCTGCTCGGCGTCGTCTCCCGCTGGCATGGCGAGGGGCGGACGGTGATCGCGGTATTGCACGATCATGATCTGGTGCGCGCGCATTTCCCCAACACGCTCCTGGTCGCGCGCGAGGCGATCGCCTGGGGAAGCACGCCGGAGGTTCTGACCGCAAGCAACGCGCTGCGCGCGCGGCAGATGGCCGAGGCCTGGGCGGAGAGTGCGGCCGTCTGCGCCCGCGCCGCATGAAAGCGGAGGCGGCGTGCTGTTCGAGCCGCTGATCTCCCCTTTTATCGAGTTCGCCTTCATGCGTCGGGCGCTCGTCGGCTGCCTCGCGCTTTCGCTCGCCGCGCCGCCGCTCGGGGTGTTCCTCGTTCTGCGCCGCCTCTCGCTGATCGGCGACGCGCTCGGGCATGCGATCCTGCCCGGTGTCGCGCTCGGCGCCACTTTGGGTGGGCTGTCTCTCGCGGCGATGAGCGCAGGCGGGCTCGTCGCCGGCCTCGCGATCGTGCTTCTCGCCGGGCTTGCCGCCCGGGGCACGGGGCTGCGCGAGGATGCCTCCCTCGCGGGCTTCTATCTCGTCGCGCTCGCCTTGGGCGTCGTGATCGTCTCGGCGGGCAGCCCCGGCGTCGACCTGATGGACCTGTTGTTCGGCGCGGTGCTCGGGGTCGACGACGGGGCGCTCCTCTTCATCGCCTCGGTCGCCACCCTCACGCTCGTCTCGCTCGCCCTGATGTGGCGCCCGCTCGTGGTCGAGACCTTCGACCCGGGCTTCCTCCGCCACGCCGGCGGCGGCGGCGTTGCCTGGCACCTTATGTTCCTCGCGCTCGTGGTGCTGACCCTTGTGGCCGCCTTCCATGCGCTCGGCACGCTGATGGCGGTCGGGCTGATGATGCTGCCTGCGACTGGGGCGCGGTTCTGGTCGGCCACGGTGGGGGGGCAGGTGGTCGCGGCCGTCATGATGGCGATGGTCGCCTCCGTTCTCGGCCTCGTCGTCTCCTTCCATGCGGACGTGCCCTCGGGGCCGGCGATCGTGCTCGCGGCCGGGGCTCTCTGGGTGGCGGGGCTTCTCGCCGGGCCGCGCGGATCGCTGCTGCGGCAGCGGATCAGTCGGCCGCATCTCGCTGGATGATGGAGGATCGGATGTTTCGACGCAGAACCCTTCTGGCCTCGACCCTCGCCGCCGCAGCGCTTGCCGCTCCGCGGGCGGCCTGCGCGCTCGACCCCCGCCTGGCCGTCGCCTCCTTCTCGATCCTCGCCGATTTCCTGCGCGAGATCGGCGGGTCGATCCTCGAGGTGGACAGCATCGTCGGCCCGGAGATGGACGCGCACGGCTTTCAGCCGGCGCCGACGGACGCCCAGAAGCTCGCGCGCGCGCGCTTCGTCGTCATCAACGGTCTCGGCTTCGAGGGCTGGATGCCGCGGCTCATCCGCGCCTCCGGCTTCCGCGGCCGCGAGATCGTCGCAAGCCGCGGCATCGCGACGCTCAAGGCGAAGGACCACGGGCACAGCCACGGCCACGGCCATGGCCACGGCCACGGGCACGGCCACGGCCACAGCCACAGCCATGGCGAGCACGACCCGCATATCTGGCAGGACCCGCGCCGCGCCCAGGCGATGGTGCGGAACATCGCCGAAGGCCTTGCGGCGGCGGACCAGGAGGCGGCCGAGGCCTATCGGACGGGCGCGGCGCGTTATGTGGCGCAGCTTCAGGAGCTCGACGCTTGGGTGGAGGCGCAGTTCGCCGCGATCCCACGCGCGCGCCGGCGTGTCGTCACGAGCCACGATGCCTTCGCCTACTATGGCGCCCGCTACGGCATCGATTTCCTGAGCCCGCAGGGCATCAGCACGAGCGCCGAACCCTCGGCGCAGCAGATTGCGCGGCTCGTGCAGCAGATCCGGCGCGAGCGCATCGGGGCGATCTTCATCGAGGCGGGAGCGAGCCCCCGCGTTCTTGAGCAGGTGGCGGCGGAAAGCGGCGCGCGCATCGGCGGCAAGCTCTACGCCGACGCGCTCAGCCGGCCGGACGGCCCCGCGCCGACCTACATCGCGCTGATACGCCACAACACGCGCGCGATCGTCGAGGCGCTCGCGGGCTGACGCCTCAGCGCACCGCGAGCGCCACCACGACCCCGGCGACAGCGATCGCCGCGAGCACCGCCCCGGGAACCGCGCCGCGCCTGCCGCCGAAGGCGATCGCATAGCCTGCCTTGACCACGTTGTTGGCGGCGCAGGCGAGCAGGATCGCCCCCACCGCGCCGGGCCGCGGCGTGGTCGCAAGCCCGATCGTGAAGGCATCGAGATCACCGAGGCCCACGATCGCGGCGAGGGCGTAGAGCCCCGCCGTGCCGAACCGGGTGCCCAAGAGCGTCATCGCCGCCGCGATCGCCATGAAGAGCAGCGCGAAGGCGAGCGCGGCCGGAACGCGCAGCGGGTTGCCGGACGGCACGAGAGGCCGCGCAGCCGAACCGGGGCCGCTCAGAAGCATCACCCCCGTCGCCGCTGCGGTCGCCGCAGCGAAGCCCCCGAGCCAGGGCAGGAGGTCGAGCGCGAGCGAGGCGTTGAACACCGCCGCCACCATCAGCACACGGACGAACATCACCGCCGTGGCGGCCACGATCGCCGCTTCCGTCCCTGGCTGGCGCGCCTCCGCCGCGCGCAGGTCGCGCGCGAGCGCCACCGTCACCGCCGTCGAGGACCAGAACCCGCCCAGGATCGCGCCGATCAGCGTGCCATGGCCCGCCGAGACGTAGCGTTGCAGGAGATAGGTGCCCCAGGAGATCCCCGACATCGCGACGACCGCGAGCCACACCTCGAAGGGAGTGACCGGAAGCCAGGCGGCGATCGGCTCGCGCGGCAGGACGGGGAGGATCACCCCCGCAAGCACCACAAATCGCGCGGCGGTGGTGATCTCCTCCCCGGGCACCTTCGCCGCAAGAGCATGCAGCGAGGTTCTCGCCCGGATCAGAAGCACCGTCGCCATGGTGAGGCCGAGCGGAACCCAGGGCGGCAGGGACACCGACGCCGGCCCGATCGCCGCGGCGACGATGGCGCAGGCGGGCACCATCAGCCCGCCGCGAAGCATCGGCTGCCCCCCGCCCTGGACGGCGAGCCACGTGCGCCAGTAGACGAGGCCGGCAGCGGCGACGAAGAGCAGGAGCACGAGGAAGGCAAGGCCGTGCCGCGGCTCGACGAGCCACAGCACCGCTCCCGCCAGCGAGAGTGTTGGGAAGGTGCGGATGCCGCCCGGCCGGCGCACATTGTCCTGGCCGTAGTGTTCCTCGAAGGCGAGGCCGAGGAAGAACCCGAGTCCGAGCGCGAGCGCGAGGCCGACGGGCGGCGAAGGGGCGCCTTCCATGCCCTCAGCCTAGCATTCGTGGGGCACTCGGCGTCAGGCGACAAAGCCGTTGCGGCTCGAGAGCGGGAATGCGGTCTTCCGACGCTCCGGTTGGGAGTGCCGTCGCCGTGGCTGCGGACAGGTGGCGGAGGGGGCTGCTTCCGACCCTGCGCTACTTGCCCCCATCCTTGTCGCGCCAGATCACCGTCATCCGGTCGAGCACGCCGAGGAACAGCGCCGAGAAGATGAACACGACATGGATCACCACCTTCCAGTAGATCTCGTCATTGGAGAAGTTCGCGGCGTTCATGAAAATCCGCAGGAGGTGGATCGAGCTGATCGCGACGATCGCCGACGCCACCTTGATCTTGAGGCTGCCGGGGTCGAGCCTGCCGATCCAGGCGATCTTCTGCGTCTCGGCCCCACCATCGAGCTTGGCGACGAAGTTGTCGTAAGAAGAGAGCATCACCATCACGACGAGGCCGGCGACCAGCGCCTTGTCGATCAGCTGCAGCATCGCAAGCAGGATCTCGTTCTCGTCCCCGAACGGGAACTTGGCCGCGAGAGACGCGATCTTGATCAGGAACTGGCCGGCGAAGATCACGAGCGCCGCGGCAAGCCCGACATAGAACAGCACGAGCACGTAGCGGCTTGTGAGGATCGTCCGCTCGATCAGCTTCTGCAACGTCTCCATCTCGTCACTCCAAGGCAGGCGTCGAAGCCCGGGCTCTCAGGCGGCGACGGGCAGGCCGAAGGCGGCGAGATCGCGCGCGAGCGCCTCTGGCCCGGTGTAGTGGACGGCAACGAGACCCGCCTCCGCCGCGCCGGCGACGTTCCGTGCGCTGTCGTCGATGAACAGGGTGCGGGAGGGGGTCAGCCCGAACCGGCTGATCGTGTGCGCGTAGATCGCCGCCTCAGGCTTCACGAGGCCGATCCGCCCGGAGACGACGATGCCACGGAACAGGCCGAGGAAGGGGAAGCGCTCCTCGGCGATCGGGAAGGTCTCGGCGGACCAGTTGGTGAGGGCATAAAGCGGAACGCCCGCCGCATGCAGGCGCTCGAGGAGGGCGACCGTCTCCGCGATGGAGCCTGCGAGCATCTCGTGCCAGCGGTCGCGATAGGCGGCGATCAGCTCCGCCATGTCGGGGTGCCGGGCCGAGAGCTCGGCGATCGCCTCCGCCCAGGGGCGGCCGCGATCCTGCTCGAGGTTCCAGGCGGGGGCGCACACCTCGGCGAGGAACCGCTCCATCTCGGCCTCGTCGTCGAACAGCTTGCGGTAGAGGTGGCGCGGGTTCCAGTCGATCAGCACGCCGCCGAGATCGAAGATCACGGCGTCGATGGCGCGTCTCATTCGGGGCTCCTCAATGAGGGCCGAGAGAGAAAGGCGGGTGCCGTGATCCGTCAAGCCTGGCCGAGGGCGGCGACCGCCGAGCGTATCCGCGCCGCGATCGTGGCGGCGTCGGCGCCTTCCGCCACCAGCGTGTCGGCCGAGATCGGCCTGCCGAAGACCACGCGCACGGGGTGCGGCCGCGGCCAGCGCGCGGTGCGCGGCATCGCCTCAAAGGTGCCGATGATCCGCGCGGGCACCACGGTCGCACCGGTTGTCCGCACGAGCTCGCCGATGCCGGGAAGGAAGGTCTGCAGGCTTCCGTCCGGGCTGCGCCAGCTTTCGGGGAACCAGATGAGCGCCTCGCCGCGCGCGAGCGACTCGCGGGCATAAGCGAGCGTCGCCGCGGGCGCCCGCTCATCCACCGGGAAGATCCGCGCCGCGCGGCAGAGGAAGCGCCCCGCGGCGGTGGAGAAAAGCCGCGCCCGATCACCCGACCAGCGCGACCGCCACAGCACGCGGCGCGGCAGCGCGGCGGCGACCACCGGCGGGTCGAGATCAGAGAGGTGGTTGACGGCGATGATCACCTTCCCCTCGGGGATGTTCTCCCAGCCTTCGGCACGCAGCCGGAACGCCACGGCCATCACCAGCCGGTTCGCGGCATCGAGCAGGTGCGCCGCGAGGCGGTGCCAGGCCCCAGGCGGGTCGAGCCAGGAGAGGTCCGGCGTGGCCTGGACGGCGGGCTTCGCCGCCGCCGGCCGGTCGATCGCAAGACGCAACAGATCTCCCACCGTCGCGGCGGAGGCGAGCTCCTCCTCGCCGAGCGCGATTCCGAGCCGCGCCTCGATCTCCATCGCGAGCGCCAGCATGCCAAGGCTGTCGAGGCCGAGATCGAGCTGCGGCGATTGCGCAGGCGAGACGACCTTGCCCGGGAAGCGCTCCTGAAGCAGCGCCCAGAGCGCATCGGCCGGCGGGGTCGCGATCAGCCTCCGCTCCTCCTCCGTGAGCTCGGCGGGGGCGCGGCCGGCGCGCGCCTCTTCGTAGAGCCGCGGCAGGAGGAAGCGCTGGATCTTGCCAAGCCGCGTGCGCGGCAGCTTCTGCCGCGTGATCGCGTAGCCTGCCGGCCGCTGCCAGCTCGGCAGGCGCTGCGCCACGGTGGCAAGCGCCACGCGCACGGCGTCCTCGATCCGCGGCGTGCCAGAGGCGGCGATCGACGCCTCGTCGGGCACGACAAGCGCCACAAGCGAACCGTCCCGCTCGAGCAGCGCGATCTCGGCGATCGCCTTCTCCTCGAGGAACACCTTCTCGAGCTCCTCGGGGAAGATGTTCTTGCCGCCGCCGAGAACGATCATCTCCTTCGCCCGGCCGACGATGTGGACGTAGCCGTCCGCGTCGATGAAGCCGAGATCGCCGGTGCGGAACCAGCCATCCTCGGTGAAGGCGGCGGCGTTCGCCTCCGGGTTGTCGATGTAGCCAGAGAACACCGACGGCCCGCGCGCCTGGAGCTCGCCCACCCCCTGGTCGTCCGGCTCGGCGACGCGGAGCTCGATGCCCGCGATGGGAAAGCCCTCCGAGCCGATTCGCGCCCGATCCTTGTGGTTGTTGGTGAGGATCGAGGCGGTCTCGGCGAGCCCCCAGCCCGAGAGAACCTGCCAGCCCAGGGCCTCGAGCGGCCAGATCGTCTCCGCATCGAACGCCGCCCCCCCCGAGGCCATGAGCCAGAGATCGGGAGCGAGGCTGCGGTGGATCGAGCGAAAGAGGCGCTTGCCGAGGCGAAGACCGAAGCGCCGTCGCAGCGTGAGCGAGAGCGCGAACAAGGCGCGGAAGGCGAGGCGCTTCGGCCAGGGCTGCGCCGCGACCCGCCCCATCAGCCCGGCGAGCAGGGCGGCATAGAGCCTCGGCACCGCCACCATCACCGTGCAGCGCCCCGCCTTCAGCGCGGCGACAAGAAGCGGGCCAGTCACGCCTTCCGGCAAAACGACCGTCGCGCCGATCGCAAGCGGGGTGAGCACCCCGACGGTCAACGGATAGACATGGTGCAGCGGGAGCGGCAGGAGTGCGCGGTCACGCTCGGTGACGATGCCCTGGGCGGCAAGCGCGCGCACGTTGTGCAGGATGTTGGCGTGGGTGAGCGCGAAGGCCTTGGGCGTGCCGGTGGTTCCGCTCGTGGTGACGACCATCGTCGGATCGTCCGGCGCGATCGGCGGCAGCGGTGCCGTGCTGCCCGACGCCCAGTCGCGCCAGTGCGGCCAGCCCTCCGCTCGCGCGAGGGTGGCGATCGCGAGCATCCCGTCGACGGCCGCAAGACGCGGCGCGAAGCTCGGATCGGCGAAGGCGGTCCGCGCCTTGGAGGCGGGCACGAGCAGGGCGAGCTCCTGGTCGGAGGCCGTCTCGTCGAAGGCGACCGTCACGGCCCCGAGCGCGCCGAGGGCGAGCCGAACCGTGATCCAGTCGGGCCCCGGCGTGCCGAACAGGATCACGCGGTCACCGGGCCGGAGGCCGCGCGCGGCGAGGGCTTCGGCGAAGCCGAGCGCGTCGCTGCCGAGGGCGGCATAGGTGAGTGTCTTCGCCTCGTCGCCGCGGACGGCGATCAGGGCTGGGTGGTCGCCGCGCGCGGCGAGCGAGGCGACGAGGTCACGGGTCGTCTCGAGGCGGGATGTGTCCGGCATGCGCGGAGCATAGGCCGCGACAACACGCGAAGGCGAACCCCTGGCGCCCGACGCGCTACACTGCGGACCGACTCGTGATCAGGGAGGGCCGGGCGATGGCGCGAGGGCTTGCGGATACGACCTGTTTACGATCGCAGTTGCGCTCAAGTGCGCCGGTGGCCGAGGTCGCGCGGCGGTGGCCGTTCGTCCCTGTGTCGGGAACGCGGCGCGCCCGCGCCAGGCGCGGCACGAGCTAGCGGCCGCCGGGATGTCGCCCTTCGTCGAGATCGCGGTCGTCCTCGCCCTTGCCGCCGCCGTCGGCCTTGCCGGCGTGCTCGCGCGGCAGCCGCTGATCGTCTCCTTCATCGCCGTCGGCATCCTCGCCGGCCCCTCCGGCTTCGGCCTCGTTCAGGCGGACCTTGTCGTCGAGACGCTCGCACGGCTTGGCATCGCGGTGCTGCTGTTCCTCGTCGGGCTCAAGCTCGATGTCGGGCTGATACGCCGGTTCGGCCGTGTCGCCGCCGCCACCGGGCTCGGGCAGGTCGCTTTCACCTCGGCCGGCGGCTTCGTGATTTGCCTCGCCCTCGGCCTCGATGCGGTGGAGAGCGCCTATGTCGCGGTTGCTCTCACCTTCTCCTCGACGATTATCATCGTGAAGCTCTTGTCGGACAAGCGTGAGATCGACGCCCTGCACGGGCGGATCGCGCTCGGTTTCCTGATCGTGCAGGACCTCTGCGTGGTCGCTGCAATGATTGCGCTTTCCGCCTTCGCCGCCGCCGGCGAGGGCGGTGTCGTGGCGCTCGCTGTCACCACCGCGGCCGGAGTCGCGCTCGTCGCCGCCGCGGGTCTGTTCATGCGCTATGCGGCGGAGCCGCTGCTCTCCCGGATCGCGCGCGAGCCCGAGCTGCTCGTCATCACTGCGATCGCCTGGGCGTCGCTCTGGGCGGCGGCCGCGGACCTCGTGGGGCTGTCGAAGGAGCTCGGCGGGCTGATCGCGGGCGTGAGCCTCGGCTCGACCTCGGTGCGCGAGGCGGTGGCCGCGCGTCTTGCGCCCTTGCGTGACTTCCTGCTGCTCTTCTTCTTCCTCGAGCTCGGCGCGCTGTTCGACTTCTCCGCCGTTGCTGGCCGGCTCGGCGAGGCGGCGGTGCTGTCGCTCTTCGTGCTCGTCGGCAACCCGCTGATCGTGATGGCGATCATGGGGGTGATGGGCTACCGGCGGCGCACCGGCTTCCTCGCCGGGCTCACCGTCGCGCAGATCAGCGAGTTCTCGCTTGTGTTCGTGGCGCTCGGGCGCGAGCTCGGCCATATCGGCGCCGAGGCGGTGGGGCTCACCACGCTGGTGGGCATCGTCACCATCGGCCTCTCCACCTACACGATCGTCAACTCGGCCACGCTCTACCGCTGGCTCGGCCCCTGGCTCGGCCTCTTCGAGCGCCGTCACCCCTTCGGCGAGGACCAGGTGCCCGACGCAGCGGAAGCCCGGCCGTGTGAGGTGATCCTCTTCGGCCTCGGCCGTTACGGCACCGCGATCGCGGAAGGCCTCGCCGCGCGCGGCATCGGCTTCCTCGGAGTGGACTTTGACCCGGAGGCGGTGCGCGCCTTCCGGCGCCGCGGCTGGCCAGCGGTCTATGGCGATGCCGCCGACCCGGGCTTCGTCTCCGCTCTGCCGCTCGGAACGGCCAAGTGGATCGTCGCGGCGATGCCGCACGTGGCGCTGGTGCTCGGCCATGCCGGGACGCGCGAGGCCCTGATCGCCGCCTTGCGCGAGGCAGGGTTCACCGGCCGCGTGGCGCTGACGGCCACGACCGCCGGGGAGGAGCAGGCGCTGCGCGCGCTCGGCGCCGACCTCGTTCTCAACCCCTTTGCCGATGCCGCGAAGGAGGCGGTCGATCGGCTCGCAACCGCCCTCGCCGCCGGCCCCACCCCTGCGGCCGCCACCGTTCCGCCATAGCGTGGCTTGCGCCGAGCCACTAAGCGTGGCCACCCTGAGCGCGCCATGAAGATCCTCGTCACCGGCGGCATGGGGTTCATCGGCTCGGCAGTGATCCGCCGCCTGATCCGCACCACCGGCGCGACGGTGGTCAATGTCGACTGCCTGACCTACGCCGCGAGCCCGGAGGCGATCGAGGAGGCGGCGACGAACCCGCGCCACGTGCACGTCAACGCCGACATCGCCGACGCCGCGGCGATGCGCGCGGTCTTCGCCGCGCACGACCCCGATGCGGTGATGCACCTCGCCGCCGAGAGCCATGTCGACCGCTCAATCGACGGTCCCGCCGCCTTCGTGCGCACCAACGTCACCGGCACGCTCAGCCTGCTCGAGGCGGCTCTTGCGCATTGGCGGCGGCTGCCCAAGGAGCGCGCCGACGCTTTCCGCTTCCACCATGTCAGCACCGACGAGGTGTTCGGCCATCTCGAACCGGGCGACCCGCCCTTCACCGCCGCCACGCCCTACGCACCGCGCAGCCCCTATGCGGCCTCGAAGGCCGCTTCCGACCATCTCGTGCGCGCTTTCCACGCGACCTATGGGTTACCGGCCTTCGTGACCAACACCTGCAACAACTATGGGCCGTGGCAGTTCCCGGAGAAGCTCATTCCGCTTACGATCGCCAATGCGATCGAGGGCAGGAGGCTGCCGGTCTACGGCCGGGGCGAGAATATCCGCGACTGGATCCATGTCGATGACCACGCCGCCGGCCTCGTCGCCGCTCTGTTCCGCGCGCGGCCGGGCGAGACCTATCTCCTCGGCGCGCATGCCGAGCGTCGCAACATCGACGTGGTGCGCGCCATCTGCGCGATCCTCGACCGGCTGATGCCCCACCCTGCGGGCCCGCGCGAGCGTCTGATCGAGTTCGTCGCCGACCGCCCTGGCCACGACTTCCGCTACGCGATCGACGCCGCCCCGGCGATGGCGTCGCTCGGCTGGCGGCCGGTGCACTCCTTCGAGAGCGGGCTCGAGTCGACCGTGCGTTGGTATGTCGACCATGCCGGCTGGTGGAAGGCGATCCGCGCCCGCCGCTATGCCGGGGAGCGGCTCGGCACCGCCGCCTGAGGGGAAGGGGATGAAGGGGATCCTGCTCGCCGGCGGGTCCGGCACGCGGCTTCATCCGATGACGCTCGCGGCCTCGAAGCAGCTGCTGCCAGTCTACGACAAGCCGATGGTGTACTACCCGCTCTCGACGCTGATGCTTGCGGGCATACGCGACATCCTCGTCATCACCACGCCGGCCGACCAGGAGAGCTTCGTCCGGCTGCTTGGCGACGGCTCACGCCTCGGCATCTCGATCTCCTATGCCGTGCAGCCGAAGCCGGAAGGGATCGCCCAGGCCTTCTTGATCGGTCGGCGTTTCCTCGCAGGCTCGCCCTGCACCCTCGCGCTCGGCGACAACCTCGTGCACGGCGAGGGGATGGGCGGGCTGCTCGCCCAGGCCGCGCGGCGCGAGCGCGGAGCGACCGTCTTCGCCTACCAGGTGCGTGACCCCGAGCGCTACGGCGTGGTGTGGTTCGACCACGAGGGCAGGGCCACCGACCTGCGCGAGAAGCCCGCGAACCCGACGAGCAACTGGGCGGTGATCGGCCTCTATGTCTATGATGGAGAGGTGTGCGACATCGCCGCCTCGATCGCGCCGTCGCCGCGCGGCGAGCTCGAGATCACCGACGTCAACCGCATCTACCTCTCCCGGAACGAACTTGCCGTGGAACGGCTGGGCCGAGGCTACGCCTGGCTCGACGCGGGAACGCCCGCTTCGCTTCTCGCCGCCGCCACCTTCGTGCACACGCTCCAGGAGCGCCAGGGGCTGATGATCGGCTGCCCCGAGGAAGTCGCGTTCCGCATGGGCTTCATCAACGCCGAGGTACTCGCCCGGGAGGCGGCGTCTCTGGGCAGCACGGAGCTCGGCGCCTATCTCGCGCGGATCGCGCGCGAGGGATGAAGGAGGTTCGGGGCCTCCGCGCCGTCGTTACGGGCGGGGCGGGTTTCCTCGGCGCGACGCTGTGCGCGGCACTCGCTGCCCGCGGCGCGAAAGTTGTCGCGATCGATGCGATGCTTCCAGGGACGGGCGCGAACCGGGCCAATCTCGACGGCGTCGACGCCACGCTGGTCGAGGCCGATCTGCGCACGGCCGAGCTCGCGCCCCTGCTCGCCGGTGCGGACGCGATCTTCCACCTCGCCGCGCACACCTCGCACATGGGAAGCCAGGCAGACCCGCGGCACGACCTCGCCGAGAATGCGGATGCGACGCTCAGGCTCATTCTCGCCGCGCGCGCGGCAGCCCCCAAGGCGCGCGTCGTGTACGCCTCCACACGCCAGCTCTACGGCCGGCCGCGTACGCTGCCCGTCGCGGAGCACCACCCCGTCGACCCGCCGGATGCGAACGCGGTGAGCAAATGGGCCGCGGAGCAGTATTGGCTTCTCGAGACCAAGGTGCACGGCCGCCCCGTGGTGTCGTTGCGGCTCACCAACTGCTATGGCCCGAGGCTGAGGATCGCTGACGCGCGGCAGACCTTCCTCGGCCTCTGGATACGGCGCGTGCTCGAGGGCGAGGCGTTCGAGGTGTGGGGGGGAGAGCAGAGGCGCGATCTCGCCTATGGCGAGGACGTGGCGGAAGCTTTCATCGCCGCGCTTGACGCCCCGCCGGGAGTCTACAACGTCGGCGGCAGCCCGGACGTGTCGTTGCGCGACCTCGCCGACCTTCTCGTGCGCGCCAATGACGGGGCGGGGGCGTTCCGCGTTGTCCCGTTCCCGCCCGAGCGTGCGAAGATCGACATCGGCTCCTATATCGCCGACGATCGCGCCTTCCGCTCCGCCACCGGCTGGGCGCCCGCCGTGTCGCTGGAGGACGGGCTCAGGCGGACGCTTGCCTGGTTCCGACCGCGCCTTGCCCGCTATGTCCGACCCGAGGAGGGATCGACATGAACGCCTCCCTGCCGCCGGTGCTTGTCCCACAGGCCGACCCGGGCGCTTCCTATCGCGCCCAGAAGGCCGAGATCGACGCCGCGATCGCCCGTGCGCTTGCCTCCGGCTGGTACATCCTGGGCCGCGAATGCGCCGCCTTCGAGACGGAGTTCGCCGCCTGGCAGGGGGCGAAGCGTGCCGTCGGCGTGGCCAATGGCACCGATGCGCTCGCCCTGATCCTGCGCGGCCTTGGAATCGGGCCGGGAGACTCGGTGGTGACCGTGAGCCACACGGCGGTTGCGACCGTCGCCGCGATCGAGATGGTGGGTGCGGTGCCGATCCTGGTCGACATCGAGCCCGACACCTACACGATGGACCCGGCCGAGCTCGAGGCCGTGCTCGCCGCACCGCCGCCGGGGGTTCCGCCGATCCGCGCCGTCGTCCCCGTGCATCTCTACGGTCAGCCGGCGGCGATCGAGGCGATCGTCGCGCTCGCCAACCGCCATGGCGTGGCGGTTGTCGAGGACTGCTCGCAGAGCCACGGCGCGCGGGTGGGCGAGCGGACGTGCGGGACGCTCGGGCGGGCGGCCGCCTTCAGCCTGTATCCGACGAAGAACCTGGGCGCGCTCGGCGATGGCGGCGTGCTCACAACCGACGACGAGGCGCTGGCCGAGCGGATCGCCGCGCTTCGCCAGTATGGCTGGCGCCAGCGCTACATCTCCGACCTCCCGGGCGTGAATTCGCGGCTCGACGAGGTCCAGGCCGCGGCGCTTCGGGTGAAGCTCGCCGCGCTCGATGCTGCGAACGCCCGGCGCCAGGCGATCGCCGCCGCCTATGACGCGGCGGTGGCGGGAAGCGCCCTCGCGCCGCCCGCGAGGCGCCCGGGCACGACACACGTGTTCCACCAATACGTGCTGCGCTGCGGCGACAGGGCAAGGGTGCAGGCGTTCCTTCGCGCACGCGGAATCGCCACCAACATTCACTACCCCGTTCCGGTGCATCTCCAGCCGGCGTATCGGGGGCGGGTCGCTCTCGGGCCCTCAGCCTGCCGCGAGACCGAGGCCGTGGCAGCCTCTGTGCTCTCCCTGCCGATGTTTCCGGAACTGACCGACGCCCAGGTCGAGGCCGTCTGCGACGCGCTCCGGGCGCTTTCGGGCTGAGGCGTCCGGGCAGTCGGTTTCGCTGGCGAAGCGGGCCTTCGCAGGTGCACACTCGCGCCGATGCCAGAGGCTCCAGGACCGGACCCGCTTTCGGACGCGGCCGCTGCCGCGATCGCCGAGCTTTCCGAAACCGTCGCCCGCCTGCTTGAGGCGGCGGCGACCGACCCTTTCTCCGACCCGGTCTCCTCGGCGGCGCTTGCGATCTCCCGAAGAATCGATGACGGAACGCTCGACCTCGGGACGCTGACGGCGATCCTCCGCCGGCTCGGCGCGGCAGCGTTCCGCTCCCGTGCCGAACGTCTTGCGGGCTATGTCGGTCCGCCGGGAGAGCCGGCCTTCGCCGCGCTTGCGCAGCGTCTCGTCCGCCCCGACCCGAACGACAGCCCGATTCCCTTCGCTGCTTTCCGCGCTCTCGTCGAACACCCGCGCTACGCCGCCGTGTTTACCGCCCACCCGACCTTCGCGATGCCGGCCGAGACGGCTGCCCTGCTCGCGACCTCGGCGGAAGAGAGGCGCGCGATCGACCCGCTCGCCCTGCGGCCCGGGCCGATCACGCTCGCCGAGGAGTTCGAGGCGGCAGCGGCGGCCATGGGCCATGCGCGGGATGCGCTCGACCGGCTCGCCGAGGCGCTGTTCGCAGCGGCGCGCACCGTCTGGCGCGACCGCTGGAGCACGCTCACCCCCGCTCCCGTGCTGGTCGCGAGCTGGGTCGGCTACGACACGGATGGGCGAACCGACATCGGCTTCGCCGACACGATCGGCTACCGGCTGAGGATGAAGGCGCTGCAGCTTAAGCGTCTGCAGAAGGCGGCGGGAGAGGGGCCGCTGGGCGCGCGTGTGGGGGCGGCCCTTGCCGCCGTCGAGGCGCAGATCGCGGCCTGCCCCGAAGGCACCTCGCCGGAACCGGAGGCGGTGCGGCGCTTTGCCCACGCGCTGATCGACCATGCGGGCGAGGCGCTCACGAGCCCCGAGCCGCTGCTGCCGCTGTTCGCCAAGGCGATCGCCGGCGCTCCAGACGAAGCGACGAGGATGCGGCTTGCGGTGGCGCGTGCGGGGCTCGTGTCGCACGGGCTTGCGCTTGCGCACACGCATGTTCGCCTGAACGCCACGCAGGTGCACAACGCGCTTCGACACCGCCTCGGCTTCGACGGCGGTCCGGAGGATCGTGCCCGGCGTCGCGGCCTCCTTGCCGCGATCAACGCCGCCCTCGACACGGTCGAGCCCGTGCCGGTGGATTTCGGCGCTCTTCTGACCGAGAGCGCCTCGGCCGCGCGGCTGATGATGACGGTCGCGCAGATCGTCAAGCACATCGACCGGTCACAGCCGATCCGGTTCCTGATCGCCGAGACGGAGACAGGCTACACGCTCCTTGCCGCTCTGTGGCTCGCGCGTCGCTACGGCGTCGAGCGCCAGGTCGAGATCAGCCCGCTCTTCGAGACCGCGGAGGGGCTCGAGCGCGGCGCGCGCGTGCTCGAGGAGGCGCTGCGCAGCCCCCACTGGCGCGACTATCTGCGCGCGACGGGGCGGCTTGCGATCCAGTTCGGCTATTCCGATTCCGGCCGGTTCGTCGGCCAGCTCGCCGCGAGCTACTGGATCGAGCGGCTTCGGCTCAAGCTCGCCGAGACCATTCGCCGCTACGACCTCTCGGGCATCGATCTGATCCTGTTCAACACCCATGGCGAGAGCATCGGCCGCGGCGGCCACCCAACGAGCCTCGCCGACCGGCTCGAGTATCTCGCCCCGGCGGCTTCGCGGGCGCAATTCGCCGCCGCCGGGCTCGCGGTGCGCGAGGAGAGCAGCTTCCAAGGCTCGGACGGGTATCTCCTCTTCGGCACGCCGGCGCTCGCCGCCGCGACGGTGGCGCGGATCGCCGAGCACGCCTTCGCGCCCGAACCGGCCGAGGCGTCATCCGACCCCGTCTATTCGGAGGCGGACTGGGCGGCCGAGTTCTTTGGCACGATCCGGCTCGAGATGGAGGCCCTGGTCGAGGACCCGGGTTATACCGCCCTTCTCGGCGCCTTCGGCCCGAGCCTGCTCGACCCAACGGGGTCGCGCCCGGCGGCGCGGCAGCGCGACGGGCTCGGGGGCCCGGAGGTGATCACCCATCCGCGCGAGCTGCGCGCCATCCCGAACAACGCGATCCTGCACCAGCTCGGGTGGCTTGCGAACACGCTGCACGGCCTCGGCCGGGCCGCATCGCGCAGTCCCGAGACCTTCGCCGAGCTTCGGGCACGCTCGCCACGCTTCGGCCGGGCAATGGCGATGGCAGAAGCCGCGCGGCGTGCGGGCTCGCTCGACATCCTGCGCGCCTATGTGGCCACCCTCGACCCCGGAACCTGGCTCGACCGTGCGGGTCGGACGCGGCGGCCGGGCCGCCCGGCTGCGCTGATCGCGGTCGCGGAAGCGCTCGAGGGCCTCGGCCTCTCCGAGCCGGTTCGGCGCCTGTTCCGCCGGCTGCAGCGCGATTCGCTCGCTCTCGAGGCGGCTTGGCCCGGCGAGCGGCCGCCGGAGCGGCTTGTTCTGTTGCACGCGATCCGGCTCGCGCTGATCCATCGCATCTGGCTTCTTGCGACGCGGATCCCCGATTTCTCGCCGCGCCACGGGATCACGCGCGGCGCGCTGATCGCCCGGATCCTGCGCCTCGACGTTCCGGCGGCGGTCGCGCTGCTTGAGCAGGTGTTCCCGCGCAATCCCGATGCCGCACTCGCGCTCGAGTTCGCCGAGCCGCCCGGGCCGGCGGAGGCCGCGAGCTACGAGCAGGAGCACGCCGAGGTGTTCGCCCCGATGCGTGCGCTGTTCGCTCTCGTGCGCGAGGCCTCCTCCGCGATCACCCAGGAGGTTGGTGCGCACGGGTAACCGAGCGGGCCGGCGGCGCGGTGATCGCACCGGCCGGCCACGCGTCGGTAGAGCGTCTCAGGCCGCCCCTCCTCCCGAGTGCCTGATTGGGAAGCGGCGGCAATGACCGGCGAAGGGGAGGGGGCGACGCGTGCGGCCGCCCCCGCGAGAGCAGGCTGAGCGTCAGGCCTTGCGGCGCCGACGTACCACCGAAGCGAGGCCGAGCAGGCCCATGCCGAGCAGCCCGAGGGCCGCGGGCTCAGGAACCGGCGTCTCTCCATTGCCCCCACTCGCGCCGTCGTAGAACGCCAAATGAGAGAGGCCATAGGGCCTCTTGGTGCGCGGGTTGATCGGCGTGGTCTAGCTGCCGGTGTTGCCGCTGGAGGCGAACAGGTTGAACCCTGACCTACCCTTCGCGACGAACGCCGTGATCATCGGGTCGCCCGGGCCGGGGGTGTAGGTCCAGCTGCCGATGCCCGTACCATCGGGATCAAACGTGAATGCGAATTCACTGCCGTCGATCGTTGGAAAACACCAGGAGTTATGACGATCTCCTGAAATACGAAATCGAACTTGATGATCAACGGGGTCGGGGCCAGCACCTGATTGCCTGCCGGATCGGTGAAGGAGGCAACGCAGTTCGGTGGGGTCCCAAATAGGCCTGCGCAGTCGTTGCCCTCGAAGGTTCCGAGCAAGGTTGAGGCTTTGGTCTCCGTGGGCGACAGCGCCCCGCACGCCAGGACTCCGGCGACAGTGGCGCCCAGCCAAGCCTTCTTCATCATGTCCGCTCTCCGTTCGAGCTAAAACTCACACTTGTTTGTTACACAGGCAGCCTAAGAAGGCATGATCCTTCGCATAGCCGAGTGTTGGCAAACTCTGTGCCATTGCGTGATACCAAGCACGTCCGGCATTCGCCCGCCTGCCAAGGCAGCCGAGTGTAAAGGGTTCCGACACGGTCTTCGCGCCCGGGACCGTCCACCGGCTCAAAAAGTGGACCAGTGCCGGAGTCATCCGTAAAATTTTCGGGCATGTCGATTTCTGGCGCATGTCACGCCGTCGCGAGCAGCAGCACCCCGACGACGATCAGGAGAAGCCCCGCCACTTGCTGCAGCCCGACCGGCTCGGCCCAGACCAGCCAGCCCACCACCGCCACAACCACGTATTGCGAAGCGGCCGAGGGGAACGCCACCGACACCGGAATGCCGCGCAGGGCGAAGAGATAGAGGAAGGCCCCGCCGCCATAGAGCGCGAGCCCCGCGAGCGTGGTTGGGCGGAAGACCTGCTCGAGCACGCTTCCGGGCGCCGCCGCCCCGGCCTTGAGCAGGAGCTGCCCGAGCACGCCGACGACGAGCGCTCCGATCAGCGCCGCCCAGTACGGGGTGAGGCTCACGGCGTGACGGTCACGCCGCGCCGCCGCCGGGAATGCGCACGTGCGCGCCGCCACGGGCGACCTCGCGCACGATTCCCTGCGGCCGGCGGTTCCCGGTCATGAAGGTTCGGCCGAGATACTCGCCCAGGATACCGAGGATCACGAACTGAACGCCGGAGACGAGCAGGATCACCACCATCGTGCTCGCCCAGCCCTGCGGCTGCTCGCCCGAGACGGCATGCCAGATCACGTAGAGGGCGCCGAGCGCACCGAGAGCCGCCATCGCCACACCCGCGAACACGGCAAGCCGCAGCGGCAGCAGCGAGAAGTTCACCGCGAGGTTGAGCCAGAGCCGAACCAGCCGCCTCAGCGTGTAGTTGCTTCGCCCCGCCGCGCGCGGCAGGTGCTCCACCTCGAGCGAGCCGATCCGCTGCGTCACCTGCATGATCAGCCCATCGACGTACGGGAAGGGGCCTTCGTAGCGCGTCACCCCGTCGACCACGAGCCGGCTCATGCAGCGAAACGAGGAGAGGTAGAGCCCGCGCGGCTTGTCGAGCAAAAGGTCGGCCACGCGGTTGGCGAAGCGGCTGCCAAGGTTCCGCCAGGCCTCGTGCTGCTTCTCGGCATAGCGCGTGTAGACGACATCATAGCCGCCGTCGCGCGCGTGCAGGAACAGGCGCACGACCTCCTCAGGCGGGTTCTGCAGATCGTCGTCCATGGTGATGACGAACCGGCCGCGGGCGTGGCGAAGCCCGGTCATCACCGCGTTGTGCTCTCCATAGTTCCGCGCGTGCTCGACATAGGTGAGCGGCACGGTGGCCGTCTCGAGCAGGCGCCGGCAGACGGTGCCGCTGTCGTCGGGGCTGCCGTCATTGACGAGCACGATCTCGAGCCCGCCCGGAACCTCAAGCGCCGACAGAGCCTCGACGAGCAGCCCGATCGTCGCCGCACCGTTGTAGACCGGCACGACGATCGAGAGAGCAGGAGCGGCATCCGGCTCCCGGCCGCGCCGCTCGCCGAAGGGCGTGTCCATCGTCCTCACCCCCTCAGGGTTTCACGGCCACGGCGAGCAGGGAACCACCCAGCGGGAATCTGACGCCGAGCGCGATCAGCCCCCGTTCGGCAGCCGCGATCGTGCGGAACATCGCCTCGATCGGTGGCGGGAACAGAGCGACATCGCTTCGGCCCTGTGGCGAGGCCGCGCCGCCGCCCCCGCGGGAGAGCAGCCTCCGCTGCACCACCATCAGCGGA
>Ga0209691_1000880_pt1 | contig 19549 bp, 18 predicted proteins | sample YNPMSBMetaG_FD_187120 | JGI IMG/M metagenome (GOLD analysis project Ga0209691, IMG submission 187120) | Anoxygenic and chlorotrophic microbial mat microbial communities from Yellowstone National Park, USA - YNP MS-B MetaG (SPAdes) (version 2) ... | reverse complement strand
ACCGGGGGGGTAAATGACCTTGCCGTTTTTCTTTTCGTCTTTGAGGAAGGTGACGAGGGCTTCAAAGTAGGGTTTCTGAAACTCCTCGGTGAGGGCGGCTTTCCAGGAGGGTTCTATGGCGACCTCAACCACGAGACAAAGGTATGCTAGGCAGAGGAGGCTACTAGAAGGAGAAGTTGTAAGTGAGGGCGGGCACCCACCGGAAAAAGTAGAAATTGTAGGCGCGCTGGCGAGTGGGGTCGTCCGGGTCGCGGCGCAGGCGCAGGGCCCACATGTTACGCCGGCCATAGAGGTTGTAGAGGGAGAAGTTCCAGCTCGAGTTCCAGCGGCGGCCTTCCTTTTGGCGGGGAGTCCAGGTGATGGAGAGGTCCATTCGATGGTAGTCAGGCATGCGGCGGCTATTGCGCTCGTTGTAGACACCCAGAACCTGGCCGTCATAGATGTACTTAGCGACGGGGACGGTGATGGGACGCCCCGTGGCGTAAATACCGGTGAGCGCAATTTCCCAGCGGGGGGAGAGGTTGTATTGCAGGACGAGGGTGGCGCTATGGGGCCGGTCTATGTAACCCGGAAAAGGGTCCGGGCTAATCTCAGGGATGTACCGGAAGGTTCGGCTATACGTGTAGCTGACCCAGCCGGTGAGGCGGCCGGTGAGTTTTTGGAGCATCCATTCGCTGCCATAGGCCCAACCGCGCCCTTGCACGAGGTCGCGCTCAAGCTGCGGATTGAGGATGAGGTCGGCCCCCGAGCGAAAGTCCAGGAGATTATCCATCTGGCGATAGAAGACTTCCCAGCTGACATCCCACTGGTGGCCTTTCCAGCGGGGGGTGCCTTGCAGCGCGAGAGCGTACTGGTAACCGTCCTGGGGGCGGATATTGCGAGTAGAAGGCCACCAAATGTCGGTAGGCAGGCCTATGGGCGAGTAGGTGGCCACATGAAGGTATTGCCGCACCCGTCCGAAAGCCGACTTAAGGGCCCACCGGTCAGAGAGGGCATACCGTGCGCTCAGACGGGGCTCCGGTGCTCCATAAGTCTGTGCAAAGCGATTCGCCGGAAAGACGAGGGTATCCCGGGGCTGCTGCTGCTCAAAAGTATATAGCGTGGCCGGCCCCAGCAGGGCAAAGCCCGCCCACCGCAAGCCCCCTTCTACCAGCCAGCGGGGGGAGACTTTCCAGGTAGCCTGGAGGTAAGCGGCAGCTTCCAAGCCCCGGAGCGTGGGCACCCGATAAGGCCGCACATTCGAAGAGTCCGATGTCGGGTCCAGGCGCCCAGGCAGAAAGGTATGATGCATGAGGCCCGCTCCCCAGCGCAGCTTCACCCGCTCCGAAAGAAAGTAATCAAAGTCGCTGCGCCAGCTAATATCCTCAATGCCAGCCCCATAGCGAGCCTGCGTATTCCCCTGCTCAACCCCGAAAGCATAATCATACTTGGCGTAAGCCACAAAGGTGTTAGCAAAGAGGCGCGGCGAGATAATCCAGTTCCAGCGAAAGCTCGTGGTAGCATTACCCCAGTTGAGGTCAATGAGGTCAGCACTCCGAAAGACATCCCGCCCGAAGTAGCCCGAGAGAAAGAGCCGATGCTTATCGGAGAGGGTGTAGTTGAGCTTGGCCGTCATGTCGTAGAAGTAGAGTTTGGTCTCACGCAGAGCCGGGTCTTTCGCAAAGAGCAAGAAGAGGTCCGCATAGCTGCGCCGGGCGGTAAAGAGGAAGCCTAAGCGATCTTTGAGCAGGGGCCCCTCTACATTCAGCCGAGAGGAGATGAGGCCGATCCCCCCACCAGCCCGCCATTTGGGCGAGCTCCCCTCCCGCAAGCGCACATCCAGGACAGACGAGAGGCGGCCGCCATATTCAGGCGGCATGTAACCTTTGTACAGTTGCGCATCCTGAAGAGCATCCGCATTAAAAGCGGAGAAAATTCCCCCAATATGGCCGGGATTGTAGACGACAGCTTCATCCAGCAGGACGAGATTCTGGTCAAAGCTTCCCCCCCGTACGAAAAAACTCCCGCTTCCATCGCCCGCCGTCGTCACGCCCGGCAAAAACGACAACGACCGCAGCACATCTACCTCCCCAAAAAAAGCCGGGAGCTTTTTGAGCTGCTGGACATCAATGCGGTTCTGACTCATCGCCGCCCCCTCAAAGCGCCGCTGCTCGTAGGTTTCCACAATCTGCACCTCCCCCAGCGCAATCCCTTCCTCACTAAGAGAGAAATCATGCCGCACATCGCGACGGAGCTCTACCCGAAGGGTTTCAGGTTTGTAACCTACAAACTGCGCTATGACGGTGTAGCGGCCAGCAGGCAGTTTTATCGCATAGTAGCCATAGGCGTTGGCAATGGCACCGGCTTGCCGCTCTAAAATGAGCACTTTAGCGCCAGAGAGCGCTTCCCGATTGGCGGCATCCCGTACATAGCCACTCAGCGTAAAGCTACCCTGCGCCCACACCCAGGCAACTGCTAAAGTCGCTCCCCATTTCCCTTGCATGAATGCCCCTGAAACAAAAATACAACGCCTGCGTGTTCGGCCAGGAAAATAAGGCCTTTTTTACGTATTTTCGGGCCATGGCACGAGAAGGTGTGGCTATTCAACTCTCTGAGCTTTATGCAAAGGTACGATGGGTTTATCCCCTGCTCTTTGACGAAATCATCTACAAGAGCGAGCCTCCCCTAAAAGAGGTCATGCAAAAATATCCCAAGATCGTCCATGTCATCAGTCATGCGGGGACATTGGGGTGGATTCCGTCTGTGTTAGGCCTGCTTAGAGTAGCCATAGAGGCAGGGGCAGCGAAGCGGCGGGCCTTTGGGGTATTTCATCGAGGGCTGTATCGCTTCTGGGTGAGTCGGATGCTTTTGCGGTACCTGTTTGAGAGCCACGAACCCCCCACTTTTGCAAAGGTGATCAAGGCCTTCCAGGAGCATCCTGTAAACGACATGGCACTATTCCCCGAGGGGGATAACTGCATCGTGGGGGATGTCTTTGAGATTCGGCCGTTTCGCTCGCCGAAGTTTGTCGAGCTGGCCCTGGCTGCGAATGCGCCGATCCTCATCACCGTTCACCGCGGCGCCGAAGAGTGGGGACGGGACTTTTATATCCCCGCTGCGCTTTTTCCCCTCATCAAGCGCTTTCAGCCGGCCTACCTCTACCCCCTCCTCAAAAACCCCGTCCTCAACCTCCCCACCCGCCTCACGCACATTCCCAAGTTTAGCATGCGGAGCCTTTTGTACGTGCCGCGACTCTCATACGAGGAGCTGAGCCAAAAGCCCCGCGAACGGTGGTTCCAGCTCCAGTCCGAAGCCCAACGTATCCGCCTTCTGATGCAGGAGCTTCTCAAAGACATGCCCTACCTATGACCGACCTCATGCGCCAATACCAAGCCCTCAAGGCTAAACACCCGGGGGCGATCCTGCTGTTTCAGATTGGGGACTTTTATGAGACTTTCGAGGAAGATGCGAAGATTGTATCGCAGGTTTTAGGGATTACGCTCACCCGGCGCAATAATGGCGAGGCAGAAGACGTACCGCTGGCGGGCTTTCCCATACGAGCGCTGGATACCTACCTGCCTAAGCTCATCGAGGCAGGCTACCGGGTAGCCATCTGCGATCAAGTAGAAGCCCCCCGCAAAGCTAAGGGCGTCGTCAAACGGGAAGTCATAGACGTCGCCACGCCAGCGGTGCACTGGCTACCGGATGTGGAGCTGGAGGCAGCCCGATACCTGGTGGCTTTCTGGGCTTATGCGCCGGAGGAGGGGGCGCTCGCCCTATCCGATGTGGCAGCCTCAGGCCGCGTGCTTTACTATGCCGGCCCCCTGCCCCAAATAGAAAATATCCTCGCCGCCTTCACCCCGCCCGAAGTGCTGGTCTACGAAGGCCAGGATACGCTCCTCCCTTCGCTTTATAGCGGCGCCACCCACGTGGAAGTGCTGGGTAGCTGGTACTTTGACGAGCAGAACCTCCCCGACCTCTTCCGGGAAGTCTACGGCTATGCGCTCCCCGAGATAGACCGGCGGCGACTGACCCCCGCTGAAGCCGCCGTGCTCGCAGCGCTCCTGGCCTACCTGCGCAGCCTGCGCCAAACAGCCCTACCCCATCTGCTTTTCCCGCAGAGACTGCCCTTAGAGGAGTACTTCCTCCTGGACCCGATCACCGTGCGCAGCCTCGAAATCCTCGCGCCCCTCACCCCCGAAGGCAAGAGCCTCCTGCAAGTTCTGGGACGCACCGCTACGCCGGCAGGGTACCGGCTCCTGCGCCAGTGGCTCGTTATGCCCCTGCGCCGCGTAGAACGTATCGAAGAGCGCCTAAACAAGCTCCAAGCCCTCTACGACCACCCTGAGCAGCATGAAAAGTGGTTTTCCGCGCTCAAAGAAGTCGGGGACCTGGAACGGCGGGTAGCCAGACTCTCTGCGCGGCGGTCTACACCCCGCGAGCTCGCACAGGTTTACCGGGGGCTACACCACCTCCTGGAGATGTACGAGACGCTTCCTCACATCTGGCACACCCTGGACAGATCAGTGGCCGGCACATTGGTGGACCTCATCGGGCATTATCTGGAGATATCGCCAGAACCCCCTTACACGGGGGAAAAGCCCGGCACCGGCGACGTTATCCGCGAAGGCGTAGACAGCGTCTTAGACCGGGCGCGTAGCCTCCTGCGCGACTCCGAAGCCGCCATCACAGCCTTGCGAGACAAAGAACAGCAGCGTACGGGCATCCGTTCCCTGAAAATCGCCTCCAACCGCCACATCGGCTACTACATAGAGATTCCCCCCAGCGCCCGGGATAAGGTACCACCCGATTACCGCCTGCGGCAAAACCTCCCCACCGGCGGCCAGCGCTTCACCTGCGACGAACTGGAATCCCTCTCCGCAGAAATCGCCTCCGCCGAAGCCCGCGTCCTGGAGAGGGAAACCGCCCTTTATGACGCGCTTCTCGAGAAGCTCCGCCCGCACCTCCCCGCACTCCAAAAAATAGCCCATTGGACAGCCGCCCTGGATGTCACCCTCGCCCTCGCCCGCACAGCCCGGGAATACCACTACGTCCGGCCCCGCTTCACCACCGAACGGCGCCTCTCCATCCAGAAGGGCCGCCACCCCGTCATTGAGCGTTTCCTCCCCGCCCATCAGTCTTATCAGCCGAATGACCTCCACCTTTCCGACCAGACGAAAATCTACCTCCTCACTGGCCCCAACATGGCCGGCAAGTCCGCCTACATGCGACAAAATGCCTTGATTGTGCTGCTGGCGCAGGTGGGGGCCTTCGTCCCAGCCGAATCCGCCGAACTGTGCTTGGTCGACCAGATATTTAGCCGGGTGGGCGCCTCGGACAACCTCGCCGCCGGCCAAAGCACCTTCTGGGTAGAAATGGCAGAAACCGCCCGCATCCTCCACCAGGCCACCTCTAACGCCTTCGTCATCATTGACGAGGTGGGGCGCGGCACCAGCACCTACGACGGCCTCGCCATCGCCTGGGCTATCCTGGAATACCTCCACAATAACCCCCAAGCCCGCCCGTGGGTGCTCTTTGCTACGCATTACCACGAGCTGACCAACCTGGAAAAAGCTCTGCCCCGCGTGCACAACTACCACCTCGCCGTAGAAGAGCGCAGTGGGCAGCTGATATTCCTCTACCAGCTCAGGCCAGGCCCTATCCGCCGCAGCTTCGGCATCTCCGTCGCCGAAAAAGCCGGCCTCCCACCCACCCTCACCCAGCGCGCTCGCGACATCCTCCGCCACTTAGAAAAACAACACCCCCTCCCCACCACCGAAATGCCCCTCTTCAACCTGCCCCCGCAAACCGAGCAAATCCTCACCAAAAAACTCCTCGAGCTGGACCTCAACACCCTCACGCCCATCGAGGCCCTCTTCCGCCTGCAAGAACTCCAAAAAATCGCCCGTCAATCGTGAAAACCTTAGACCGCTACATCTGGAAAAAGTTTTTCGTCAGCTTCTTAGGGAGCCTCCTGCTCCTCATCATCGTCCTCGTAGCCATTGACGTAGCAGAAAAGATAGACGACTTTGTAGAACGGCAGGTGCCCATACAGGCGCTTTGGCAGTACTATCAGAATTTCATCCCATTTTATGCCAATCTGCTCTCGCCATTGGTGGTGTTTATAGCCGTGTTGTTTTTTACGGGGCAGATGGCGCAGCGGTCGGAGATTGTAGCGCTAATGGGGGGCGGGGTGAGTCTATGGCGCCTACTGCGCCCCTACCTTTTAGCCGCAGGGCTCGTGAGCCTCACCAGCCTCTACCTCCAGATGCAAGTCACGCCCCGCAATGTCCGAGGCATTGAGCGCTTTGAGTACAAGTACATCAAAAACCGCACGTACTTTGACCAGCGGCAAATCCACATCAAACTTTCCCCCGAAGGCTACATCTTCATTCGGGCTTTTGATAAGTTTGACCATGTAGGGTTTGGGGCTTTCTTGGAGCGTATAGAGGGGGCCCGGCTAAAGGCACGCTACGCAGCAGAAGAAGTAGCCTGGATAGACAGTACAAAAAAGTGGCGATTTTTTCGAGTATGGGTGTATGAGGCAGAAAAGCCCCCTAAATGGATAAGCCAGATAGATACGACTCTGCCTCTCGTGCCGGCGGATATCATCCGGTCGGAGTTTTATACCCGGACGATGGCGTATGATGAGCTGCTGGCAGAGTATCGGCGGCAAGCGTATGTGGGCGGCGAGGTAGCGGCACTCTTGGAGGTAGAACTCCATGAGCGGGTAGCAGTTCCTATGGCATCGGTGATTTTGACGGCGATCGGCGTAGCGGCGGCCTCCCGTAAGCGCCGAGGCGGCGTGGCCCTCCAAATAGGCCTGGGACTCGTACTGGCCTTTATTTATGTGCTTCTCCTGGCCCTAGCCAAAAGCCTCTGGCCCGCCGGCGTCGGCCAAAGCTGGATAAGCGTCTGGATACCCAATGCCCTCTTTAGCGCCATAGCTGCGTGGTGGTTGTGGCGAGTCCGATAAGCCTCATCCACAGCTTCTGAGTCCCCCCTTTACCAACTCCCTGGTCCATCGCCGCCTGTGCCCCTCTCTGTATAAGTTTTTCGCCTACTTTTGTGGTATGCAGGAGGCCTACATCGTAGCGGGTTATCGCACCGCCGTAGGAAAAGCGCCCCGGGGAAAGCTCCGCCATACGCGTCCAGACGACATGGCCGTAGCCGTGATTGAACGAATCAAGGCGGATTTCCCCAAATCAACACTGCAAATGATATAATTCTTAATAATGATCGCCCTAAGGCTAAAAGCATCTTCTCAAGATAACCCTTCAAATAGCACACTGATGGGTTTTATCTTTGTATGCACAGATAAAAGCGAAAAATATATGTTTGAAAGCTTGATCTTTCCACAGAGTAAGACTTACAGGCACAGAGTTTTTGCGGTAAAACCCGGAGATTATATATTTCTTTACAACTTGGATGTAGACACACTATACGGACCATTTGTGGCAGAAACAGAAGGGCAGTATGACCCAAATTTGGAGCTTTTTGAAGGAAAGTATCCCTACTATGTAAAGGTCAAAACAAAAGGGGAGATAAAAAAGCTAAAAAATGCCAGCACTTTTCTTTCAAAGCTGGGAATCTCTTGGAGAGATTATCTGACAAATAAAGGAGTGAAAGCCCTCATAGCTGTGCTTGAGGGTAAAACTGCCGTGAAAAAGGACGAAGGCTACATAGACAAAGATTACCGACCTCCCATATTTTCTACCACCCTTTGGGACTATCCCAAGCAAAGCTATGGCGCCACACCCAAGGGCAACAACAAATACCCGGGCGTTACTCCTGCCTTCATTATATACAACCTAATTTGGAGATACACCAAACCCGGGGATTTAGTCCTTGACCCTATGGCAGGTTCTGGCACCACCATTGATGTATGCAAAGAGGAGAGAAGGAGGGTTACAGCCTTTGATATAGTTCCTACGAGAGAAGATATCATCCAAGCGGACGCAAGAGCACTGCCTTTAGAAGATGGGGTTGTAGATTTGGTTTTTATAGACTCTCCTTACGGAGACAACATTAAATACAACGATCATCCGAGAAATATCGGGCACATTCCGGCTACAGAGGAGAGGTTTTATGATGAGCTTGAGAAGGTGATGGTGGAGTGTAATAGGGTAATGAAGGAGGGGGCAGTTCTTGGGTGGTTGATAGGGGACCAATGGGCTAAGGGAGTTTTTATCCCAGTAGGTTTGAGGATTTATGAAAGGCTTACAAAACACTTTGAACCCATTGATATAGTTTGTGTAGTCAGAAGAAATCAGGCGTCCAACACACCCTTTTGGCAGAGTAAAGCTTTACAACATAACTTCTTTTTGCGGGGGTTTAAATACCTAATTATAGTCAAAAAATCTTCCAAAAGAAAACCTAAGGAGCTTAACATAAAATGGGGCTTTTATGAAAGATGAAGGGAAAAGAAGAAGTTAAGAGATATATAAAAGACCTAGTGGCTAAAAAAGTCAGAGAGATGGGTCTTTCTTCCCTTTCTCTGATTTTGCACAAAGTTAAAAGGGATTATGAAATAACTATGAAGGAGTATGTTAGAGATGTGGAGCAGTCATGGAAGGCCTTTAAAGGCAATCTTTTGGAAGAGGTTATCCTTGATGTTTTGAAAGAATTGGTTGAGCAAGTTGGGTTAAAGATCGCAAAGGGCAGTGATATAGAAAAAAGGGAAGAGCTTTTGGAGGATTATTTGTGTAGGGTGAAAAGAAGCGTGCTCGTAGATTATGGGGAGTTTGGTATGCATCTGCCAGATATAGACTTGGTTATATACTGCCCTTATAACTGCCAAGCTTTGGCTATAATATCCTCAAAGGCTACCCTAAGGGAACGCATAGCCCAAACTGGTTATTGGAAGCTAAAGCTAATCTCAAGTCCTATCACGAAAAATATAAAGGTTTTCTTTATAACCTTGGATGAGGACGGGGATTTTAAGGTCAAAAGTCCAGCCAAAAGGGTAGGGCTATTGCGGAAGTGGATACAGACGGAGTTTTTTTGATCACATCCTCTGACTTTGAGGAGAGCCAAAAGGTGAAAGGCATAGAATACTTTGAGAAAGCCCTAGAGGAGCTAAAAAAGCTATGCCAAAGGATACATCCGTAAGGAGCATACTTATAAAGATATAAGGCCTGTCCCCTAAACTAAAACGGGTGCTCAGAGCTTTTACGCCATCCTTAGAAATGTAGCCGCTAATCGCCTTACTACCTTGGGCGAGCGAGACGCTCAAGCCCAGTATCAGTCCCAGAATCTTTAGCTCGTAACGCATAAGGCTATTTATACGCCGAGGAGAGGGGGGGAGCGCCGCAGGGAAGTTTAGCCAAAGGGTTTTTGCTGGGAAATGCTCGTCTGGTACGATTTTTCGCCTACTTTTGTGGTATGCAGGAAGCCTACATCGTAGCGGGTTATCGCACCGCCGTAGGAAAAGCACCCCGGGGAAAGCTCCGCACTGTCCGCCCGGATGATATGGCCGTGGCCGTCATCGAACGTATCAAGGCCGATTTGCCACAAATCAACTTTAGCGAGGAGATAGACGATCTGATTTGCGGCAACGCTATCCCTGAGGCCGAACAGGGGCTGAATATGGCGCGCTACATTGCGCTGCGGGCAGTGGGGAAAGAGCTCCCAGCTGTAACTATCAACCGCTACTGCGCGTCCGGGCTGGAAGCTATCGCCATGGCCGTGGCCAAAATCCGCAATGGCGATGCCGATGCGATCCTCGCCGGCGGTGCCGAGACCATGTCCCTCGTCCCCATGGGAGGCTGGCGCATTGTGCCCAACTACGAATATGCCCTGCATGCCCCGGACTGGTACTTCGGTATGGGCATGACCGCCGAAGAGGTCGCTAAAAAATACAACATCACTCGAGAAGAGTCTGATGCCTTCGCCCTCCGATCGCACCAACGCGCCCTATCCGCCATCGCTGAAGGCAAATTCAAAGATGAAGTCGTCCCCCTCACTGTCCTGGATGTCTCCGTCCAGAACGGCAAAAAAGTAACCCATACCTACGTGCATGATACCGACGAAGGGCCTCGTGCGGACACCAGTCAGGAGGCCCTCGCCCGCCTACGGCCCGTCTTCGCAGCGAATGGCGTCGTTACAGCTGGAAACTCCTCCCAGACTTCCGATGGCGCCGCCTTCGTCCTGGTGGTGAGTGAAAACTTCCTCAAACGGCATAATCTTACGCCCATCGCTGTTTTGAGGGGGTATGCCGTCGCCGGCGTTGAACCCCGCTACATGGGCATTGGCCCTGTGGAGGCTATTCCCAAAGCCCTCCAACGCGCAGGGCTTTCCCTGGCCGATATAGACCTGATTGAGCTGAATGAAGCCTTTGCCGCGCAGAGCTTAGCCGTAGTCAAGTTAGCCGAACTTCCCGAGGACAAACTCAATGTCAATGGAGGGGCTATTGCCTTAGGGCATCCTTTGGGCTGTACGGGCGCAAAGCTCACAGTGCAAATCCTGAATGAGCTGCGGCGCCGCGGGGGGAAATACGGCATGGTAACCGCTTGCGTGGGGGGCGGTCAGGGCATAGCCGGCATATTTGAGCGGCTAAACTAAGGCGTTCTCATGGCGGACCGAGTGCGGTATCGCCTACGCATCTATGGGAAGGTACAGGGGGTCTTCTTCCGGAAATACGCCCAGATGACCGCGCAATCGCTGGGGTTAGGGGGCTTTGTACAGAATGAACCCGATGGCTCTGTCTATGCAGAGGTGGAGGGATCCCCGGAGGCCGTGGAGAACTTCGTAAAGTGGGCGCATCGCGGATCCCCTGCCGCCAAGGTAGAACGCGTGGAAGTGGAGGGGAGTTTAAAGCCCCTCCACGAAGAAACTTTTTCCATCCGCTAAGCTGTAGAAAGCCCGTTATAACCTCCGATACCGGACAGCCAGCTTGAGCTCACCACAGTTAACCACTTGAGCACAATCCCCACTAATTACTACCCCGAAGGACCCATTATTTCTTCTCCCTCTTACATCGTAGGTGTAGGTACCGGCTGAGACATTCGCATCGCGAGCGATGATCACGAGAGGATACATATCGGTAAGATTGCCATCTCTGTTATTGAGCTTACCTCGGTTGTACCCACCTAATGTGAACCAGTTCCCATCTCGAAAAACGGCCACATCCACAACAGCCCAGTCAGTGCTTGTACCACCAGCTATCGCTATGCCTGCCTGTGCCCATATTTCCACATCGGCTACGAAGCCAGTGGGTACGGTAATAGTCTGGGAGAGGCCGGGAAGGATTTGCCAGGTCATATTATTGGATGTTACGAAGCCTGTCCCTGAGCGGTGATACCACAGGGTAACCTCCCCTACATTGAGGCTAACCCATCTCGGCGCAGCGGGGGTACCAGCGTTGTAGTAATAGCCTACTCCCCATGGTAAGTTCGCATTCGTGTTATACACCAGCAGGCTGGTAGCAGGATTAGGAATGGTCGCGGCGTCTGTAACACTGGTCAGAGAAACCCGCGGAATGAGCACCCCCTGGTTAGTAGAACTCACCTCTAAGCGGGCTGAGGCATCAGGGCTGCTCGTCCCGATGCCTACACTTTGCGCCCATAGAAGACTTCCCAGCAGCAGGCCTTTCATCCCAAAGTTTGTCCAGTACGTTTTCATAAGCGTATAAAGTTTTGCGGTTTATTCTGGTTTGGTGACTTTTTCAAGGGCAGGCTTGAGCTGTCTTTCCGTAGAGGGGTGCTGGGGCTGTGGGGAGGTTTCTTCCTGAGGGGTCGGGGCGGAGGGAGCTTTTTCAAGGGCTGGGGAGAGCCGCCGCACAGTGGAGGGGGGCTCGGGCTGCTGCACAGGCTCAGGTGCACCCCCTACGGGTTCCAACGTCGTGTTTTTCTCCGGCAGAGCTTGCCGTTGTCGCGCTTCGATATGGGTCTGGGCATATCCTAAGCCACCCAGCAGGAGCAGTCCACCGATTGCCAGGAGTCGCATAAAGCTAATATACGGATTTTTTACAAATGCAAGGGCTCTTCCGGGTCACAGGGCAACCGGCGGATCAGGAGGAGGCCAGCCCCAACGCCGTGGAAAACGTCATGAGAGGAGCCCACCGCGGCTCCTTAGTCGCCCGTGTAGACCGCATCGAAGTAGGAAAGACCTCCCCCGCCAAACCAAGCGCACTTCCAGATAGTCGGCTGCCGCCTCAGAAAAGCCCCGCCATCCACACCCCACACGCTAACTTTGCACCATGGCTTATCGCATAGAGTACGATACCTTAGGCGAAGTATCCGTCCCCGAAGATAAACTCTGGGGCGCTCAGACCCAGCGCTCCCTGCAAAACTTCAAGATCGGGGGCCACCGCATGCCAAAAGAGGTGATCTACGCCCTCGCTATCGCCAAAAAAGCCGCCGCCCTCACCAATGCCGACCTGGGCATTCTCCCACAAGAAAAAGCCCGCCTCATCGCCGAGGTCTGTGATGAGATTCTCTCGGGGGCCTTGGATGAGCACTTCCCCCTCGTCGTGTGGCAAACCGGCTCCGGTACCCAGACGAACATGAACCTCAACGAGGTAATCGCCAACCGGGCCAACCAAAAGCTCGGCCAGCCCCTCGGCACCAAAAAACCTATCCATCCCAACGACGACGTCAATAAATCTCAGTCCTCCAACGATGTTTTCCCGACTGCGATGCACATTGCGGCCTATTTAGCGGTGCGGGACCGCCTACTCCCCGCCCTTGATAAGCTCGCCCAGGCTCTCAAAGAAAAAGCCGAGGCCTACCATGCCATCATCAAGGTGGGACGTACACACCTCATGGATGCCGTCCCCATGCGGCTGGGACAAGAGTTTTCGGGGTATCATCACCAGGTCGTTACAGCCAAAGCAGATATTGAGCGCACCTTAGATGAGGTTCGGCAGTTAGCCTTAGGCGGCACGGCTGTAGGTACAGGGCTCAACGCCCCTAAAGGTTTCGCCGAAAAAGTCGCCGCCAAAATCGCCGAACTCACCGGGGCGCCCTTCGTTACTGCCCCCAATAAGTTTGCCGCGCTAGCTACACATGACCCCCTCGTATCGCTTTCCGGCGCGCTCAAGCGCACCGCCGTGGCCCTGATGAAAATCGCCAATGACATTCGGCTCCTTGGCTCCGGCCCCCGGGCAGGCCTGGCCGAACTCAACCTCCCCGAAAATGAACCCGGCTCCTCCATCATGCCCGGTAAAGTCAATCCCACCCAGAGCGAAGCCATGACCATGGTCTGCTGCCAGGTCATCGGAAACGACACCGCCATCACGTGCGGCGCCTTCCAGGGCCACTTGGAACTCAACGTCTTCAAGCCCCTCATCATCCACAACCTCATCGAGTCCATTCGCCTCCTCGCCGATGCCTGCCATTCCTTTACGGACAACTGCGTGGTGGGCATAGCGCCCAATCTCCCCGCCATTGAGCGGCACTTAGAACGTAGCCTGATGATGGTTACGGCTCTGAATCCCGTCATTGGCTACGAAAAGGCGGCCAAGATTGCCCAAAAAGCCCATAAAGAAGACAAGACCCTCAAAGAAGCGGCTGTAGAGCTGGGCTATTTGACGGCGGAGGAGTTTGATAAGTACGTGCGGCCGGAGGCGATGGTATAGGCCTATGAGTTTTTTACCCGACAGCCTGTGGGCGTCGGTTCCGGTGCTCCAGACCCTTTCGGAGGTGGCCGACGAGCTGGCCTATCCTGCCTATGTGGTGGGGGGCTGGGTACGAGACTGGTTCCTCACCGGCGAAGCGGGAAAAGCTCTGGATATCGTGGTGCTGGGGCATCCTACCACCTTCGCCGAAGCCCTATCTAAAAAGTTGGGCACCACCATCGCTGCCGAATACCAGCGCTTCTATGTGGCCCTTGTGCGCTGGCAGGACTATGAGATAGAGATCGTAGCCGCCCGGCGGGAGAGTTATAGCCCCGAAAGCCGTAACCCCCACGTAGAGCCCGCCACCCTGGAGGAGGATTTTTTGCGGCGGGACTTCACCATCAATGCCCTCTACGTAGGCCTTCATGCTGCCGAGCGCGGCCAGCTTATTGACCCTTTCGGGGGTATCCGAGACCTCGCCCAGAAAATCATCCGAACGCCCACCGACCCTGTACGCACTTTTAGCGACGACCCCTTGCGCATGATGCGGGCAATTCGGTTTGCCGTACGGCTGGATTTCACCATTGAACCCCAAACCTATGGGGCTATTCGCAGCCAGGCCTATCGGCTCGCCATCGTATCACCCGAACGCATTGTGGAGGAGTTTCACAAAATCCTCCTGAGTCCGGACCCTGTGCAAGGCCTACGTCTGCTGTCGGATACCGGCCTGTTAGCGCAGTTTTTACCCGAAGTGGAATCCCTCAAAGGGGTAGAAACCCAAAAAGGCCACCGCCACAAGGAAAACTTTGAACATACCCTGCAGGTGCTATCGCAGCTTTTAGCGCAGCGGCCGGACGCTCCCCTCTGGCTGCGGTGGGCCGCCCTACTGCATGATATTGGCAAACCCCCAACCAAACGCTTTGATGAAAAACAGGGCTGGACCTTCCACCTACATGAAGAAGTAGGCGCTAAACTTGTAAAAACTATCTTTCAGCGGCTACACTTGCCACAGGATCAGCGCATGAAATATGTGCAGAAGCTCGTACGTCTTCATGGTCGGCCTATTGCCCTCGCCCGGGAGGAGGTGACCGACAGTGCTATCCGGCGCCTAATCGTAGAAGCCGGCGAAGACCTGGAAGATTTGATTCTTCTGTGCCGGAGTGATGTGACTACCCAAAATCGTTTTAGGCGGCAGCGATTTTTACAAAATTTTGACCGCGTGATGCAGCGGGTGCGTGAGGTGAATGAGCGAGACCGCTTAGCGTCCTTTCAGCCGCCGATTCGGGGGGAGGAGATTATGGCGCGGTATGATCTACCGCCCAGCCGCCTCGTAGGCAAAATCAAAGAGGCCGTGCGGGAGGCCATCTTAGAAGGGATTATCCCTAACGACCGGGAAGCCGCCTGGGCCTACATGGAATCCATCGCCCCCGAAATCTTAGCGAAAGAGCCAGTTATACAGCAACTTCCCCAGAACCCCGAGCAGAAAGAGGGAAAGGGAGAGGAAGTTCGTCCGTCGCATAAAGAGTAGGTTGAACCGGCTATTAGGCGACCCCAGGTGCTGTACGTTTTTGGCGCGGGGGTCAAAGGCGCGCAGCCACGACCGCATCATGCAAAAATAACAAAATCGGGAAAGCAGTCGTGTTTTTTAAGACGAAACCGACCCGCACCCTGTATGGGTGGGGCCGGGCAAGGGAGAGTGAAGTCAATTCTGAGAAGTTACCGCGCGCCGAGCTTATCCAACTCCACTTTGGCGGCAGCTTTGAAGGCCGGGAGGGTGACTTTGCCGAAAGCATCTTTGGCTTTTTCGACATTACCGCTTTTACGGGCAGCCAACCCCATGAGGAAGTAGGCCTGAGAGGTCTTCATGGCATCAGTGCCGAGAAGGGGTATCAGGCGTTCTAACGTTGTGACGGCTTCACCGTAGCGACCGCTTAGGTAAAGGGCCTGCGCCTTGTACTGAAGGGTGGGAATGTCATTGGGATTTTTCTCCAGAATCCTATCAGCGGTGGTGATGACGCTCGTGTAATCACCCGACATGTATTGCATTTTTAGCGCAGTGGAGTAAATTTTCAGGCGATTTTTTTCATCGTTCTCGTTAGCGGCAGCCTGAATCAGGCTTTGGGCGGCTTCGGCGGTACGACCTTTCTTATACAGGATCATGCCCTGCATCCGGTAGACGAGGTTGAGGCGATCACGGGTTTTTTCGGCTTCGCGCACGTATTCGAGGGCCTCGTCCAGGGCGCCGGCCTTATAATAGGCTTGGGCGAGCCGGAGGGCATATCCAGCACCGCTTTTCGCCACGGCGGCTTTCAGGCGCTTACCATAGGGGGTGTTTTCTATTTGCTTGGCATAGCGCTCGTACTCTTGGTTGTTACCGGCTTTGTAGTGAGCCAGAGCCAGGCCGTAGGTAAACTTGGCATTCTGCGCAATAGGGAGATCACGCGTTCTATCATAGGCCGCTTGGAAGGCAGCGATAGCTGCGGCGGTATTACCCAAGGCCAGCTGCGTTTCACCCTCTGCATACAGCACATTGGGGTCGTTAGCGGCTTGCGGAATAGCAGCCTTGAGGGCAGAAATCTCGGACAGCGCTTGTGAAGATTGTCCTTGGAGATTCATAAGGCGAATTGCCAAAAGCTTGTACTTCACACGCTTGTTAACGTCCTGAACCTTGTTGTAGGCCTGATTGAGGACGTCTATGGCTGCTGGATAGTTTTTCTGCGTGATATACACTCGGGCCAGACGACCATAAACGCCGTCAGCCCCCGGATTCAGTTCTAAGGCTTTACGATAAGCATCAATAGCCTCGTTGGGACGCTTAAGCTGAACCAGTACATCGCCTTTGCGCACGTAATACACGTACTTGGTAGGCTCTATCCGGATGGCCTCCTCATATTTCTGGAGAGCGAGCTCGTACTGCTTATTTCTTCTGTACTGCTCACCTTCCTTGAAAGCGGCCGTTCCGCTTTGCGCATGCAGGCTCACCATGAAGCTGGTAAGCCCCCAGAAAAGCCAGCTGAATGTTTGATACCACCGCATATACTTAGTTCTATTTTGGTACGAGGCAAAGGTACAAAATTTTGTACGCACGAAAGTCCCCCCTGGTTTCATGGCGCAACGACCCATCGGGCAAAGATAAGTACGAAAACGCAATAGCTGGGGGGCGGATGCGCTATGCGCATGGGACCAAACGCTGGTTTGAGCACTGATACGCCGGCGCCGGGAATATTTCCAGATAGGGATGGTGGTGGGTAGCCACCAGCACGGCCGTGCCCCACCGGGCAATCTGGTGGAGTAGCGTCATGATTTCCCGGCCCACCTCGGGGTCCAGATTGCCCGTAGGCTCGTCAGCTAAAAGGAGAATAGGCGCACCTACCAGCGCACGGGCAATACAGGTGCGCTGCTGCTCACCGCCGGATAGCTCATGCGGGTAGGCATCCTTTCGGGCAGAAAGGCCAACCTGAAACAACACTTCCATCACCCGCTCCCGAATCGCCTTTCGATCTTTCCAGCCGGTCACTTCTAAGGTAAAAGCTACATTCTCATAGACCGTGCGATAAGGCAAAAGCTGAAAATCTTGAAAGACTATACCCAGCTTCCGCCGAAGAAAAGGCAGTTTTTGAGGGGAAAGCGATGTTACTTCTGTCTCACCGACCCAAACTTCGCCCTTAGTAGGTTTCAGGTCGCCATAGATGGTACGCAGGAGGGAGGTTTTCCCGGAGCCTGTGCGGCCAATGAGATAAGCGAACTCACCTTTTTGAAGGCTAAAGGAGACATTTTCCAAGATGAGGCGGTCGCCGTACTGGATGGTGAGGTTCTTAATTTGTAGAGGTGGTTTCATGCCAGTGGAGGGTTTGGGTGTCGAGGTCCCAGGCTACTTGGCGCACCTGGCCATAGGGGAGATGGGGGGCTTCGCGTAGGAGGGCTTCCCACAGCCCCGGCGGTAAAGGCGTGCGCTTCTCCGGCCGGTCCGGCCGCCCGTAAAAAATCAAGCTAAACCGCTCATCCCGCACTTGCAAATAATCCGGTATTTTAGCCAGGCCCTTGACCTTGAGAACGTAATAAGTTATCCGAGAAGCCATCGAACTATGGAAAGCTTACTTTTGTAAGGCGGATAACGCAGGGGAAGATCTATCCAAGTAGGGGTTTTTACTACCCCTCGGGCATGGGAGAAAGTTTCAAACGAGTACCAACCATGATACCGTCCAATACCACTTTGCCGAACGCCCCCAAAGGGTAACCGCGAGGAAGCAACCTGCATAATCGTATCATTGATGCAACTGCCGCCCGCCGGAATAGCCTCGAAAAAGTATTTCTCCTCTGCCGCTTTTTCAGTAAAAACATATAAGGCCAAAGGCGGTGGCAGGCGCCGAATAAAAGCACGAGCTTCCTCCAGGGTAGAATATGGAATAATCGGCAAAAGCGGACCGAAAATCTCTTCTTCTACGAGGCGACCGCGGGGATTCAAGAGGATGGTAGGGCTAATGTATAAATCATCCGGGTCCGTGAAGCCGCCAAAGACCACATCGCCCTCGCTGAGCATAGCAACTAAGCGATTAAAGTGGTTCTGGTGAACGATACGACCATAATCTGAGGGCCGCCTGCTAATGTCCGGCCCGTAAAACGTGATCAGGGTCTCTTTGAGATGGGTGAGGAAAGGCTGGAGAACCGCCTGGTCGACCAGCACATAATCCGGGGCAATGCAGGTCTGGCCGGCATTGGTCCATTTACCCCAGGCGATGCGGCGAGCAGCAATGGGGAGGTTCGCATGGCGGGTAACGATAGTGGGCGATTTGCCGCCCAGCTCCAAGGTGTAGGGAATGAGCCGACGGCCCGCAGACTCTGCAATAAGCCGCCCCACCCGCGTACCGCCCGTAAAGAAAATATAATCCCACTCCTCCTCTACCAGGGCAGCTGAGACAGATGCGTCGCCTTTGACGACATGAATGTATTCAGCAGGGAAGTTTTCCTGGATGATTTTCTCAATGACGGCCTCGGTAGCGGGGGCAAGCTCGGAGGGTTTGAGGACGACGACATTGCCGGCGGCGATAGCGCCGACCAGCGGCAGCATCAGAAGCTGGAAGGGGTAATTCCACGGGGCGATAATCAGCACCAGCCCCCGGGGTTCATACTGGATGTAGGTTCGGCCGGGAAGCTGGGCCAATGCTGGCCACTGCAAGCGGGGCCTAACCCACTTAGAAAGGTGCTTGCGCACGTAACGGATCTCAGCCAGGGTGATGCCTACCTCGGTGGCATACCCCTCAAAGTCGCTTTTACCTAAGTCCTGCGCGAGCGCGCGCAAAATGTCTTTTTCGTAGGCCTGGATGGCTTTTTGAAGGACCTCCAAAGCCCGTAAGCGCACCCTCAGGGGACGGGTGGTTCCCGATAAAAAGTGCGCTCGCATGGGCTCAAGGCCAAAGCGATCCGTCTGAACAGCGGTGAGCTCCGACATAGGCCACGTCAAATATAAAGCATCCCAACGAATTAGGCGGTGTAAACGTTTACACCGCCTCCGAGAAGCCTATTAGCCCCCTCCCGAAGAGCGCAGGTAGCGAGAAGCGGTAGCCTACCCTTAAAATCAGACGGGGAGCCTCATGATGAGGCTCCCCGCGCATTCAGGGAGAGACGCGTTAAAACTGATACCCTAGACGCAGGATACCCACGCTGAATACTGCCAGACCGCCCGCCTTAGGACCTGCCGTTTTTCGGATGGTGGTAGTCCCACCTGCAGAGGTAGTGGTGGTTACATCACTATAAGAGGCGCTAGCGAAGTTGAGCCCCCACTCAATCCCGAGATATACCTTTTCTGTGAAGTACCAGTCAAAGCCTGAGTAGAGGCCCAGGCCGAAAGTAGTACCTTTTGCTCCCAAGTTAGACTGCCCGTCTATCGTTTGGGTAAAGTTAGGGGAGTAGCCACCACCCACCCCATAATTGTTGCGGGTAGTTTTAGCGGAGGTAATATCCAGGATGAGCTGCGCCCCAGCGAAGGTGGAGAGCTTCTCGCCACCGGCAAAG
>Ga0209691_1000871_pt1 | contig 19688 bp, 13 predicted proteins | sample YNPMSBMetaG_FD_187120 | JGI IMG/M metagenome (GOLD analysis project Ga0209691, IMG submission 187120) | Anoxygenic and chlorotrophic microbial mat microbial communities from Yellowstone National Park, USA - YNP MS-B MetaG (SPAdes) (version 2) ... | reverse complement strand
GTTTTCCGTAGCGCACTGGGACGCTTTGGTCAAAATCGTTCCTGTGCCCTTCAATCCGCTTTTAGGCAACGGCATGGTGGTGAACACGCTTTTCACTTCATTAATGCTTCCGTTTATGTCTCCGCCGAAGCAACCGACGAAAAAAGAATACGAAGGCGGACACGTAGAGATAAGACGCTACGGCTATTTCAAACCTGTTGGTCATTTGGATGTAGTTTCCATGTACCCGCATCTTATGCTAAACATAAGACCCTATTGGGACAAGTACGGCGTTTTTTCTCGTGTCGTTCGCTTCATGTTGGATTGGCGACTGAAAGAAAAAGAAAAAGCCAAACGGGGCGACAAAGAGGCAGAGAAGACCCAGATGGCTTTAAAAATCCTCATTAACAGCTTTTACGGCTTCTTAGGCGCAACGTTTCGTTTCAGCGACCCCGCTTCCGCCGAAGAGATAACACGACGCGGACGCGAAACCGTGAAATCCTTATGCAACGAACTGGAAAGACGCGGTTTTGCGGTCATTGAAATAGACACCGACGGCGTTTATTTCACGGCGTCTGACCTAACGGCTGACGATTATCGCATAGAAGAAATCAGACTTGATTTTCCGTTGCCTTTGGAGTATACTTTCTATGAAGACGGCTTATTCGTGAAAAAGAAGAACTACGTTCTACGGAAAAACGGCAAAACGATAATCAAAGGCGGACTAAAGACCCGACGCGATAATCTGCTTTATAAAGAACTAGTAGACGACGTTATCAGTCATCTCATGGACGGCTTACCAAGAGAAGCGATTTTGTACAAATGCACAGAGTTTTCCAAATACAAACTGGAGACTTACCCCAAGCGTTGGTATGACGGAATACAAGAACCAGAGAAGATAAACGAAAACGATGAAAACCAGCGTGTAGAGAACCTGATGAAGCTGTTCGCCGTGTTGCGCAGGTTTGAAACCGTCATGAAAACAGACGACCTAACGCGGGACACAGCGAAGCGACTTATACTTGAAGAGAGGCAACAGGTTTTGTTTGAGGGGGTGGAACTATGGCACTAACGAGGGCAGATATTATAACGGCTGTAAGAAGGCTTACTCGTCTTGACAACTCGGTTCCTTACTCTGACGACCAGATGGGTCAGTTTATCAATGAAGCCATAGAAGAACTGAGTATGTTGTCTCCTTTTCTTGTTTATCATGAACACATAGACACTAAACGCACCATTGTTTACAGAACGTCGGAGAAAATGATTGATTTCTTTGGTGTGTTTTATTATCCTTTAGCGGGTAGCAAATTGGCATCTGAGGTTGACGAAGAAGAAACCAACAACATGGGCTTCACAACCAACAACATGGGCTTCACCACGTTGGGAACTGGTGGGGGAACTGGTGGGGGAACTGGTGGGGGAAATGGTCGCGCTCCGTATGGAATTTGCCTTTTCTGTGGAGGTTTCTGCTCAGATGACTTTTGCGTTGAATGTGGTGCGCCCTGCAGAAATAGAGGTGCTGATAATTCAGGCGGAGGCGGAAGCGGTGGCGGAGGCGGAGGCGGAAGCGGTGGCGGAGGCGGTGGCGGAAGTGGCGGCGGAAGTGGCGGAAGTGGCGGAAGCGGTGGCGGAAGTGGTGGCGGAAGCGGTGGCGGAAGTGGCGGAAGCGGTGGAAGTGGAAGTGGCGTAAGCGTAACCCTACCGCTTGTTAACGCTTCGGTTTTTCCGCCCTCTGGTTACGCGGTTATCGGTAATATGTTCCGATGGGAAATTGTTCGTTACACAAGAAAAGAGGGTAATAACCTTACAGGTGTAACACGTGGCGTATACGGAAAGCCTTTGGGTTGGGCAGAAGGAACACCCGTTCATGTTTGGCAAAACGGCGTGTGGTGGAACCGCTTGGAAATCATACCTACCAACAGCCTATTTGACATCGGCGCACCTGATGACGACAGCGTTCCAACAAAGGCGTCGCGTCAAGGGAAAACGATTTATTTGAACCGATACCCTGTGGAGGGCTATGGCAATTTGACTGTAGCGGGGTTTACCATTCCGCCACTGCTTGTAAAAAGCAGCGACACCATACGCAACTTAGAGAACAAAGAGATGCCTGTTGTTTATTTGGCTGCAATCAAAGTTTTGACGTCTTTGGGCACTGAAGAAGCACAAAGGTGTGCCCAGTCTTACATGCCGTTGTTCCAGCTTGAGTTAACATACCTACAACAGCAGATAGACAGAGTGGTTCGTGGCATGACGCCACAAACAAACATCAGCATGGGTAGATAACCTAAGGGGGTGCGGAAAACATGCCAATGACAAAAGCACAACTTATCACAGCGGTTCGGCGTTTAACTCGTCTGAACAGCTTTGTTCCTTTCACTGACGACCAGATAACTCAGTTTATCAACGAAGCCGTTCAGGAAGTAAGCGCACTTTGTCCGTTTGACATTCACTACGAAGAAATCAACACTACGCCTTCCAATGTTTACACGATTTCGGACAACCTGCTTGATTTCTTCGGTGTGTTTTACTATCCTTTGGTAGGCGACAGGTTGGCTTCTCAGATTGACGGCGGAGTAAGTGCCATTCCGCTACAGGACGCTTCGCGTTTTCCGAACACGGGTTATGCCGTTATTGGAAACATGGTGGAATGGGAAATCGTTCGTTATACAGGAAAAAACGCAAACGCCCTTACGGGTGTAACACGCGGTCACTACGGAACGAACAGGTCATGGTCACAGAACACTCCCGTTCACCTTTGGACAAGCGGAGAATGGTGGAACCGCTTAGAAATCATACCAGCTAACGCCATGTTTGACATCGGCGTTCCCGACGATAACACCCGACCCACCAAAGTGTTGCGTCAGGGCAAAACGATTATTTTGAACCGCAACCCTGTCAGGGGATACGGCAATCTGTTTGTTACAGGTTTCACTACGCCACCGCCTCTTGTGGGTAGCAGCGACACCATACGCAACCTAGAGAACAGAGAGATGGTTGTTGTTTATTTGGCTTCTATTAAGGTTTTAGCGTCTCTGGGAAGCGAAGAAGCGTTAGTTCGTGTTCAGTATTACATGCCGTTGTTCCAGCTGGAGTTGCAAATCATGCAACAGCAAATAGACAAGCAGGTTCGTGGCTTGACGCCACAAAGTATTCTCAGCATGTTGAATAACAACACGGAGAGGCAATGATGTCTTCTTGGTCTCCGCTTAATCTACAGTTTCCTGATTTGACGGTGGAAGCAGGCGTTCGTCTGCTTTCCATGCAGGAACTGGAAAGCCATATTGACGACGCTTTTGAGAAAATCAATCGCCTAAGAATACTCGGTAGGTTCTACGTCGTCAACGGCGCAGAGTATGCCAACTTAGCCGACGCCTTAAACGACCTGTGGTCAAAGGGCATTAACAACGTAGAAATACTTTTAAGGTCAGGTGTTGATTACACGCTTCCAAACATAACGATTGCTTCCAACAGACAGGTCATCATACGTGGACTTGGCGGACGTCCTAACCTAACGGTAGCAGGTGGGGGCTGGTATGGAACCGTCATACTAGAAAACGTAAACGTTACTTTCACAGGAACAGTAAACGACGCAAACGGCACAAACACGCCAACGATTGTTTTCAGGAACTGTAGTATTACGCTAAGCCAACAGTTTAGGGCAGAGAACGGAACGGTTGTTTTAAAAGACTGTTCGTTTACAAGCACCGATAACTATTTCTTTTTGTTCAACATTGAAGGTTTCTTCTTGTGCGATAACGTCAACGCAACGCCGTTCGGTTCGTTTGTGGGTAGCAACAGCACAGGCAACGGACGGCTTCGCTTCTTTTTCTTCAACAGCACTATCAAGAGACAGGCAGTGCCAAGCCCAACAGCTTTGGTAAGCAGTTACGGTTCCCTTTTTGCTTTCAACACCGTTTTTGATATTTCACAATGCACAGCCAACCCAACTACAGTTGTTCCCGTCGTTTTTGCCGACGGCACAGAAGCCAACTGGGTAAACAGCTACTTTGTGCTTTACGGTTGTGAAATCAGAGGCAACGGAAGCGAAAAAAACTTCTTTTTAACAGAAATAAAGCGACACAGATTTATCTGCTTCATAAACTCTAGGTTTTTGAATGGTAGAAGGGTTTCTGTTTTCCAACCAAGTTCCCCGCTTGGGGGAACCGTTGTAATAATGGGTTGTCTTTTTGAACAGAATAAAAGCTACACGTCGTTTGAGTTTGACCATTATGTTGTTCTTGTCGGTTACTATTCAATAATTGTAAGCGGTAGCCGTTTTTATTACACAGGTGGCACAAAAAACTCTTATTTGAACTTCCTATCAATACGAAATGTGAAACAATGTGTTCTTACAGATAACCACGTAGAGAACGCGGGTTTTCTTTACTATGGCGACGACGGTTATAATCCCAGTGATACCATTGTGCCTTCGCTGTTAATAGCAAACAACGTCATCAGGAACTGTTTTAACAAATGTATGCATTTAGGACCAAATGGACACCTTTTTCTGGTGAACAATCTGATTTATCACGATTACGAACAGTCTTGGGACAACAACGGTGTTTACGAGTTTGTTCACCAAGTAAACTTTTATGGCGGAGGGATATTTGTTCATTTATATAATGCATGGACATCTTACACACGCAACCAAACCTTAGACGACCCTTTAAACATTGTGATAGCGAACAACGTCATCATCAGGCGATTAGCCAACGCCATTATGTTTCTCATAGGCGGGGATGCGGACTTGTTTGCGTATCGCGTCTTTGTGAACGGCAACGTCATCATTGATTGCGACCCAGAGAGGCTTTTAAGTCCGTCGCAATGGGCTATTTACAACACGTTTGACAACAAACGTAAAGGCGTCGGCATTTTGATGGATGCAACGTCAACGACGTTGCCTGCCCAAAAGTTTGAACCCATCATCATGAACAACTATTTCATCAACACCCGTTATGCTGTTTATCATGCTTTGGGCAAATACGGTTACTATGACGGAACCAAACGTAGCTATCAAGTGATTGGCAACTACTATTTCCGTCGTGGCGGTGCTATTGCTTCTTATTTAAACCCTGACACTGCCACCGACGTTTACTGGTTTGACAACATCGGCATGGACGTTACGGCAGGCACAAACGCCAACGTCATTAGAACGCAACAGCAGGGCTTTGCGCTTCCTTCTTCTGTTCCAACAAACGAAGGCAGTTACGTTTTTCCGCGAACAAAGCAATACGACTGCGCAGGTGGCTTTGCGGGTGGCTATCCGTTTGGGTACATTCCTTCAAAAATAGAGATTTTTCCCAATTTAATGCTTCCAGACGGTTCTTCGCCAAACTATATGCCACTTGGGACGTCGTATAATGTGAGTTTTAGGTCAATATATTTGAACGTCAATCAAGACCTTCGGTTTCAAGTCATTCCGCGTTTGTTTGGTTCCAAAACGCGGAATTATAGGCGTATGTTTTTGGACGTTGTTTTGTATGTAGTAGGTACGGGTAGCATTACTTTTAACGTTGTTCGCATTAACCCAAGCACAGGCGCAGAGACGACTGTTGTAAACAACTATCAAATCAATACTGGTAGTGGGATTAACACTGCAAAAATCCCAGTAGAGGCGACTTATGGCGGTTACTGGATTTATGCTTTGCGTGTTGCTGCCATAAACGGTTCACCGCAACCAGTAGTTTTCCTAATAGGTTTATGGCTTGGCATAGATGAATACTACGATTACGGCACTGATAGCGTCTAGGTGGTGATGCTGTATGTGGTACGAAGTGCGTTTGCCAACAGGCATAGGTGCGTCGGCTTCTCCGCATGAACTCAAAGACAAAGCGTGGAGAATGCAGAACGCCATGTGGAAGGATGGGGTTATAGAAGACATAGAAACCCCGCTTGGCATGTTGTTTAGAAGCGGTGTTCCTGTTTCTTTTTTAACAACGAAGCAGTGCCACGACGTTGTTCGTGTTGTAGGTTACGTCAGAGGCACAAATAACAAAACCGCCGTAACGGCTTTTGCTACGGACACGGACGTCGTTGCTTACGAACCGAACGGCAACAGGGTCATCAACATCAGCGAAGCCACCCAGCCTTATCGGCTTTTGGCTTATTCTTTGAACAAAAACATAGGCATCATGATATTCGGAAGCGACCGAAGGTTCTTTGACGGCGCAACGGTTCACGCCATAGAAAACATGATTTTAAGCAGACCGCCAAAGCCTTCGGTCAGCAGTGCCCTTTTGCATTCAGAGACGCCGATAGAGTATCGTTACAGAGTGGTTTTTGCCAATACGGGTTTGGGGTTCGTTTCTCCGCCGTCCGACCCAGTAGGTTGTTTTGGTCTTTACAACCCGCATGTGGTCATGTCGGGTTCAAACAAAGAGAAAGACTATGCGATTTATCTGCATCCCAACGTCAGCGGAAGCGCACCTACCAGCATAGACAGAGTTTTCATTTACCGTTGGACGGAAATAGTTAACGTTTACGTCAAAATCGCAGAGGTGAACGTCGGCGACTGGTGGACGATGACGTCGTTTCAGGACACCACGCCTGCTGACTTTATCAGCAACGACGTGTTACCAGACGTTGTGCCTGTGCCTATAGAACCTGTTACGGCTTTAAACACCAGCAACGGACGAGTAATTTACGGTATGGACAACAAAATCATTATCAGCGAACCGTCAAGACCGTTTTGGATGGACGCGGACACGCCTGTTTTTGTTCTAGACAGCACTGTAGAAAACATCTTTCGTTGGGGCAGTCATCTTTTGGTTCAGACCCGTTTCGGTTGGTACAGGCTGTTTGAAACCGAAGGCGGTTTTGTGCTTCAGCCTGTTTCTTTGCCAACGCCGACGTCGCGGACTGCTGTTAGAAAAACCAGAATTGGTTTAATCATCGTTTCGTGGCGTGGTGCTTTTTTGTTTACGACCAACGAAGAACTGTTGCAGTTGCCGATAAATCTTGATATAATAGAAGGCAAAAGAATAACGACGCAGCCAACCTATGTTCGCGTATTCAGAGACTATGTAGACATTGTTCTTCAAGACGGCAGATACTTCAGGATAAGCCAAGACGGCAACGTCAGCGGGTTACACGACCGTTTACGAGTATTCGCGTGGGGTGAATAAACATGCCTGAGACTAGATTATACCTAGACGGCGGTTTGCTTTCTGCTGGTAACGCTGTTGGGTTGTTAACGCATGAAGCCGACAGCATTATGGACATCGTTTTTCCGCCGATAAAGCCACCAGAGGGCGGTTTGGGTTTATTCAAAGCCGTTAAAATCCGTTTATCCACAAACGCTTCTAGTGGCGTTATGACTACTTTAAGGGTATACAAAAAGGGCAACATGCCAAAAGACAGTTCTGACGAACCCGACTATCAAGTGATAGAAACCGTCGGCAACGGCGACCGTATGTTTGATTTACCGCACATTGTTACTGAAGAACTGATTATAAGGCTGCGTTTTGCTTTAACGAACAGTTACGTAACGTCGCTTCCTTCAGAGATGAACGAAGACATCAGAAGCGTTGTTTCGCCTAGAGTGAGGCTTTTAAATCTTTGGGTGGACATGGAGAAATACGGCGACATCCACAACATCCACGAAACGGGGTGGAGAGTATGAGTAAAATCGTTCAACACCCAGAGAAACTAGACAGAGAAATAGACTTTCTGAACGTTGGCATTCGGAAAGCAAAGCCACTTCAGGAAGCCTTTCAAAGAAGAAAACAACACTGGGAACAAGAAGACCGACCGACGGAGTTTTCCGTTCCTGTCGTTACGTCTTTGCCGTCCTCTGCTTCAAAAGGCGACCTTGTTTATTGCAACGGCTTATACATTTACAACAACGGTTGGCAGCGGATAGACCAGCCTACAACAAGCCAAACAGTAAAAACTGTCGGCGGTGCGTTGTTGCAGGCGTTTGTTCTGTTACCCGAACCTGAAGCCGTTTATGCCACAAAGACGGGTGGCGGAAGCGTTTACGTAGCGGTAACCAACAGCGGACGAATGCGCACTTTAGTCTTCCAAGCCCAAGCCCAACCTGCTTCTGACGCTTCTGCGTCGTTTGGTATGAACGCAGGCAGGAAACAGGAAGTAAAACACAATTTAATGTTCATTGTGAACAGCAATCAGTCTAACAAAACGCTAAGCTTTCGCGTTCATACAGACAACGTTTACGATTTCTCTGTAGACGTTGACGGCTACGGTTTCGGCTTTTTTGATTTAGAGACAGGCGGTTCCGAAGTCATCACGGTAACACGGCGTTACACACAAGAAAGCGGACTGGTTTACCCATGCTGGACGGCGTGTGGTTTCGTGGTATACAAGTGAACAGGGGGTGGTTCTATGCCTTTAACAGTCACGGAGAGTGAAGCCATTAAACGGGGAGTTTTTGAAACAATGGATGCGCTTCCACACGGCGAAGTTTTTACTTCTGTATACGGTTCGGACAGAATAGGCGTGTTGGCTGCGCACTCCTTTTTTGTCTCTAAGCCGTTGGCTTTTCAGCGTCAGCTTCTGATTATGTTAGCAGAACGACAGATTTTTATTTTAGCCGTTGGCGGATTATGCACTACGTATCGCGAAAGGTGTCGCGACACTGGTGTGAGTTCAAATATTTGGGGAACCGATGCTTTAAGCGGAGAGGAGTTTCTAGAAGAACTAAGAAACAGCACCATCAGTCAACGACCTGAACTGTATCGTTGTGTTTTCGTTGGTCTTTTCAGAACGACCTACGCAAAGAACTGGGCGCACTGGATAGGCATAAACGGCGGACACAGGAACCCAAACCAAATCGACATTGGGCTTTATAACTATGAAAGAACCCAAAGGTGGAATATGGCTAACGACAGGTGGTGGCAACTGCATGAGTTTGTTGTAGGCAGAAGAAGCGGAAACAACATTAACTACGGTTTGTTACCCCAGCTTTGGGTGGAAGCCATTGACGCAATGGAACCTATAGGAGTATTGGGAGAGATAATGCAAATAAAATCGCCACCGCCTGTGTATATTTTTTCTTTAGACACGCTTCCAGAACTTGACAAGAACACCTTTGTTATGATAGATTTATTAGGAGAAACGCCACCTGCTACGTTTCAGAACCTGTTAGCAGCAAAGGTGAAATCGCGTGGGAAATCGGTCGTTTTCAATGCGCTTTACAGTCAGTCCGAAAGACAGAAAACGGAGAGGCGACGCATTTTAGTCAATCCAACCACTGAAACCTACAGATGGGACAACGATTTTTACACATGGACACGCGAAGGCGAAGCGTCTGGTGGAAAAGAAATCATTTATGAAACAAAGAACTACTTGACTTTGTCTCAGGCTATGACCATATTAAATAACCTATAAGCAGGGGGGGTGATAGCGATGATAAACATCCTTCAAGGCATGGCTGTAGGTTTGGGAACACAGTTTTTGGGCAATCTTTTTGGTTTTGGTCGCCGAAGAAGTAGACCGCCACAAGAAGACCCGAACCTTGTTTATTTGCGCCAAATGATGGGCAAAGCAATAGGTCGCGGACTTGAAGAAGCCGAACAGCTTATTCCTTTGTTCAAACGAAGTGCAGAAGAAGAAAGAACGCGGTATCTTCAAAGCTACAACGCTTACAAAGAAGCCGTTGGCAACTTAGCAAAGGCTTTAGAAACGCCGTTTTTGCCTGTTCGCGAAGTCTTGAAAACCGCAGAAGAAAGCGAAAGAGTTAATTTTGGAAGGCTGGTAAATGCGGGTCTTTCTCCCGCTATGGCAGAAGCCATTGCAAAGGCTAACAGCGAAGAACAGTATTTCAACGTCAGGGAACAGATGAGACAAGCCAAAATAAACCAGCAGATACAGGCAACCAACGCTATCGGTTCTTTGATTGGCTACTCTTCTGCGCCTATGACTGCGCTTTCTGGTTTGTCTGGTTTGGTTGGCAGTCTGCTGAATACAGGCGTCGGCGGTTACAGCCAAGCGGTAGGTCTTTCTCAACAGCAGAGGGCTTTAGAGGAACAGATAAGGGCACAACGCGACGCCTTGAATGCACAGTTGGCTTCCATATTGGGTATGTTGTATTTTGACCAACGCAGGTAGCAAAAGCAGGGGGTGAAATGGACATGAACGAAAACAAAGCTTCAATCCTTACTGCAGGTGACCTTTTAAATGCCACTCCAATGGGCAGGCTTGAAAGTCTTTTAAGAACCAGTGCCACGAAGAAACTGGGCGAAAAGCCCTTTGCGGACATCACGAAACTCTTAGAAGAGAAGTCAAAAGCCAACGCACCAAAGTCAACGCCATCACCGACGCCGACGCCAACGGCTTCCGTTGAAACGCCGACGTCAACGATAAGCTTTGACGAAGGCATTTCGCGTCTGCGTATGATGTTGGGCGTTTTGCCTACCAACCAAAGACAAAGGGCGTTGCCTGTTTTGATAGAACGCATGGCGAAACGTTTAAATCCTGAGGACGTTGAAGACTTTAGAACAATCGGTTACGGCTTATTAGGAGAAGAGGACACCAAAAAAGACGCTTTAGAAAAATACATGCCCATTTTGCTTATTCTCTCCATGATGAGGAGTGGTTAAAGTGTTTGACCTGAAGCCTGTTTCTCTTTCTGCTGACGACGTTATCCGAGAACTGTTGCGTCAAAGGGCAACGAACAACGTGGACTTTATGCGCACAGCACAGGGCGCATTAAGCGGTGCTAAAGGCGTCAACGTTGCAGGGGAGAACGCAAAGAAACGAAAGAAACTTTTCGGCGGTTTCAATCCCGACATGTTTGATTTAACAGACCCAGAGAGGCTGTTAGGGTTTCTGATAGCCATGATGTTGCAAAATCGGTGGTGACCAACATGGCGGACGTTACGCTTGTTCATTTTCTAAAAGGCTATTTGGAAGGCAGAATGCGCCAACGCCAAGAACAAGAGGAACAGCGCAGACTGGAACAACAGCAGTCTGTGGTGTTGGCGCAGTTTTTGGAAGGCATAAAGCAGAGAGAACTAGAAGAAAAATACAAAGCCTTCCAGATGGAGATGTCCAAGAGGCAGATGGAACTTTCCGAAAAGCAACAGGCTTTTATGGAAAGGCATTATACCATCATGCAGGAAATCCAAAAAACCGAATTGGACATTAGACGAGAAGAAAGCGCAGACCGCAGGCAGTTGTTGGGTTTACAAATGCAGGGCTATTTGCTTACGTTGCTTGGCGAAACCGTTCAGATGTTCGGCGACCCCAAAAGAAGCGTTGAGTTTTTGCAAAAGAACCCTAACCCTGCCATTTCGGAGTGGGCTAAAGGTTTAGACCCGAACGACACCCGTTTGTTATCCAAAACGAAGTTTTATTCAATGCTTCAAACTGTTGTTGGTAGCTGGGAAGACGTCAATCCGCCAACGAAAAGGGACGTGGAACGCATATTAAAAGCCAACGGTTTAGAAAGCGTTTTCACAAACGACGAAGCCATGTCGTTGTTTCTTTTACAAGCCAACAACAACAAAGCAAAACACAATTTACGTATTGGCTTAATGGAAAAACAGACTGAACTAGAAAAAAGCGTATTGGCGTTTAAAAACGCTTTGGACGCTAAGCTTTTGGGAATGAAACAGGCAGAACAGGCACAAAAGGAAGCGCAGGCAGAGGCTTTAAGAAAAAGGGTTTTATTTGACACAGTAAGCGACGTGTCGCTTATCCACAAAGCGTTAACAGGCGACGTTGTCCCCGAACCAAAAGAATTAAAGAAAGCCTTTTTGGACATAGACCAACACGTAGCAAAAACGATGAAAGATTTGGGTTATGACCCCCAAATATCCACGTTTTACACACTGAGTGGCTTATACACCTTAATGTCTACCAAGAAGGTTTCGCCGAACATCACGTATTTGTTCAACGAATACGCAACCAACGAAACCATGCGAAGGAGTTGGTTTAAAGGCGCACAGGCGTTGGCTTCCGAAGCACTGGGGCGACCTGCTACAGAAGAAGAGGTTTATCGGTTCGTCATCAACTACGGCACAAAGGTTACAGGCAACAAAGAAGTAGCCAAGTCTATGTGGTGGAGAATGACCCAACAAAAGGAACCTACGGTAATGAAAGCTTTAAAATAAAACAACGAGGTGGTGTCTTTTATGCCCAACTACTTTGAAGAGAACATGAGGCGTTACCAAGAAGCCCTGCGACGCGGTGAACTCTCTTTTAGCACTACGGCTGAAGAAAAAGAACAGCCGTTGTGGTTGCAGGGTTGGAAAACGCTTTTGAAGGGCATAGGATACATCGGTGCAACCACCACAGGCGGTTTCACAGGCGCAACGGGTGCTTTAGGCAACCTGTTGATGGGCGACGTTTCGGGTGCAGGCGAAACCTTCAAGCGTCGCTGGAACCGTCAAATGGACATCATCAACACCATAGAAAGCATTCACGACACCGCGACGGCTTTAAAAGCGACGGGTGCTGTTTTGTTGGATACCGTTCTTAACGCTTTTGACGTTATCGGCGACGTTTGGGTAGATTTAGGTAGGGGTTTAGCGGGTCTGGGGTTCGGCTTAGGGAAACTCGGCGCAATGGCAACAGGCGATGAACGGTCTGTGCAGGTAAAAGACCTTTACGCCAAGCAGTATTTGAAATGGTTGGACTGGAAGCGCATTGGTGTTCTTTCTATGGTGATTGATATGGCAGCCGAAGGTTTGGGCATTGCCCCTACACGCACCGTTTATATTAGAGACAAAGCGACGGGTGCTATGCTTGTTTCTCAGGTAAGGGCGTCTATGCTTCCTGCGTTTCGTCAGCAGATGGAGATGGAAGGACGTGAAGTGGTTTCCGTCAGCGAAGCCACAACGGCAGAAGAGGCGTATTCCGCTTTTCTGTATGGAACGGACGTTGTTACGCCTATTCCCAATTCTTTGTTTAACGGTGTCTCCAAAGTGGCTTGGGTTGTTCCCAAAGCGGAGTTTCGTTTAGCAGGCATGGGCATCAAAAGCCTTTCCAACGTTGTCTCCAAAACGCCGATGGGCAGAATGGCAGAAAAAGCCGTAGCTACACTAGAAAAGAACGTCGGTATTCCGCTTACGGAAAAAAGCGTTCAGTTCATGCGTGTTCTTTCGCCGTTACAGCGCATTCGTAATGCGCAGGTGGAACAGGCGAAGCAGAACATCGCCGACATAGAAGAGTTTTTGATAAACGGCGGAGGTCGTTTTGGCAGAATGCTGGAAAACGACCCCGAAGGTCTTTACAGCCGTTACGGAACAGCCGTAGACGGCATCGTGAACACGCGAAAGAAAATAGAAGAACGCATACAGCAATACATGGATTTGGGTTTAAGCGAACAGGAAGCCAAAGAGACCGTCAACAGAAGCGTTCGCAAATCGTTGGCTATGTCCATGTTCGCTTTGACGGGTTTGCCGTTCAATGACGAAGTGATTGAAATACTACAAAAAGCCGACGCCGACCCCGACAGGGCTTATGAAGTCATCAAAGCATGGGCTAACGAACGCGGTTACGCACCCGACATGAAGGTCATTCAAACCATCATCAACGGCGATTACCATTTGGTGCTTGGCGACAAAACCATTGACGACGCCTTTGTCAAACAGCTGGACGGCGTTTTGGATAACCCGCATTTGTTCCTGCAGTTTTACTTGTCGCCAACGAAAACCGTTGACGAAGTGCAAAGGATATGGACATCAGGCGTTGACTTCAGCAAAACCGATTGGCGAACGCCTGATTTGTCTGAAGAAGAACAGAGGCTGATTGAGAAAATCATTAAGCCCTACAGACCCGACGTCGCGAACCGCTTAGGTCGTTCGTTGGCGTTGATGTTGCGAAGCGGAGACCCGTCTGAACGCAAAGCCATTGCCGACATGATAACCATTTATTTGGGTTCACGCGGAGTGAACGTCAAAGCTTTAGCCAACCGACTGGGTCGGGAAGGCGACGACGCATTTGGTGTTCTTGTTGATGCACTAGAAAAACTAGAGAACCCAAAGACCGCCAAGCAGGTGCTACAGCATTTGCAGTCTATGCAGGGTCAGCGGTTAGACAACATTGAAATGGAGTTAGGTGCTTTGCGTTCAATGTTAGAAAGGAACGGACTTGGCGACTTAGAGGTGCTTCTTTCAAAGTGTTCCAACGCCGTAGCGACGCAGACCGCTAAGCTTTCCGCGTTGTTGAGTTTGCCTTCGTTAGAGTTTGCTTACAACATCATGAGTGATGTTGGCGGTTCTGCCGTTCACATTGAAGACGTTTTGCGTAGCCGTGTCATACACGCCATTGAAGCACAGGGCAAAAGCTTAAACGAACTGCCTTCAGAGGTTCAGCGTTGGGTTGGCGGAGACGTCAACTATTTGCGACCCGTTGTCATGCAAACCGAACGCGAAGCCGTTCAGTTTCTGAGGGACGTTGCTTTTGCTTCGGGTCTAGATGAAAAGATTTTGTTTTCCGTTTTAGACGCTAACAAACACGTCCAAAAAATCATAAGCACCACGTTGGGGGTTGTTCCAGAAACAGAAAAAGGGCTGGAAGCGACGATTTTCAACTGGGGCACATGGAAACAGGCGTTGGCGGACTATGCTGGTCGTCTTGAAAGCATAGGAAGGATTAAAGAGGCTTCGGATTTGCACTATGCTTTAGAGAACACCGACAAAATCGCCGACATGATAACCGCGTTGCGTTCCATAGAAGAAGACAACCACATGCTAAGTCGTTTGCGCAACGACGTATTTAGTTACTTCGGTGCTTTAATGTGGCGTAAAGACACCGTGTTACACGAAGCCAACCGCATATTGAACGAACTGTCTCAAACACGCTACATGAAAGGCTTTGAGTTTTTCAGCGAAACCCCGACGGCGACGCTTTTCAAGCGTATTGAAGGCACAGGAACGCAACTGGATGGGCTGTATTCCACAGAATACATTTCCAACGTTCTACATCGTCTGACGCAGGGCGACGACAGGCTGTGGAAAGGTTGGCTTGATGCTTTTAATAACTACCTCAAGAAAGCACTGGTGGTTTGGTCGCCGTTGGCGATTGTTCGCGATTTTGTTTCCAACGCAGGCAGTGTTGCTTTCGGCATGGATTTAGCACCTTATCAGTATCCCAAACTACTGAAATGGTATTTAAACTCTTGGCGCAGTATTCGCAACGGCGACATCGTTTTTCAGGAATACGCCAAGTTTTCGCCGTCGGCTTATACTATTGCTGACACCATCGGAAACCTAGAACACGAGGTGCTGTGGGGCTTAGCCGAAGCCTCAGCACCCAAGCGTTGGCTTTACAAAATAGGTCAGTTGCCTTTCTTTAAGCAGATGCAACAGCTTAGAAGCCTTAGCGAAGCCTTAGGCAAAATAGCTTTTGTTCATGCACTGGAAGATGTTTTTAAAGACACACCACCCGAAATGATATTAAAGAACTTTAACATGAACGAAAGGTTCTTTGTAGGCAAAGCAAAGGACAGCATGGCTATTCGCGTTGCTGTTGCTGAAAAGTATTTGATAGACTACAACGACGTTCCGCCTGCTATACATTTTCTGCGTCGGTATACGGGTCTGTTTCCGTTCATCACATGGGAAGCCAAAATCATCAACGTGTTGCTTTCCGACTGGACGTCGCGAAGCGTTTTCTTACAGCGCATGTTCCATGCTTTGGCGACGGGTGAAAAAATAGCAAACGCCGACGACCCTCAGCAGATGGCTGACGTCAACGTGTTGAAGGGGTATTTGCGTGATAACCCGTTAGCCATCGGTTACCGAGACAAAAACGGCAAAATCAAAATCATTGATTTCAGTTACTTTTTGCCGTTCGGTGCTTTGTTGCCGTTGGAACGAATAGCGAACAACATGTTGGACGTAGACACTTACCTCAAAGAAATCCGAAGCCGTATGGGGACGGTAGTGCCTACTTTCTTTGAGATTTTGTTGAACCGCGATTTGTTCACAGGCGCAGAGATTTACCGCAAAACAGACCCACCAGAAGAGAAAATCAAGAAAATCGTTCAGCATTTGGGCGATAACGTTCCCGTTCCTATTGTTCCAAAGCGTCTCGTCAGCAACTATATTAAGGACATGGAAGCCGAAACCAACGTTGAGGAAGCCTTGAAGCAATACAACGAAAGCACTTGGTGGGAAGCGTTGATGTCTATGTATACCATTGACCCCGACAAACTGATGGTTACCAAAGCAGAACAGCACCTGCGCAACGCTTCACGGTTGCTAAGCGAAGCCAAAAAGGCTTATATCAACGTCTTAAACAAAACAGGCAACCTACGTGAAGCAGAGGAAGCAATGGAACCGTTTCTGCGTGAAGCCGAACATCAGCGTTTCAAGGCGCATGAACTATACGACGCGGGTTTTCGTTTGCGCAACCTTGACAAAGACGTTAGCGACATGTTATTAAATCCAGCTGTAGGCTTCAATCCTACGTTGCCCAGAGAATACATCAGGGCACAGATGGAAACGATGAGTATGATTTACGACCAGCTACGCGAACGCGGTGCTTTCCGTCAGCGCACCGACAAATGGGACATTTTGAACATTTTGGTTACTTCCGCCGAAAGGTTTTACAGAGGCGTTGACGCTATTGACGACATCAATCGCGTGTATGCACAGCTTTTAGACGCCGTCAAAGCAGGCAACCGCGAAGTCATTCAGAACTGGTTGAAGACCAACGTTGACGCCATTCGCATGAACGAAAGCAACGTTCCTTTGGAACCGCCGTTGTTGATTAAGCCCAACGGCGTAGACCCAGTGGCTGTGGCTTCGTGGGTTTTAGCCAAAATGGGTCGCACACCGCGTTACACCGTAGACGGCAAACCGCTTGGCATTGAATTAGCCGAAGCACAACGGTTGTTCCAGAACCTGATGATGCAAACCAGCAAAGGGGCGTCGTCTCAGTTGCTGTTGGAAGCCTTTAACCGTTGGTCTAACACCGTCAAAAAACAGTTTGTGCCTTCGCAGGGCAACGTTCCTGTAGCACAACGCGGACTAAGGGGAGAAAACAGATGAACGGCAACACGACGTTAAAACAAAATTGGACGTTTGTCACCGACGGCGACTTCATGTCACCCGACGGCGGTTTGGCTAAGCTTTGGGAGACGGTCGTTTCTGCTGATTTGTCTGACGACGACATGAAGCAGGCTTTCAAGATGCTTCAGGACATCGCTTCAGCCAAAACAGGTGCTGGTTCAGGTGTGGCGTCGCACCGTTTGACAGGCAAAGCACTGCGATTACAGGACGTTATCCAAAGCTTTAGGGAAGCGCAAACGCCGACGGCTGAAACGCAGGAACTTCATGCCTTCAACGAAGCCGAAAAATCGTCCACAAAGAAAGCCAAAGCCGACGGCTTAGATTTAACGGAAGCCGAAAAGAAAGCCGTCGCATGGTATGACAACGTTGAAAAAGCACTGCAGGGGCTGATTAAGCGCATTCAATACGACCAAACGGGTGTTTTCGGCGGGGGAGACGAAGCGATGTTTATGCGACGCATGGTAGGCGCAGGCGGACTGATGGCTATTACTTCGCCTGCTACTCCAGTTAAGCAAAACGTCTTGATGACACTGCTTGGCGTTCTCGTTGCAGAGAACAGCCTTAAGGAAGTTTATGAAGATTACATAAAAACGACAGACAACAAACCCAAAACGTTTGTTCAGTTTGTTGAGGACATCGTCCAACCCGAAAACCATAAGTGGTTCAGAAGTGTTTTGAACAAAATTGACGAAAAGCTTTCGGTGGAAAAAGGCACAGGGTTTCTGCTTAGCGGGGCTGAGTTTCGCCGAAGCGAAGAAACAACAGAAGAAAAAAGAAAGGCAAAAACATTAGAACAAAAAACAAAACAAGAAACCGTTCTTACCGAAGTGCTGAAAAAAGAGAACCCAAAAGCAACCGACGTTTTCACAGAAATACAACCGCCTACCCTAAACATACCAGAAGGAAGCAAAGCGGTGGACGTTAGATTTAAACTAAGCAAAAACCAAGAAATAACCGTTAAAACGGCTGGTATAGACTTTAACAAATTGCGAAAGGGCGTTCTGCTTTACCTTGACGCTTTGGCTACACCAGAACTGGGCGACATAGACCCTGTTACCAAAGAAGCAACGGTTCAAGCCAAATGGACGTTTGACGATTTCATGCGGTTTTACAACAACACAGCAGAGGTCATTGAAAAACCCAAGCTTACCATGCTGGAAGACTTGGGCAAAGCGTTTATTGAACGCGAAAAACAGTTGCGCTACGGAGAAAAGCCGTCAGCCGAAGCACAGGCTGTCAAAACAGCACCCATAGGCGCACAGTCGGTGTTCGGCAACGCACTACGAGACTACTACATCACACACTTCGGTGCTGAAGCCACAAAGGTCAAATCTTTTGGCTTAAGCGTCGTATTCAAAACCTTAGCCGATAGGCTGGGCTTGGGTTCCTCTTTGTTGCCGTCAGTGGTCTATGATGTCTGGATGAACGCTAACATCCATAACCTGCTACGCGAAGCAGAAACAGGCGTCAACACGACAGGCGAACCCAACGAACTGCGCCTGAAGGCTTTACAGCAGAAATACCGACAGGCTTTGCTGCCGTATGGCTTTGACGTGGAGTTTAGTTACAACAAACGAAACAAAACCGTAAACGTCGCCGTCAAAGATTTTGAAACGGGTAAAGTCTATCAACGAAAAACAGAAAATATCGGTGTTTTTGAAATGGAAAATCACGACTTGGCAACGTTTAACGCTATAAACACAGCACCCGAAAACACCCCGTTGAACCAAATACGCAACGAATGGAAACAAAAGCGCATGTTCTTTGCGTCTGAACAAACAGAAGCTACCAAAGAAAAAGCGTCGCGTCTCACTAACCTTACAAAAGTCTATTTGCGTCGGTTTGGTGAAGAGTGGCATAGCGTTTACCAAGCAGGAACGGAACCAGCAGGGGCGACGGTGCTGAAAGAACTAGAAAACGCCTTAAGCCATTTTATGAACATTCGCTATGACCAAGACGGCAACGTGTTCATTCTGCCAACACACCCGTTTTACCGAAAAATACAACAGTCGGCGAAAAACGAAGAACTCAAACAGCTGTTTGACGGAACAAAGGAAGTAGCAATAGAAGAAATATTCCAACACGGCAAAGAGGAAATCCTAACAGGGAAAAACAAAAAAGCACTCTGGGATTTGTATAAAGCACACGTTGATAAACTCAGAGAAGGCGGAGTGCCAATGGCTTTTAGCGAAGAAATCATGAAAAATGCAATGTATGTAGACCCAACAAAACCAATGGAACCAAGAAAACTCCAAGCACTCCTCTGGGTCTGCACACGCGGTGCTGTGTAACAACAAATAAACAAAACAACAACAACAAAAATACACCAGACCGACTTCGGTGTTGATAAACGAAGGAGAAAACGGTGTATAATAATAAAATGCAATTTTTTGCTTTTAGAACCAAAAAGGGGGAAGAGGTCGGAATGCGGATACGGAACGCCCCCGCGAAATTACCAGCTTTCCCACACCCCCTACAGACCCCCGCGACGACCTAGTAATTTCACCTGCTTTGTCATTACTTTTACCAACCCCGCAACATGACTTACCGACCGCGACGACCTAGTAATTTCACCTGATTTGTTTTTCTTTTTCAAACCCCCGCACCGCTACCTGATTTGTCATTACTTTCATTAACCCCGCAGTGCTACCTGATTTGTAATTACTTTTACCAACCCAGCGACGTTACCTGATTTGTCATTAGCCCCGCCAACACCGTAACGTC
>Ga0209691_1000860_pt1 | contig 19770 bp, 17 predicted proteins | sample YNPMSBMetaG_FD_187120 | JGI IMG/M metagenome (GOLD analysis project Ga0209691, IMG submission 187120) | Anoxygenic and chlorotrophic microbial mat microbial communities from Yellowstone National Park, USA - YNP MS-B MetaG (SPAdes) (version 2) ... | reverse complement strand
AGTGGCAACGACAGCCGCAAGTGCAGCGAACCCTGCTGCGGGATCCCAGCTTCAGCACTCCCCTGTTGGTGCAAGCCCTCTGGTCGCCCCATGCCAAGCAGGTGCTGCTCTTGGCCTCGGAGATGGCTCCCGCCCCCCCAGGGAGCACCTATCAACTGTGGCTGGAGTCGGAGATCCAGGGAGGGGGACGACTGCTGGAAAACGCCGGCACTTTTGCCGTCAACGGGGAAGGATCCCTGCAGTGGCTCAGTCAACCCATCCATTCTGAGCAGCCGACCCGCCTCCTCATCACCCTCGAACCGGCAGGAGGGAGCGAATCCCCCACAGGCCCGCCTCTGCTGCAGAGCAGTTTTTGGATCCCTGCCGCCCAGCCATGATCAGGAGAGATTGGGGGATAACTGGGGGGCTTGTCTCCCGCTTTTGCGCCGCTTAGCATGGGATCCCCGCAAGCGCACCTTAAGACGGTAGCGAACCGTTTCGTGAACGACCTTATAGGAAGCATCCACACCGTGCGTTTCCCGCAGCCATTCGCGAATGTCGCTGTAGGTACGGAATCGGCCAGGCTGATGCAGCTCCTGCTTGAGGATTTCCAAAACCGGCTTGGGGATGAGGGGTTTGCGCCCTTGGTTGCGGGGCACCGTCAACATGCCCTCTAGCCCCCTGGCCTTGTAGCGTTGAAACCATCGAAAAATCGTTGAGATGTCCCGCCCCAGAATTTCAGCCAAGCCTGTCATCGTCTTGACTTTCCCAATCTTGAGCAGGTAAAGAGCTTGAACCCGCTCCTTGCCGGTCGGTGTGGACTGCTTGCCAAGTAGAGATTTGAGCTCTTCAGCCGATTCCCGAATGTCGAGCTTGAGGACTCCAGCCATGTTGGGGCGTCGCAGAACAGCGTTGAATTCGTTGCCTGGCGGAGAGTCTACCACAGTAACTTGGGGTTTTGGAAGTTGTTCGTGAAGTTTGCCTGGGCATTGCTTGACATTTACAGAATCTCAAACTGAAAAATCTCTAACAGGCTACCCTCGTCGCTTTTCAGGATAGGCGGGCAAGGGATCCCCTCTAGGGCGGCAGGTCGTGGCTGTAGGAGTGGCTGTAGGAGTGGCTGTAGGATCAGAGGGCAAGCTTGCCGACGCTGCACTATGGTTCTTCGCAAGTATCTTGCAGGAGAGGGGCTGCGTTGGTTTCGACTGGCCCTGCAGTTGCAAGGATCAGTTGTGCCGGCAGTGCTGCCCCGCGCCTTTACCTGCGGCTTGGTCGGAGTGCTGGTTTCGATTCTGTATAAGCTGGGGCTGCCCCTGGCGCTGTCGTCGTTGGTGGCGTTTGTGCCCAACATCGTTTTGGGTTTGATGCTGGTGTTTCGGACAAACACCGCCTACGAACGGTTCTGGGAGGGGCGGAAAGCCTGGGGATCCGTGGTGAATGACGTGCGCAATTTGGCCCGCCTGATTTGGGTAGCCATTGAAGAAAAGCAACCCGGCGACCGGGAAGAGAAGATCCAAACTCTATATCTGTTGCCCGCCTTTGCCATGGCCATGAAGCAGCACCTGCGCCAGGAACCTTTGCTGGATGAGATTCAGCCCCTCCTCAGCCCGGAGCAGTTGCAACGTCTCCAAAGCCTCAACCATCCCCCTTTGCAGATTGCCTTTTGGATTGGAGATTATCTGCAGCGCCAATACCAAAAGGGCCGCGTTGAGGTCTACCAGCTCACGATCATGGTGGAGCGGCTCAACAGCATGGTGGATGCGCTGGGGGCCTGTGAGCGCATTCTCATGACCCCAATGCCGATGGCTTATGCCCTGCACTTGAAGCAGTTGCTGTTGCTTTACTGTTTGTCTTTACCGTTTCAAATGGTGGAGGGCTTGGGTTGGATGACCGGCCCCATTGTGGGATGGCTGAGCTTTATGTTGTTTGGCGTTGAAGAGATCGGCATCGAAATTGAAAACCCCTTCGGCCGGGATCCCAATGATCTGCCCCTCGATAACATTTGCAACAAGATGAAGCACAATATCCTGGATTTAATCGATTCCACCTGAGAGAACTCTTGGGCAGCCGTCCATTCCAGGGTTTCCTCAGATCCTCAGTCGGCACCTACCCCTAGTGGAGATAGCCGGGGCGAACCCGATAATCGAGAGGAAGGGATCCCTATATCTTGGGTAGGGAACAAGATGGGTTTGCTAAACTGTGGACAATTTGCCGAGGTGCTCTGGGGATGGCCTGCTCAACCTGCACATTTTTACACCTGGCCGATGTGCATCTGGGCTATGACCGCTACGACAGCCCGGAGCGGAGCAAGGACTTCTTTTTGGCTTTTCGGGATGTTGTCCGGCGCTATGCCATTCAGGATCCGGTGGACTTTGTGCTCATCGCCGGAGATCTGTTCGAGCATCGGCAGATTCAGCCCGGCGTTCTCAACCAAGCCCAGATCGTCTTGCGGGAGCTGCAGCAGGCCGGGATTCCGGTGTTGGCCATCGAGGGCAACCACGACAACCGTCCCTATGGCGTGAAAACCAGTTGGCTGAGGTACTTAGCCGATCACGGGGAGTTGATCCTGCTGGAGCCGGAAGCAGGGGAAGAGGGCCTGGAGTTGCGTCCCTGGGCGGGTGGGCGGGGGGGCTACCTAGACCTGCCCTGTGGGGTGCGGGTGATTGGATCCCAGTGGTACGGATCGGCAGCCCCTCGGTCGATTGAGCAGTTGGCGGCGGCCATTCGACGGTTGCCCCCCGGCCCAGAACGGGTGGTGTTGATGTTCCACCACGGTCTAGAAGGCCAAATTGCCCGTTACCAAGGCGCTCTGCGCTACAAAGATCTGCTGCCCCTGCGGGAGGCGGGGGTGGGCTACCTGGCCTTGGGACACATTCACAAAAGCTATTCCGAGGGCGGGTGGATCTTCAACCCGGGATCCCTGGAGGCCAACAGCACTGCCGAATGGGACTTCCAACGGGGGGCCTATCGCGTCCGCTGGGGAGATGGCCCACCCCAAGCGGAGTTGGTGCAGGATTACCATCAGCGGCCCCGCCGCCGGCTCTATCTGGAGGCCAAGGGCAGAGAAACCCCCGAACAGATTGCCGCAGCAGCCATTGCCTTGGCTAAGGGATCCCGTTTTCAGGAAAGTGAGATGGAGCCGATGGTGGAGTTGCGGCTGGTGGGACAGGTGGGGTTCGCCAAGCATGAGCTGGATAGCCGCGCCCTACAGTGTCAAATTCAGCAGCTTACCGGCGCCTTGCTGGTTCTGTTTCGTTTTGAGGCCAATACTTTAGAGCTCGGGTCGGCTGCCCTTTCCTTGGAAGAAGAGGGGCAGAGGCTACAAATCGAAGAGAAAATCTACAGGGATCTGCTGAGCAGCCATGCCCACTACCGCAAACGCAGTGAAGAGCTAGCGCGGCTGCTTCTGGATCTTAAAGAAAAGGTTTTGGATGGGCAAGGAGAATCTGAAGTGTATGCTCACCTAAGGGGAGCTTTTGATGCTCCGCATCGCTGTCGCGAATGGGGAGCAGAAGACTGATTATGCGGATCCTCTCTCTCGCTTTACAAAACTTCAAATCTCATGAGGATGCCGTCTTCACGTTTGAGCCAGGTATTAACGCCATTTGCGGAGAAAACGGAGCGGGCAAGACCAGCATTTTGGAAGCCATTGCCTGGGTTTTGTTCGACTACTGCCCCTACAGCCAAGAAGAAATCATTCGCTCCGGGGCCAACGACGCAGTGGTGACTGTGCAATTTATCTCCCAATGGGATCAGCGCACCTACGATGTTCGCCGCAGCGTAACGCAGGGATATCGTCTCTTTGATCCCCAGCTGAAGCAGCGCCTAGAGTATGAGCGCAAGTCCGATGTGCTGCCGTGGCTGAGGCAACATTTGGGCGTACCTGCCGGTACCGACCTGGCGCGGCTCTTTGCCACAACGATTGGGGTGCCCCAAGGGACTTTCACGGCAGACTTTCTCAAAACTGGTCGAGATCGCAAAGAAGTTTTCGATCGCATCTTAAAGGTGGAAGAGTACCAGCAGGTAGCCAAAGACCTGTTGGCGGTCGAAAAATACAGCGAGGCGCAGATTCAGGCCATTAATCATCAAATTGAATTGCTCCGCCAACAGCTACAGGAGTGGGATCCGCTGCAAGCGGAGCGGCAGAAAATCCAACAAGAACTGAGTTATTGGCAAGAGCGCTTGAGTCAATCGATCCACACTCTGGATCAGGTTAAGCTTGAGATCGAGCGACTGGAGAAATGGCTTGAGCAAATCCAAACTTTAGATCACCAGATTGCCCAACTGGAGCAAAAGGGATCCCTGCTTCAGGTATCTCTTGAGCAGGCAGAAAAGTTATGGGCAGAGGCCAGGCAAGCTCAAGCGCAGCAACAGCAATACTGGGAGGGATCTCAGCATTTTTTGGCCACAGAAGCTCGCTTGCGGGAGCTGGAAAAACAGCAACAGCAACGCTTGGAGTGGCTGAAACAGCGGGATGCTTTGCTCTCGCAAAAGCAGCATATCGAAAACCAATTGGCAAGACTTCAAGAAAAGTTAAGCCAACAGCAGCGCTGGAAGCAGGAGCTAGAGGAGCTAACCCCGCAAATTCAGGCCCAAGAGGAGCTAGAGCGTCAGCAGACCTATTGGACTCAACAGCTCAACACGTTGCTACACCTGCACCGCGAATGGGAACAGATCCAGGCAGAATGGACAGCCCACGCCGAGCGCTGTCAACTGCTACAAAGCCGAGTGCAAGAAGCTGAACAGGCCCAGGCCATATGTCGGCAGCATCAATTGACCTACAACCGTTATTTGCAGTTGGAAACCCTCATTGCAGAGCAGGAAGCGCTGCGGCGAACCCGACAAACTTTACTGGCTCAACGGGAAACTTTGCAACATCAACTGCATCGATTGGAGCTGCAGGGATCCGAATATCAGCAACAACTCCAGATCTTCCAAAAAATGGAGGCGGAAAAACTTGAGCTGCAACCCCTGTGTGAACGGCAGGCCTCCCTGGAGCAGCGCCACTCCCAACTTGGCGAGAAGTTGGCTTCCTTTCAGGCTCTGCGCCTTGAACTCAAACAACGGGAAACGGAGCAGGAACAAGGCCAAGTCCAATTGCAACAACTGCAGCTCCAACTGAGACAACGGCAGGCGGATTTGGAGCGGGTAGCCGCCATTCCTGCGCTCGAAACTCAACAGGAGCGATTGCAAACTCAGCTCAGCCGCATTGCCGCAGCTCGTCAATTTCAACAGGAGCTACAAGCCCTTTTTGAGCAGGGCTCGGATCAATTGGCTCAACACCATCACAGCATCCGGCAACTTCTGGACGAATTGGAAGCGCAGCGACACAACTATCCCCAACTTCAATCTCTGTGGCAGCGGATCCCAGAGGTACTCACTCGATCTTCAGCACTCAGCCAACAGTTGCTCCAGTCCATCCATCAGATTTTGCAGGATCTGGCTCCCCAAACTTCCGAGCCCCAACTTCGTCAGCAGTTGTCCAACATCCAAAAACAACTCAGGACTTTGCAACCCTTGCTCGGCCTAACCGCACAAATACCCGATTTACAAGCCCAAATTCAGCAACTGCTGCAGTTGCAAGCCGAACGACAAAGCAGAATTGATGATCTTCACTGGGATCTTGAGGCTGAGCCCACCTTCCTTCGGCAACAACAGGAAATTGGCCAGGCGCTGCAAGAACTGGGGGATCCCAGAGGGCAAATCCAGCGCTTGGAAAGAGATCTCAGCCGCAAGTCTAGGGTTGAGCAAGAATATCAACAAATAGCGGCCCATGTTCAGCAACTCCAACAGCAGATACAAGCCCTAGAAGAGCAGCTGCAACCGCTTTCAGATCTGGATGAAAGAATTGCAGCTTTGCGGGAAGAACAAGGCCGGCACCGCAACAACTACGAGACCTTTATCCGCATGCAGCCTCTTGCCCAAAGTTTGCCCCGACGGCAAGATGAACTCCAAGCGGCCCAGTTGGCCCTAGATCAAATCCAGAAAGCCAAGCAAGAAAAACAAGCCCAGATCGACCGCTGGGAACAAACAGAGGGATCCAAAGATGACCTGCAAGCCCAAATTGCAAAAGCCGCCGAAACCCTAAGGGCACTGGGGGATCCCAGAAGCCAAGCCGAACGGCTCAAAGCAGAGCTAAAACAGGAAAAGCAGTATTTACAAATGCAGGCCGACTGCCTGCAGCAGCTTCAGGATTTACAGGCCGCACTCAACCCTATCGAGGAGGCCCTATGCCAAACGGAGCATCTGGATCGAGAGCTGGGATCCCTGCAGGAAGAACGCGAACGATACCGTTTAGATCACGAGCGCTATCTGCAGGCAGAACCCATCGCCAAATTGCTTCCCCAACGGGAACAGGAACTGGCCGAGCTAAACGCCCAACGGCAGCAACTGCAAGCTCAACTCTCCCAACTTCGCGCAGCACGGGATCCCTTGGCTGCTCTGTATCGACCGCAGGAGCATGAGCGCCTTCGATCCCTTTTGCAGGCCACCGAAATTCAAAAAGCCGAAGCCCAGGCCCGACTGGAGAGCCTAGCTCCTCAACTGAGCAAAATTGAGGAAAAGTTGCGGCAATTGGAACAGACCAAGGCAAGCTTAAAGCAAGTCGAGGCAGAAAAAACTGAGAAAGAACGCCTGCACCGCTTTATCAAGTTTAGCCGAGATACCTATAGAAAAGCCGGCCCTCAAATTACCCAATACTACCTGCAGCAGATCAACCATACTGCCGATCACCTCTTCCGAGAAATTCTCAACCGTCCCAACGTCACCCTGACCTGGGAAGCCGATTATGAGATCCGCGTTCAAGAAGCCGGCAGCCCCAAACGACGGTTTGCCAGCCTTTCCGGGGGAGAGCAAATGTCGGCGGCCTTGGCAGTGCGCTTGGCTTTACTCAAGGTGTTGGGACAACTAAATATTGCCTTTTTCGATGAGCCCACCACCAATATGGATACCCAACGGCGACAGCGGCTGGCAGAGGCTATTACCAACCTGCGATCTTTTGAGCAGCTGTTTGTCATCAGCCACGACGATACCTTTGAGCAAATGACAGAAAATGTTATTCGGGTGGAAAGGCACTCCGGATCCAAGTCGGTAGGGAGGGATCCCGCCTATGGTGTTTAGAGCCGACCGGATCCTGGCAGTGTTGCAGCAAAAGCGGGAGGCCTTTGCCACTTTTGATCAAAGGCTGTCGGAGCGCAGAGAATACTATAAGCAGGCTATGGAAAGCTTGCGCCAGTGGTCGAGCTTAGAGATTGCCGAAAAAATAGCTCCATTCCCTTTCCCAGGCGCTTTACCTACTGCGGAGTGGGATCGCTACTCCAATTGGAAGATCCCTTTTGAGCAGGAATGGGCCAATTACGAAGAAAGCCGTGAGTGGGCGAAATCGGTCATTGAAAATATTCCCACCTTTGCCGTGGATGGATCCCAGATTTATCCCAGCAAAGATCTGTCAATACCGGTGGCGCTGGTGCAAATCGGCTGGTATGAAAATTATCACTGCGCAGCAGGCTTGTACGAAAAAGACATCCAAGTGGATGTATTGACTCCAAGGGACCTGGGATCCGACAGCAGCGGCGAACCGAAAGAGCGAATGGTTAACATGCGCCGCTTTCAAATGGAAATCGAGAGACTTGTAGAATACATTCAAAAATCTCAACCGGGATCCCGAAAATTGGCCTTTTTGGACGGGGCGCTGGTGGCTACTTTTGCCGAAGTCTTTGAGCCAGAAAGCCAAGACTTTTATGTGCAGTGTTTGCTCCAGCTTCTGCGGGCCAGCGAGCAAAGCCGGATCCCCATCGTGGCCTACATAGACACCACCTACACTTCCGATTTGGTGGCGTTGCTGAAGCATTGTTTTGACCTACCCGAAGCTCCACAGCTTCACGATGCGCAACTGCTTAGTCCCTGGTTGGAGTGGGGGGATCGCACACCTTTTTTCATCTGTGCCCGCGGCGGCAGCCTCAACCCCCAAGATGGGATCCTCAACTCCTACCAAGAAATGCGAGAGCGAGTGGGATTTGTTTACCTGCGCACCAGTGACAACTTTCCGGCCCGCTTGGAAATACCCGTTTGGGTTTATGAGGCAGGACTGTTGGACTGGTTGGTGGATCTGGTTCGCTGTGAGGTGGTGATTGGGCGAGGTTATCCTTATGTGCTGGAGACAGCCGATCAAATAGCCGTTATCCGCAATGAGGATCGCAACCTTTTCTTGCGTCTCATGCAAGATTGGGCCGCTCGCGAAAAGCTGAACCTAAGGCTATCCCGGAAAACAGTAAGTAAATTACAGCGGAGACGAGTTCGATGAGATTGGGAAAGGTAGTTCGCTCCAACAATCACTGTGATTACGTGGTGCAGGTGGACGATGCTTTAGAAGTCAAAAATCCGCCGACTCCTGATGACTATGGCTTCGGCAGCTTTGTCAAGCTAGAAAGCGACCGGCGACACTGGGCCGTAGGTCTGGTTTACAATACCCAACTCCTGAATCCGATGTTCCTCAATTCTGGGCCGCGCCTTTCCAGCCAGCCGGATCCCTATTTTTCCCCCGATCTGCAGAATGAGGTGCGCACGCTACTCTCGGTGGTCTTAATCGGGGCCTTGGATGAAGAGCGCCGCTGTGGCCGGCAAGGGATCCCACGCGTGGTGGTGCCTGTAAACACGCCGGTTTTTCGCATGAGCCGGGAAGAGATCCTGCGCTTTCACCAGGATCCCCAAGGTCAAACCCAATTTTCCTACTATGGTTTGCTGCTGAGTAGCGGCGGCAACTTTGCCAATCATTTGATCTACCAAGTCTTGAACGACATTACGCCGATGTTTGCCGATCCAGCTCAACGGCGAGCTCTGCAAATCTTAAGCAAAGAATTGGCCTGGAAAATGACTGTAGGAGCGATGCGCTAATGCCCCAAAAAATCACCGATAATGGCCACCATCCAGAAGCCACCCTCTCTCCAACTGAGGACTCTCCAGAGGTAATTGGCACCGTCAAAGGGCCTGGAGAAACCTCTAACCAATATGTTTTCATCACTTCCAATACCCAAGCGGTAAAGGTGGGCGATTTCGTCTACTACGAAGTCCAGGATCCCCAATCGCAAACGCTGCAAATCTTGGGTAAAATTAGCCAAGTTCAGCTCCTGGATCACATCCCCGATCGCATCTTTGCCGATACCGAAATCGATCCCAGCACCATTGTGGCTCTGGTGGGCTTCACCCATCCCAATCCGGAAATCTATGCGGTTACCGTCGAGGTCATCGGCTATTTCAATCAGAAGATGGGCTTTATTAACCCCCGCCGCGCTCCGGATCCCGGTGCCAAGGTTTTTCTGGCCTCCAATCGTCTGCTGAAATCAATTTTGAACAAACGAGATGAAACAGCCATTGGGGGTGCTCACTTGGGCAGCCTGTTGTTGCGCGATGAGGGAGCAGTGCCCGTAGTACTGGACGTCAAGGAAATGGTCAGCACCCATCTGGCCATTTTGGCGGGGACAGGATCCGGCAAATCTTATACAGCAGGGGTTTTGATTGAAGAGCTGCTTTTGCCCAAAAACCGAGCTGCCGTCCTCATTTTCGATCCCCACGGGGAATACCACACGCTGGCAGAAATGCAGTCCCACCCCAAGTTTTTTGGGGAAGACGGCTACCGTCCTAAAGTCAAGGTTCTTTCACCGCAGGAAATTAAGATTCGTGTATCTTCTCTTAACTTCTTTGATATTCTGACCCTGCTGCCAGAGACCACTGACCGACAGAAATCTTTTCTGGAGAAAGCCTTTCGCAAAACAACTCAATTTAACCCGATCCGCTGGACGATTCAGGACTTAATCGATGCCGTAAATGAAGCCGATTCTGCAGAAGATGGATCCCAGGGATCCTCAGCCGCCGCCTTGGAGTGGAAATTAGAACAGATCGACCGCTCTCCTTATTTCAGCAATGTAGAACATCTGGCCCCCAAAGACTTGTTTGAGCCGGGGCAGGTGACCATTCTACAAATGCACGAGATCAGCCAGGAAGAACAGCAGGTGATCGCTGCTGCCATCTTGCGCCAGGCCAACTATGCTCGGATCAATACCCACAAAGGCAAGATCCAGCCGGGGGACGAAAATTACTTGCCTTATCCCGTCTTTATTTTGCTGGAAGAGGCCCATCGGTTTGCCCCTGCCCACGAGCCTTCCCGTTGCAAACAGGTGCTGCGCACCATCCTCAGCGAAGGACGCAAGTTTGGACTGGGAGTAGGGCTGATCACGCAACGCCCTGGCAAGTTGGACTCGGATATTCTGTCTCAATGCATGAGCCAATTTTTGATGCGAATTGTCAACCCTGCCGATCAGGAAAATTTGCGCCACAGTGTCGAGGCTGCCGGACGGGATCTGTTGCAGGAATTGCCCGCCTTGAGCAAAGGTCAGGTGATCGTCTCCGGTGTGTGCGTCAATACCCCCGTGTTATGTAAAGTGCGGAAGCGTTATACGCAGCATGGCGGCGAAACGTTGGATATTCTCGGCCTCTGGCAAAGGCATTCTCAAGAACACCACCAGCGGGATCGCTTGGCTCAGTCAGCCCCTCTCAAACCGCGTCCTCAACCTCAGGTAGTGGACGGACTCAGCATTGATTAGCAATGGCCCAAAACTCCAACTGTGGCCTGATCTCAATCGCTGAATCTGCCAAATCTACAATCCGAAACCACTGCTTGATTGCAATACAATTCATTTCACAGAAACAAGTTTTGGGGCGAGCAGGATGAGGAAACAAGCCCTTTTGCCAGGTTTGCTGGGCATTGCCGTTGCAGTTCTACTGGGATCCGGGCCTGCCTATGCTCAGTTGCGGCTGATCCCCGAAGCGGCGCGGCGGGTGTACGAGGCATTGCCGGATCTGCCGCTGGAAAACGTCTACACCCCCATTAACCCCAATGACGGCGGCCCCGCACCCGAAGAGGATACTTTGGTGCGGCGAATGATGATCTATCACCTGCAGGTGGCTGGTCGCTCCCCCACCGACCGCTTTGACTGGCAACTGACGCTGGCGGACTATTTTGATGCCAATGAGCCAATCATCGCCCAACGGTATCCCGGTGCCGACCGCCTCACGGTCAACCCCTACGCCCAAGACAAAGCCGTTGTACAATCCCTGAACCGGCAACAGCGACAGGCCCTGCTGGAAGCCCTTGTGCTGGCCTTCGGTGGGGATCCCAACCCAACGCCCCTCTACATTCCCACCGACGGGGATCCTGCCCCTACCCGTCCCACCCCAGAACCTATGAAGCCCTTGCTGCTTCCCGGCAGCGGATCCGCTGACTTGCTCAGGCCCTAGCCGAGGTTTCCCGCTAACTCAAGGCTTGCCCGGTGTAGTTCTCAATGCAGCGCAGGAACAGCTCTACCCCAATGCCAAGGGCAGCCTCATCGAAGTCGAAGCGGGGGTGGTGGTGAGGGTAGTTCAGGCCCCTTTCGGGGTTGGCGGATCCCAGGAAAAAGTAGCAGCCAGGCACCTCATTCAGGAAAAACGAGACATCCTCTCCGCCCATGGTCATCTCTGGGATGATCCTCGCCTCTGGGCCAAACACCTCGCGGGCAGACTGTTCCACCAGAGCTGCCATAGCAGGATCGTTTTGAACCGCCGGATAGCCCCGCTCGAATCGAAACTCATAGGTGGCTCCGTAGGCTTGGCAAATGCCGGCAACGATTTCTTCCATGCGCTTTGGGATCAAATCGGCCACTTCAGGGTGAAAACTGCGCACAGTACCCCAAATTTCTGCGCTTGGGGCGATAACGTTGAAGGCATCGCCGGCCCGGAAACGGCCCACCGTCACCACCGCCGGCAGCATCGGATCCACATTGCGGGAGACAATGGTCTGCAAAGCATTGACAATGTGGGATCCCACCACAATGGCATCCACTGTTTGTTGGGGAAGGGCAGCATGTCCGCCTCGCCCGATCACCTGAATCTGAAAGCGGTCGGCAAAGGCCATCGAGGGGCCACTTTTCACGCCAATAGTGCCCAGAGGGCGATTATTCCACAGGTGTAGGCCGAGGATGGCTTCCACATCCGGGTTTTTCAGAACCCCCGCCTCCAGCATGGGCTTGGCTCCGCCGGGGCCTTCTTCGGCAGGTTGAAAAATGACCTTGACCGTGCCCTTGAGGTGTTGACGGTGCTGTTGCAGCAGCTTGGCGGTGCCCATAGCAATGGCCGTATGGCCGTCGTGGCCACAGGCGTGCATGACGTTGGGGATGGCGGAGCGGTACTCGACTTCATTGGCCTCATGAATGGGCAGGGCATCCATATCGGCCCGCAGCGCCAAAACCGGCCCCGGCTGCTCTCCCTCAATGGTGGCCACGATGCCGGTGTGGGCAATGCCGGTCTGGTGAGGGATCCCCCAACTTTTCAGGCGCTGGCTGATGTAAGCAGCGGTTTGCTTCTCCTGGAAGCCCAGCTCGGGATACTTGTGGATGTGGCGGCGCCAGGTCACCAACTCGGGTTGTAAAGCTCGAACAGCAGGGCGAAGTGCGGGAAAGGACATGACCTGAAAACAAAAATGTCTTGGAAAACCTTCACCAGCGGCTGGTGTTGTCGCATGAAGTTGCCTGTTGATTTCACCAGTATGGCAGAGGTTTTGCCAGGGCTGTCTTTCGCTCGATCTCTGGATGGATACCTAGGCCCACAGGGATCCGGTTTCCGGCGGTAGATCTTGCCAGCGGCCCGGCCCCACAGCTCGCAAAGCCTCTTGCAAGGAGATCGCCCCTGAGTAGAGGGCTTTACCCAAAATGGCCCCCGTCAAACCGGGCAAGCTCAACAAAGCCAGCAAATCCGTTAGCGATCCGATTCCCCCCGAAGCAATCACAGGCAGGCGGGAGATGGCGAGGATCTCCTGCAACTGTTGTAGGTTGGGGCCGGCCAGGGTGCCATCCCGGCCAATGTCGGTGTAGATGATGCCGGCGACGCCCTGTTCCCCCACCCGTTGCACCAATTCGGTGGCCCGCAGGGGAGTGGTGCTCAGCCAGCCGCGGGTGGCCACTTGCCCCTGCCGAGCGTCGATCCCCACCCAAACCCGACCGGGCAAGGCTTGGGTCATCGCCTCCAGGGTGTCAGGATCCTCCACGGCCAGGGTGCCAACGATCACCCGATCCACCCCCAGCTCCAGCAACTGCCGCGCCCGTTCCAGGGATCGGATCCCACCCCCCACCTGCACCGGGATGGCCAGGCTGCGGACAATGCGCTCAATGATGGGCAGGTTGACTGGATCCCCGCTTTTGGCTCCGTCCAGATCGACCACATGCAGGCGAGGGGCACCCTGTGCCGCCCAAGCTTCGGCCTGCTGGATGGGGTCATCGGCCACCTGTTCCGCCTGAGCATAATCCCCCTGGTAGAGGCGCACGGCGTGGCCCTGGAGAAGGTCGATGGCGGGGATCACCTCTAAGAAGGCGCTGGTGTAAGGCATGATTGGGATCCCTTGAGGGGCTTCTCCAGTATCGCCTGGGAGCGGCCTTGCTCCAGCGGAGATCTGGATCTCTAGACCCTAAAGTGCTCCACACCGCTGACGCGATGGGAGAACATCCTGAGATGACTATGAACGCGCGCCAACTGGCTCTGTTGGCTCTGCAGAAAATCGAGCGCCAAAACGCCTATGCCGACCTGGTTCTGGGGCATTTGTTGGCCCACAGCCACCTGATCCCTGCCGACTGCCGCCTGGTCAGCGAGCTGGTGTACGGCGTTACCCGCCGTCGTCGCACCCTCGACGCCCTAATCGACTGCTTTGCCCAACGTCCTGCCCACAAGCAACCGCCCGATTTGCGGCTCATTCTGCACCTTGGCCTCTACCAGCTGGCTTTTTTGGATCACATCCCCCCCAGCGCTGCCATCCACACCAGCGTGGAATTGGCCCGCCAGATGGGGCTGGGATCCCTGACAGGGGTGGTGAACGGCATCTTGCGCGCCTACCAGCGGCAAGTGTTGGATCAGCCAGAGAAGGATCCCCTCAAGCCCCTCGAGGACACTCTGCCAGCCGACCCAATTCAGGCTTTGGGGATCCGGCACAGCTTTCCCGACTGGCTGGTGCGTCTGTGGTGGGAGCAGCTGGGGCCAGCAGAAGCCGAGCAGTTGTGCGCCTGGTTCAACCGACCGCCCCACCTAGATCTGCGGGTTAACCCGCTGCGGGCAGAGGTAGACAGGGTCATCCAAGCCCTGGCAGAAGCAGGGATCCCTGCCCTCCCCATCTCCGAGGTGCCGGGTGCCTTGCGACTTCAGGATCATGCTGGCGACATCACGGCCCTGCCCGGCTTTGCCCAGGGTTGGTGGAGCGTTCAAGATGCCAGTGCCCAGCAGGTGGTGCATTGCCTGGATCCCCAGCCGGGAGAGCGGGTGATCGACTGCTGCGCTGCTCCGGGCGGCAAGACCACCCAAATAGCCCAACACATGCAGGATCGGGGGGAAATCTGGGCTTTGGATCGCCACCCCCACCGTCTGCGGCGCCTGGAGGAAAATAGGCAGCGCCTGGGCTTGAGCTCAATCCGTCCCCTGGCCATCGACCTGTTATCCCTGAGCGCTGCTGCCGATCGCGTCAGCGGGACGGAGTCCTTACCCCCTGCCCCCTTGCCCCCCTGGCAGAGTGCTGACCGCGTACTGCTGGATGCCCCCTGCTCCGGCCTAGGCACCTTGCACCGCCATGCTGACGCTCGCTGGCGGCAGACTCCAGAGCGGATCCCTGAATTGGCCCACCTGCAAGCTCAGCTTCTGCAGGTGGCAGCCCGTTGGCTTAAGCCGGGCGGGGTGTTGGTGTACGCTACCTGCACGCTGCACCCTGCCGAAAACGAGGAGATCATTCAAGCCTTTCTCGACAGCCACCCCAATTGGGCTGCTGAAGGGGATCCCCTGCTCATCTGGCCCCACCGGCAGGATCGGGATGGATTTTTTATCCAACGGCTGCGCCGCTCCGGTTACTAACTCCCCTCTCCCTCTGGGAGAGGGGCTGGGGGTGAGGGCAGCAACGCCGAAGACTTGGGGAGTACCTTAACCATTGCCACATGGCTTCTGAGCTGCTGACCAGTCCGAAAAACCCCTGGATCCGCAAGTTGCGGCAGTTGCACCGCAGCAAAGGCCGGCGGGAACAGGGCGCCTTTTTGGTGGAGGGATCCCACCTCATCGAAGAAGCCCTGCGAGTTGGCTGGCCCCTGCAGGCTCTCTGCTACACGCTTGAGTGGGCTGAGCGTTACCCACAATTGCTGGCCAATCTGCCCAAGAGTCTACGGCGGCAGGCCGTCAGCTCAGAAGTCATGGCAGCGCTCTGTACCACCGAGTCTCCCGAAGGAGCTGTGGCCGTGGCCGTCAGTTGGCAGATTTCCTCTCCCCCCCTGTCCAAGTTACGTTTGGGCCTTGTGGTGGAAACGCTGCAAGATCCAGGCAATTTGGGATCCCTAATCCGAGTCGTGGCCGCCGCAGGAGCCGACGGCCTTTGGCTAAGCGCAGACAGCGTCGATCCCGAAAACCCCAAAGTCTTGCGGGCCTCTGCCGGCCAGTGGTTTCGCCGTCCGCCCCAAGTCGTGCCCGACCTAGCCGCCTGGATCCAGAGCTGCCGTTGCCACGGGATCCAAGTCTTGGCTGCTACCCTCTCCCCCACAGCAAACTGCTACTGGGATCAAGATCTCACCCGCCCTACCCTTTTTCTCCTGGGCAACGAAGGGGCTGGCCTGAGGGAAGCGACTATCCAACAGGCCGATGCCCAGGTGCGGATCCCGATGGCCGAGGGTGTCGAATCTCTGAACGTCGCTATGACGGGGGGGTTGTTGCTCTACGAGGCCCTGCGCCAGCGGCGATCTCGCTCAGGAAGCGCTCCCTGAACAGCTAGCTGCTCCCTCAGAACTCTTCCTCTACAAAGACCGCATCCTCATTCTCTTCCTGCTCTCCCTCCTCCATCGCTGCCGGCCGGCTGGCGGAAACCGTCACCCCCGCAGAAAGTTTCTCCCGCACAGCCGCTTCCACCTCCGCTAGGAGCTCTGGGTTTTCCTTCAAGTAGACAACCAGATTGTCCCTTCCTTGGGCAACATTTTCCTCCTTGTAGCTGTACCAAGAGCCGCGGCGCTTGAGAATGCCCATCTCCTCGGCCAGATCGATAATGCAGCCGATGTTGGAGATCCCTTGGCCGAAAATGATGTCAAATTCTGCCCGCCGGAAAGGGGGGGCAACTTTGTTTTTCACCACCTTGACCCGCGCTCGGATCCCGTATTCTTCCGCACCTTTTTTCAGGGTTTGAACGCGGCGAATATCTAGCCGCACCGACGCATAAAACTTAAGGGCATTGCCGCCGGTGGTGGTCTCCTGGGGGCCATAGCCTATGCCGCCAATTTTGGAGCGCAATTGGTTTAAGAAAAGAACGATGGATCCGGTTTTGCTGACATTTCCGGCAATCTTGCGCAGCGCTTGGCTCATCAGGCGCGCCTGCAATCCCACATGGGCATCTCCCATATCCCCTTCGATCTCAGCCCGGGGCACCAACGCTGCTACCGAGTCCACCACCACGATATCCACAGCTGCCGAGCGCACCAACTGATCGACAATCTCCAGGGCGGCCTCCCCCGTGTCCGGCTGGGAGATCAACAGGTTTTGAATATCAACCCCCAAAGCTGCTGCGTAAGTGGGATCCAGCGCATGTTCCGCATCCACAAAAGCTGCCGTTCCCCCTTGTTTTTGCACTTCGGCGATGGCATGTAGGGCAATTGAAGTTTTCCCAGAAGATTCCGGCCCAAAGACTTCGATAATCCGCCCTTTTGGGTAACCTCCGCCCAAGGCCAAGTCGAGGGTGATGGCCCCACTGGGTATGGTCTCCACCCGCATCTGGGTGGCATCTCCCAGGCGCATGATTGCCCCTTTGCCGAAATTCCGCTCGATCTGGCTTAACACCTGCTCCAGGGCTTTGCGTTTTTCTGACTTCAATTTGTCCGAGTCATCAGCAGTGTTCACAGCAGCGGCTTTCCGGGCCATAACCCGCATCCCCCCCAGGAGTCGTGGTGGAAAATCGAGCCTGCATTCTAACATTGTCGCCTTGCTCTGAGCGGATCCCTCTCCCTCCAACTGCAGTCAGCTCGTACCTTGCCTCGGTTCCTAACTCCCCTCTCCCTCTGGGAGAGGGGCTGGGGGTGAGGGCAGGTCTTCTGCATAGCCTTGCAGAGCGGGTAGAGTGGGCTAAAGGGATCTGCTCAGGAATGTCCCCACGGTCATGACTTTGGTCTTACAATCCCCCGGCCCGGTTGTGTTTAGTTGGGGGCCGCTCAGCCTGCGCTGGTATGGCTTATTGATCGGCCTGGCAATGGTGTTGGGCTTGCTCCTGGCTCGCCATCTGGCAGCTCGGCGTGGCCTTCCCCCCAGTTCCATGCCTGATCTGCTGGTGTGGTTGGTGGTTGGATCCCTGCCCCTTGCTCGCCTGTACTATGTGGCCTTTGAGTGGGAACGCTATCGAGATGGCCCTTGGTGGCAGGTCTTGGCCCTCTGGCAGGGGGGCATTGCCATTCACGGTGCCTTGATCGGCGGCAGTGCGGCGCTTTACCTGTTCGCCCGGCGGCACCGGCTGAGTTTTTGGTTGCTAGCCGATTGCCTTGTTCCCTCCCTCAGCCTTGGTCAGGGGATCGGACGTTGGGGCAACTTCTTCAACAACGAAGCCTACGGAAAGGTGTTGCCTCCGGATAGCCCTCTGTGGGTACAACTGCAGCTGCCTGATGGATCGCGCGTCCATCCCACTTTTTTGTACGAATCCCTCTGGAACTTTGGTCTCTTCGGGCTCCTGCTCTTTTTAAGCTACCGGCGCCAGCTTCCCCCCGGCACCCTCTTGGGCCTCTACCTGGTGGGGTACAGCCTGGGGCGCTTCTGGATCGAAGGCCTGCGCACCGATAGCCTCATGCTGGGATCCCTGCGGGTGGCGCAGGGGGTGAGCCTGTTGCTCATTGGAGCAGGCCTGGCCGCAATCTTGACAGCTCCCAAACGCGTTTCTGTTCACCCAAACGAGGCAACTTCCTCGCCTGGGATCCCCGCCCCAAAGGAGTTGTAAGCCATGGCCAGCGAACAGAATGAAGAGCTCTGGCAGCAAGCCTCCCCTCTGCTGCTGCCATCCGCCGCTGCTACCCAATCACTAGGGGCCCTCGTAGCTCAAGCCGCCCTTGGCTTCCTCGCCCCTTCAGGTCAACAAAAATCTCCCCCTCCCAGCCGCAGCCTCGGCTCCACTTCCGGCTTGGTCATTCTTCTCGAAGGTAATCTGGGCAGCGGCAAAACCACCTTTGTGCAGGGACTAGGGCAGGGCTTGGGGATCCCTGAACCCATCGACAGCCCCACCTTCGTGCTGGTGCAGGAATACCACACCGGACGGATCCCTCTTTTCCATTGCGATCTCTACCGCCTAGAGACCTCTTCTGCCGCTCGCGCCGGTGGGAAAGAATCCACACTCCTAGAAGACCTAGGGCTAGAAGAACTTTGGAGCCAAGGTGGGATCACCGCTATTGAGTGGCCCCAGTACCTCCGCCATCTGCCTGCGACCTACCTCTGGCTGCGCCTACAGCCCCATCCCCAGCAGGAAGGAGCCCGCCTTCTACACGTCAAGGGAAAGGGATCCCAGACTGGCCACCTTTGGCAGCAAGTTCTTTCTCAATTCACTCAGCAAAACCTCGAAGAAGGGATCCACTTCTCCTCCTGAAAGTACTTGAAAGCAGAAGAAAAAGTTGAGATCCCAAAAGACTTATGGTCATTTCGATTCCAACTAGGACACTGCACCCGCGCCTAAAACGTTGAATGTACGGAGCCAGAAGGCTCTTCTCAGCAGTTCAGTCGCTTCACCCCAGCCTAAAACGACTATAAGCTCAAGGCAAACAGCCAGAATTCAGCCAAAAGTCATCCTCAGGCCAAATCAAACAGCAGCACCTCAGCCCCTTCTTCACTGAAAAGGTTGAGCTCGCTTTCCCTAGCAATAGCCACGCCATCTCCTTCTCGCAAAAACAAGCCATCCAGGGTCACATCGCCCCGAGCTATCTGCAGCCATCCGTAGCGCTTCTCATCCAAGTGTCGGTGAATGGTGCGTCCCGGCTCAATCAACCCCGCATAGAGATTCACATCCTGATGCACAATCACGGATCCCTGGCGCCCATCTCGAGAGGCAACTAAACAAAACTCATTGGGATGCTCTGTCAAACCCGTCGCTTTTTGTTCATAGCTGGGCTCCAGGTTTTCCTGCTCCGGCAAAATCCAAATTTGCAGCAGATGAACCTCCTCATCTGCCGAGTGGTTGTACTCGCTGTGCCAGATCCCTGTGCCTGCCGTCATCCGTTGAATTTCACCAGGACGAATCACAGATCCCGTGCCCAAGCTGTCTTTATGCTCAAGGATCCCTTCCAAAACATAGGTAACGATCTCCATGTCCCGGTGCCCATGGGTCGGAAAGCCAGCACTCGGGCTGATTCGGTCATCGTTAATCACCCGCAAAGCCCGGAAGCCCATGTAGCGAGGGTCGTAGTACTCTCCAAAAGAAAATGAGTGGTAAGTATCAAGCCAACTGAGCTTGACATGACCCCTCTCTTCCCGCTTGCGCAAAGTCAGCATCACAGTTTCTCCGAAACCTGACCCTCGCAACCATCTTATTAACTCTGCAGTCAGAATGTCAATATTCAAACAGTTTTATTTCTTCTTTTCCCTGCTATTCTCGCCAAAAACTTGCCAAAAATTTTGGGTTGGATATCTTGACGGGGTGGTGGGGGTGGGGATAGGGTAGTAAAGCGCTGATGAGGCCACCCAGCCCCGGCGCCCCAGAACCTTGACAAGTAACTCGTTCAGTCAACCATCGCC
>Ga0209691_1000853_pt1 | contig 19941 bp, 13 predicted proteins | sample YNPMSBMetaG_FD_187120 | JGI IMG/M metagenome (GOLD analysis project Ga0209691, IMG submission 187120) | Anoxygenic and chlorotrophic microbial mat microbial communities from Yellowstone National Park, USA - YNP MS-B MetaG (SPAdes) (version 2) ... | reverse complement strand
CCTTTTCCTGCAGCAGGAAGGCTCGCCCCTCTTGGCCCCGATAACGCCCCTGGACACGGTCCCACAGGCAGACTTCATCCACCAGATGGGTGCTTTCGCCGAGAGACAGTCCGCCGTAACGGGAGACGGACGACGGCTGGGTCAAAGCTTGCTGCACCCGCTCTTCCAGATAGGGCGAGCCGTTCTGTTCCTCTTGGGAGTCCAGCCACAGCAGCAATTCCACAAAGGGGTGCTCTGCGGTGGCGCCGGTCAGGAGTTGTTGGTAATCCGGGCGTTTGTTGTTCCCGCATCCGGGCAGCTTCTGTTTCTCCTTCCAGCGCCAGACGGTACGCAGGGCCACACTGCGAGCGGTGCGGTTCAAATTCACCGCGGTGAGTCGGCAACCGACATGCCGCCGGCGATCGGTCTCCCCCACCAGGGACAGGAGGAAGCCATAGCAGGTGGACGGGGGCGGCAACGGCTCGGTTTCCAGATACTCGCGAGACAGGAGCCGGCGGAAACAGGTCACCGGCACGGTCACGAAGATACCGAGCATGTGATCAGCCTCCGATTTTCAGCTCATTGTTGATCCGCTTGATGGCCGCGTCACGCGCTTCCTTGACCCCTTTGCAGACCGTCACTTTTTCCGGCCAGCGGCCATTCCCCTCTCCGTGAGGCAGAACACCGGCGATAATCAACTCCTCGGGAGCAACATCCCCATTCTCAAGACGTCGGTAGAGACGCGGGGCGATGACCGTCTGGCCTTCATCGGTCGTCTCGAAGCAGTAGAGAATCCGTGGGGCCGGATCGGAGGTGATCCGGATGACGATCGCTTCCGGGGAAAAATCGAAGAGGAAGCGGCTATGATTCCCGGCCACAGGACCGAGACTGCACAGACATTCCAGGGCCTGGGCGGCACGGCGTTTGTCCCGCAAGCGTTCGGGTGTCATAGCGATGCTGTACTGATAACGCGTGGCATGCAGCTCCGTGCCGTAGGGAACAGGGTTGGTCCCTTTCTTCTGCGCCGAGGGGGTTGCACCGGGTGAGGCCGCATTGAAGGTGACATCTCCCGGCCAAGGTGTAAGCGACACGGCACGGGTCACCTCCAGCACCGCCCGCCGCACCGTGGCCTTGCCCGTGGATTCCCCTTCCTTGGCCGCCTCGGCACTCATGAAGCCCAGCACGTCGTCGTCTATGCACACCTCCGCTTTGTCCGAATTCCAAGCCTTGAAATCCGGGTCACGCCAGGTGTTGCTGTTGGTTTTCTCATCCCAAGTGCGATTCATGGGCCCGTAGGCCGCCAGGCGACGCCGCAAAGCAAAACGGATGGCCTCCGCACTGACCGTGGTGTGCGTCTCCCCCATCCAGATGATCTTCTGCAAGGTGGTAATGTTGCCCTCCGTCTCAGCCCGATTGTTGGCTGCAGTCCCGTACGGTGTCACGATGCTGGCAAACACATGCAAGGTCATGGTAAAACCTCCTTTCATAGGAAAGCAGAAACGAACAAACTCATCCGAAACGTCTGATGTTTCCAGAATCTGGCTGCGTCACGACGGTGCGCAAACGCCTCTCTGCCAGGCCGTTGTCAATCCTCCTAGGCGGATGTGGCTTTGCTCTCTGACGTATCGGTTTTCTCCTCTTCACCACGACCGCCGTAGCTGGCCAGGGCGAGCAGGGCCAGGTCACGGGTCAGTTGCCAACGATCGTCGGCGAGTTTGGGGAGAATGTCCCGCCAGTGCGTGGACAACACCTGGACATACCCTGCTCGGCTGAACAGGTCACACAGGGCATGTCGGGCATCATTAGCCGTTTTGGCTCCGGCCAGACGCAGACGCAGTTCCTCCCGGAACTTGTCCCAGCGATTCTTGGTGGCTTGGGAGAGGGGCTTTCCTTCCCCGTCGGTCTCCACCCGAATGCGTCCGAAGGTGCAGCGCATGGCCTCGTGCACCGCTTCGACAATGCGGCGCTCCCCTTCCTCATCCCACATCTCCTGATCTTTCACCATGGCGTGTAATCCCCCTTTCTCGTGAACAAGTTGTTCATAGTAAGGTCGGTCCGTAGCCGGATTCTTCCGTGTAAAGAACTTGACAAAGTCAGCGTACCAAGGACGTCCCAAGACGAGATTCTCGGCGATATGGGGCCGGATGACGCTTTCCTGGCGATAGACTGAAGAAGTCTGGCCCTCTGGGGCTGTCTTGCGTTTGCGGGTTGATTTACCATTGGGAGCCGAATCGCTCCGCACCATGATCCGCTGCGGGAGATGGTTGAGCACCCGTTCGTAGCGTTGCAAATCCCGATCTGACGACCGAGGGATATGAAGTGTTTGCACGCGGGATTTCTGCTGGGTGGACCAAGGGGTGGGGGCGAGTGTCATCGCATCGATGGCGGGAATGGTCCCCCCGCTGCGACGCATGAGGCGTTGAGACCAGACGCGGACCTGCGCCTGCAGAGCGGCATCGGCAGCTCCCGCCACCTGGGTCTCGCGGGCACGGTGGGGCGTGATCCAGGGCCGAACTTCCAGAAAGTCCCTCAGGTTCTCTACCTCGGGAATCAGGAGCACCCCCACGCCCCGATTCACCATCAAGGACAGGCACCCCACCATCCCAAAGTAGAGGGGCAAGGCTCGTTCCGGAGGATCTTTGAGCTTGGTCACATCCCCCAACGCCTGGTGCCGCACGACCGCCCCGGGATAAACCGGTCCATCCAGGTCCAAACGTGTCTGCTTGATCCGTCCCTTGCCATCCACCAACTCCTGCCACAAGGACTGATGCTTATAGCCGGAGCACTTCTTGTAGGTCACGGGCAGGCGGTGCGCCTGATCGACCTCATCCGGGCTGTAATGGATGATGGTTTCCTCCTTGGCCAGGTCACGCGTACCCCCGTGCTGGAGGAAGGTCAGCAGCAAGCCCGCCTGAAGGTCCGCCAGCACAGCCAGGGACGGTTCCGTGTCACCGTGCTGCCCCGGCAGGTAGATCAACCCGTCTTTGGTGATCTGAAAGGCGAAGCGGAAGAGTTGTTCCAGGTATTTCCCGGCATGTTCCGGCTGGCCGAAGCGGAGGGTAATCTGGTAGTCCTCGATGCTCCACTGAGGTTGTCCCTCAATGATCAGCGGATGGACATCCTTTGTGCTGAGCTTGCCTTGCCGGTAGCGTCGTTCCAAGGCGTCGAGGGTACAGGCCAGTCCGCCCAACCCGGCCCGATGCAACAGAGACATGCCCGGGGCGAACAGGTGCATGATCAGTTGATCGGGTGCGGCGGGTTTGCCAGCGGTCGCTTGTGTGGTCTGGTGTGGTCGAACCATAATTGTCTCTCCTGAACAGGCCTGCGATGCTCTTGCGTTGCCTCGGGGGTGGACATCGGGAGGTCAGTCCTCGCCATCCCGCTGGGACTGGTCTGCCCAAGTCGCTCCGCGGTGGGGATCGTAGTGGACCGTACCAGGCGGAGCGATGGGAACACCGCGGAAGCGGGGCCAGCTTTTCCAGTCTTTGGACCGGGGCGGGGGCATGGGCAGCACATAGCGGGCCAACTGCCGGGGCTGATTTTGAACCCGTTCGTAATCCTCCTCCAGAAGGACATTGATGCCGGGAGTTCCCTGACGCAGGTCTCCAATCCGGGTTGCCGGTCCATCGTCGATCCAGGTGCTGCCACCGCAGCACAGGGGGGCCTCGCCATTCTGTTGCCAGGCGGTGATGAGGTCCCGTTGGCTGATACGGTTTTCGGGCAGGCAGGCCAGCCAACGTTCGGCCTCATCCACTTCATCCTGGGTGTACGGTTGAGGGCGATCCGGTTTGAGGACCAGGAAAGGACGGGTAGGATCTCCCTCGGCAGCTCGACGGTTGAGCCGACCCAGTCGCTGGATCAGGGCCGGGATCGGCGCCAGATCGCTGATGAGAAGGTCCGCGGACAGATCCAGACTCATCTCGGCGACCTGCGTGCAGACGCACAGGGCAGGACCCGGCTGGCGGAACGCCTCGATGACATCCCGGTGCCGTTCCACACGATCCTCGTATTTGAAGCGGCTATGGTAGAGCCGTGGGGTCAGGCCGTGGCTGTGGAGCTGGTCCGCCGTCTCCATGGCACGCCCCACCGTGTTGACCACCCAGAGCACTTTTTCGTTACGCTGGAGGCTTTGCTCAACGGTGGCCAATGCCTGGGGCAGGGTTGCCTCCAGAGGAAGACGGTGGTAGCGGGGACGGTTCTCCAGTTCGGGAGGGCCTTCGATGATCGACAATTCCAAGCCGCGCTCCTGCAAGATGGACCGCAGAGCCTGCTCCCGCGCTTGGGGGAGACTCGCCGTCATGAGCAACACCGGCACCCCTGGCAACTCCCGCAGGAAGCGGAGCAACACCTGGAAGAGTTTGTCATCATAGGCATGGATTTCGTCGAAGACGAAGGCGGACTGGGCCAAGGCCGGCCAGGCGAACAAGGCCCGGCGATAATTCTGAAGCAGCCCCAGGACGGTGTCCACCGTGCAGGCTACGATCGGGGTGGACCAGGCCTCCAACGCATCGCGACGTTGCCAGGCTTCCACTTCCGCCTCCCGCACATCCCGGCCTGTTGTGAGAATGATGTCCCAATCGACCTCGCGACGGCTGTGGAACAAGCGAGCCCCCAGTTCCCGGACCTGGGCGGCGGTGATCGGTGCAGCCCCTCCCTCTGCCAGGTCCGCGGCCGCTTCCAGATCGGCCAGGTCCGGGGGAAACAAATAATCCCGGAATCCTTCCGTAGCCGTCCCGGTGGTGGGATAACAGAAATAGAGGCGGAAGCCGGGCCAACGCTGCTGGGCCCAGAGATAAGCAGCCAGGGTTTTCCCGGTCCCACAGCCGGCCTTGACCAAGGTAACCGGTGCCGTGGATTCTGCCACCTGTTTCTGAAACAGCCGGGGTGCCTGACCCCGCAAGCGGTACTGGACAATCAACCCCAAATCTTCCGCCGAGGGCTTATTCTCCAGCACTTGGGTAATCCAGGACCAGGTTTCCTGACCTGGGGAAGCAGAACGATAGGGCAGGGCCGACCCCGCCACATCCCCGGCGATCAGAGTGGCCTTCACCGCAGCCAGCAAGCGTTTCTCCTGAGGAGAAAAACTTTTCCACAATCTCTGCGCCTTCAGCCGCCATTGTCCCAGCACGTCGAAGACGCTGTCCGCACCGCTCAGGTTGTACCGTTTTTGCGGCAGGCGAGGCGGGGAGGCCAGGCGGAAGGTTTCGGCTAGCCACTGCAGGATCGCCTGAAAGTCCGGGTGATCCGTCAGGAAGGTGATATGCGGACCACATCCCCCTTCTGGAGGTGGGCCACTGGGGGGTGTCTCGCGGTCCTCGGCCGGATGATGGCCGCCAATAGCCCACTCAACGATGGCCCAATCCTTTTCCTCGTTTTGGACCGCGGGCGAGAGCCAGTCCCGCAGTTGTTCCAACAGCAGAACGGTCACCCACTCATGCCGCAGACCCTGGGGGTTTTTCAGGACGTTCCGCTCGCCGCAGATCATCTCTTGAAAGTGGTCGTTCGCCTTGCCCAGGTCATGCGCAGCCGCTGCCAGCCTGACGCACCGCCGGAAGCGTTCTCCATACGCGGCCCCATCCAAACCCATCGCCGACAACTGATTGTCCGCAGTTGTTTCCAGCACCCGCAACGCCGCCGCGTACACATCCCGCAGGTGCTGCGTCAGACGCATGGATTCCACCAGGGGATCCCGTTCTCCCTTGCTCTTAGCCCAAAGAGATTGCCGGCCTAGCTTCATTGCTGCGCTCTCCGAATGGGTACGAAGAAACCGCATCCCAAATGCGTGCGGCCACCTAAACCTTCCTCCTGCAGGCGCAGCGAGTCCGCTTCGTTGAGTCCCTGCACCACCAACGTATAACCCACGATGGATCGCCCTTTGATGCGGATGATGCGTCGTTGCGGCTGACCCCGATAAGGCCCGGACAAGGCCAGCGGAATGTGAGGCTCGCCGCCAATGTTCCGGGCACGCAATTGTTCTCGCGCGGTGCTCAGAAAGTCCTCGGGAGCCACATTGTTGCGAAAGGTGACCAGCCAGGCCCGCAACTCCGAGGCAGGACGGATGCATTCCACATGAGGCGAACCCAGCAACGCACTATAGCCGTGGATATCCAGCCGCTTGCCGGCCAGATGTACAACGCGTGCAATGCTCTCCTCGGGCAGTCGCACCCGCAGTACCGACTGCCGCTGCAACTCCAACAATCCCCCACCCACCGGCTGACCCGTAATCGGAGCAAACCGCCAGCTCCCCTGGGGATCGTGAAATTCCGGCAACCGTCGGGATAAAGCCGCATAGAGAGGATAAGCATGATCCGTTGGTAAATACCTCCCCTGCACCGGGAAGACCACATCGAAGAGCATGGAACACCTCCTTACTCGCCGAAGTCATACAGTTCCTGCTGTCTCGATAAGGTTGTCCTGATCCGACGCGCAAACCCATTCGAACACCAACGGCTTTCTCATGACTATACACCATCTTTCTGATCAGGACACCAGAATGTTCTGCAATTTATATTCCACCCTTCTCAGCAGAAGAGTGCTTATAAACATTCACAAGAAAGTACCTGGGTTGTACCCGCGAAGTGACAATCTAAAGCATCGATTGCGTTTGTCAAAGTCGGTAGCCGTCGCAGGGCAAAATCGCGGGAAGGGTAAGTCGCCGCGAAGGGGACACTATACTGTACATACTTGCGTATGTGAGGAGAAGACCACGAAGGGAATCACGATTGAAGAAACGTTAGCGCACCGTGGGGAACTGTTGCAGAGCAAGGACACAGAAAGCGGTGCCGATGTTGGTGATGTAGTGGGCTTTATCGGTATTGAGGGATCGGGTGAACCAACGGCCGCTGCGCCGCTGGTGCTGGCGGAGCCAGTCTCGGGCCTTGTTCAAAGCGGGATCCTGCGCAGGTACACCGGCTTCCCGAAGGATGAAAGTGACCATACCGGTGGCGTAACCGTCGCTGGGAGCATGGGGGTCGTTGGGGGTACCGTCTTTGCGTGTGTAGCTCCCGAGGGAAGGCAGGGACCAACCGCCGTCAGCTCGTTGTCTGGCTTTCAGGTCAGCGAGGATACGTTCGCGTCGCTCAGGAGTGAGCAGACCGTCGAGGCGGGTGGCAGCCCAGAGCAGCATGGCCGCGTGATGCAAGTCCGGAGGCGGCGTCTTCTGCACGTATTGGCGTAAGCGAGCCACACCCTGTTGGGCCTGAGGTGTGGCGGCGTACCGCTCGGGAGCGTACCCCACCGCCACCGCTGCCAGGACCGCTCCGTAGTAATCGTCATGTTCCAGCGGGGGCCAATCGCATTTGAGCCAGTTCCACTCGCCGCTGGGACGCTGGACCTGCCACATACGATCCAAAGCCGCCCGAGTGACTTCATGAAGCCGACCGGTAGTAAAGGCATCGTGGAGAGATAAAGCAAAGGCTGTGACCACCACGTAGGCATCTCCTCGGGGTTTACCCCCTGCGGACCACCGCTCTACCTCCTTCTCCAGGAAAGTCCGCACTTCGCGAGACCCACCGTCATCCCCTTCCAGTCGCGAACGAGCAGCCAGGTAGAGCATGTTGGTGTGGCAACTGATGCACCGACGCTCCCGTGTCCAATGCACCGCCACGCGGTCCAGAAACGCCGCAGCCCGGGAAGCATCGTAGCGTTCGGCCAACGGCTCATCGGCTTTCGGCGTCGTCATCGAGGCAACATCGGCTTTCGGCGTTGTTGGTGGAGCAGTATCGGCTCCGATGCCAAACCCGATCCCCCAGCAGCACAACGCCACCCACACCCATCGGCCCAAGGATGCGTCGCATTGTTGTTCTTCCCACCTAAGTAACCAGAGGAAACAGCGCATCAGGCAGCCAGGAGGAAATAGCGAATAGCGGGTCTGCACCCGTCTAGAGACGGGCACAGACAGGGTGGTCGCAACGTGGTTTACGTGGGCCACAGGGTGCAACAGTGGTCCACGCAGACCCCGCAACTGAATGCAGCACCAAGCGACGCCGGAGGGAGGTTACAGCACCGCAGGCAGTCGGTGTTCCTTACCGTTAGCCGATGTCCTTCAATTCAAAGCCCTTGCGGTATTCGCGGAACAACAAGGCATTGGCGGCTTCGTTACCGACGATCCGTTCGGTTTTCGGGTCGATGGTCAGGAGGGGTCCGAAGCGGCCGATGGTTTTTTCGACATCGACTTTGTTTTCCCGGAGATGTTCCAGCATGGCGGCGGTGAATTCCTGGACGACTTTTTGGTCGCTGACCGAGCGGGGACTGCCGATCGGGGCTTCGACGCCCAGGCGGTAGCTGATGTTGGCCAGGTGGCAGAGAGCCGCTGACAGATGACCATCCGCGATGTCGGCATGCAGGGTCTGGTACTTGCGGGTCCGCACTGCCTGGACGAAGTTATCGAAGTGGTACTGGTCACTACCGCTGCTGAATTTGGCAACCTCTCGCCCTTTGGGGTCGTAGGCGACACCGCCGGAGTAGTTCGGACATACCACATAACCTTCAGTACCCACCCAGATGTTGCCCACTTTGGCCCCTTTGTAGTCTTTAGTGGGCAGGCCACGCACTTCAAAGACGAGCAGTTGCGGATCGTAGTCGAACACACACAGTTGGGTGTTGGCCGTTTCACCGTCGTCGATGTAACCGAAGCGACCGCCGATGCTGAAGACACTCCGAGGCAGGGTGTTCTTGTTCAGCCCCCAACGGGCTTTGTCCATTTCGTGGACGCCCTGGTTACCAAGATCGCCGTTGCCGTAATCCCAGAACCAGTGCCAGTCGTAGTGGACGGTGCCGTTTTTGGTGCGTCGGCGGGGAAGCTTGTAGGGTGCCGGCCCACACCAGAGGTCGTAATCCATGGTCGCCGGCGGCTTCTGTTCCCCTTCGCGTCGTCCGACATCGCCGATACTGGGGCGCAGCTTGTAGCATAGGCCGATGGCCAGCTCGACCTTGCCGATTTTGCCACTGTAGATGTACTCAATGGCTTGACGCATCCCCGGATTGCTGCGGCTTTGGGTGCCCACCTGGCAGATGCGCCCAGTCCGGCGAGCCACCGCCGTCATGATCGCCCCTTCCCGCACATTGTGCGACGCGGGCTTTTCCACGTACACATCCTTGCCGTGTTCCATCGCCCAGACTGCCATCAACGCGTGCCAATGGTTCGGAGTGGCGATCGCCACGATATCCACTTCTTTGTCGGCCACCACCCGGCGGATGTCCTTCTCGAAGCGGGGCGGCTTCCCCTGAGCCTTCTCCACCGTGCGCATCGCGCTGGCGATCACTCCTTCGTCGCAGTCGCAAATCACCGTCACTTCCGTCTCAGGGTTTTTGAGGAACCCTTGGACATGGCTCATCCCCCGACTCCGTACACCCACGACGGCTACCCGCAACTTGTCTGCCCGGGCTACCGCCCGACTCTCGGCTCGAACCGCCGCGAAACTAGCAGGAACATCCCTCAGCACTGCTGCTGCCCCGGCCAACAATGCCGTTCGTTGCACAAATTCCCGTCGATGCAGCAACTCCATGGGTCTCCTCCAGCGTTTACCTCTACATGGGGAAGCGAACGAAAATACTCTCGACTCCGATGTATCTAACTTTACCCCTGCCCGGCTTTCCCTGCAACAATTCTCCAGCAATTCCTACGACTCCTACGACCAGAAGACGTGGATGCAACCAGAAGACATGAATACGACCCGAAAATAAGAACTTACCCCGAAGACATGGAGAAACCGCGGAAAAAACAGGAGACCTATCCAGCAATGAGAGGGAAAACGCAGGGCACCGCTCCTGTCAGTCTCGGATGTCCGAAGTGGGATGCTCAGCTCAAAAGCAGGCCGGACCACGGCAGAAGGGGACCGCAGTCCGGTGCTGGAGACCGATGAGGTGGGTTATCGTACCAACGGAAGGAATCGTCCATTGAGTTGCGGCTGGGCAGCCGGGTCAACGGCATTTGGGGTTTGCGTCCCCCGTTCGCCGGCCCACCCCCGCTCAGTCGGTGGGCTGCTGTTGGGCCCGCAAGGGAGCCATGATGTCATCCACCGATTTGTCGGAGGCGGGTGTTGCTGTATTTTCCAGGGCAGCAGGGAGCAAACGGAGTTTTTCCCGCTCCACCTGAATCTGCGTTTGCAGTTCGCGGATGCCTTCCTTGATCCGGGCCAGACGTGTGTCGTCTGTCTGATATTTGCTTTCCATCTGCTGGAGTTTGAGTACCTGAAGTTCGGCCTCTAGAGCGTCGATGGTCGCCGTCAACTCAGCTTTCTGTCCCTTCATGACTTCCAGTTGTCGGGCCAGGGTGTCGCGGATCCGTTGGCGGGTCGCTAAGGCTTGCTCCATCGATTCGAGGGTCTTTTGTTGCAAGGTGTAGCGTCGCACCCCCTCTTCGAGCAGAGCTTTTGCTTCCGCGATCGTCAACTTGCGGTTATCGAAGATCACGAATTGCTGGGCTTTCTTGATAGCTTCGGCCCGGGCTTCCAGAAGTTCCTTGGCCCGTCCCTGGCTCGCCTGCAGTTCCTTGACCCGGGCTTCGAGCTGGCTCGTCTGCACATTCTCCTTAGCCAGTTGATTGACCACCTCGAAGATATCCTTGTCCAGTTTGCGGACCTCGTGGCGCAGACGGACAATCTCTCGCTCCGGCGGAATTGCTGCTTCGGCCCGTTCCCGCAACGACCGTGCCTCCGACAGCAGGAACGACCCCAAGCGGGTGCCCTGCAATGCTGCCACAGCCAGAAAACCGATTCCACCTACAATTAGCAGCTTCTTCAACATGGCTGAAACCCTCACATTCCTGAAAACTCGCATTCAGGCATTCAGAATGGGGCGACGCCGTCCACCCAGATTTTGTAACGCCCTCCCTCCGTGATCGCTGGGATCGAAGGTCCGGGCTGCCTGAGGTCATCCACCGGCAATCCCCAGAGGTGGACAGAACCTGCTTCTCCTTCCGACCCTGCCCACCGGGACCCCACAGGGGATATTCGCTGCAGCATCATCGATATTTTATCCGATGGGGAGATTTTTCACGACTGTACGAACCTTGGCGATTCCGCCACCTCATGACGACCTGGGCTTGAGCGCCCCGGCTTTCGGCACACCCAAGCTGATCCTGCCCCTGAGATCATTCCAGACCCGATCGTTCCGACTTTCTGGACACGGAAGCCCAGGTGGGTGAAAGAAAGTAGGCATCTACCTCCCGCGGCCAGGAACCTGCAAGCTCGACCGGGTGCCGTATGTAGAGGTGGGGCACTTCCTCGAAGGCGTCCAGAGCGGCTAGACAATCCTCTGTCACTTCCCAAACTTCGCCAGCCACCTGGTGCGCCTCCTGCTCGCTCTCCGCCACAACCAGAGCGGGATAGCCTGCCCATTGTACCAGGCGATAACGAGGCTGGGTCAGCGCTGCACCCAGGAAACGCTGATCAGCCAGGTAGCAATGGTTTTCCTGACCACGACGTAAGCTGCCATATACGAACAGCCATTTCATCTCTTTCGCCTTTTGGTTCCGTTCAGGCTTATACGAACCGACGGTCCACGGTAACGCAGCGGCCCGGCACCCGACGAACCGACGGTCTATAGAGAGTGTCCGTCCGTCGGGGAAACGGCCTTGCATCGTCGGGGTCTCCCGAGTTTTCTACGAGCGATCGTAGTGGACGTCGTGAAAGGTGGGAAACGGCCTTGCGATGCCGGGGTCTCCCCGAGGACTAACGCTCAGGATACCTGGCCCGGGTGCGGTGTACCCTACCTGGAAAGGGTGTACCCTGCCGGGCGGTTTCTTTCTAGCATATCGCGGGAAGGCTCCAGGCCAAACGGGGCAGATCGGTAAGGCAGCCAGCACGAAGAAGAGGCGTCCAGATGGCAGCTCCAGACGAGTCGGCTACTCCGCGGCGGTGTTACACGGTCTTGGTGACCGGTGCTACGGGTTTTGTCGGTTCCCACGTGGTGGAAGGGCTATGTCAGCGGGGGGATCGTGTCCGGGCTCTGGCCCGTCCGGGGGCGGACACCCACTTGCTGGAGCAATGGGGTGCCACGGTGGTGCGTGGAGACCTGACGGAACCGGCGTCTCTGTCTGCTGCTGTCGAAGGGATCGATGTGGTCGTACATTGTGCTGCCAAGGTGGGCGATTGGGGACCGAGGGAGGAGTACCGCCGCATCAATGTCGAGGGGTTGAGGCACTTGTGTGACGCCGCTTTGGCACGACCGCTCCATCGCTTCATTCATCTGAGCACCCTAGGGGTGTATGAGGCCCGGCATCACTATGGTACCGATGAGAGCGAGCCTCTGCCGGAACGCCACATCGACGGTTACACGCAGTCCAAGGTCGAGGCGGAACGCCTGGTTTTACAGTATCACCGCAAGCAGCAGTTGCCGGTAGTCATTCTCCGTCCCGGTTTCATCTACGGTCCGCGGGATCGGACTCTGCTGCCTCGCCTGGTAGCACGTCTGCGGGAACGCAGTGTATTGTACATCGCCGGCGGCCGGTATGCCCTCAATACCACGTATGTCGGCAACCTGCTCCACGCCATCCTCTTAGCCATCGATGCCCCCGCTGAAGAGGTGGTGGGAGAAATCTTCAATATCACCGACGGGGAACATGTCAGCAAACGGACCTTTTTCGAAACCGTGGCCGACGGTCTGGGTTTGCCGCGCCCCCGAGCCTTTCCGCCCATCCCCATCTGGCTGGCCCGATGGCTGGCCCATTGGCGCGAAACCAAATTCCGCCGGGAAAACCGCCCTTATCCTCCCCGCCTGACCCAAGCCCAGCTCAAATTCGCCGGCCTCAACCTCGACTTCTCCATCGCCAAGGCCCGCCAACGCCTGGGCTATGAACCCCCCACCTCCTTCCACCAGGCCATGCAAACGACCTTACAGTGGTACAAGAACAACCTCCCCACCACCTGACCGGCTCGACCCTCCCGCGACTGGCTTTTACCCCCTTCCTTCTGACTCGCCCTTGCGTTACCCACGTTCCACCCCTCTATCCTTCCCACTGGCCCGGCCAGGGAACTCCTTGGCCACCGGCACAGCCGGGCTGTGTTTTTCCTCCTCGCGTTTAGAACGACATCACGCCGGCCTGGCCTGGGAACTTAGCTAGGGAACTCCTTTCCCACCGGCACAGCCGGAGAATCCTTTGCAACTGGCATAGTCAGGGAATCCCCACAGGTGTACAAGGAAAGAGAGCACGCTGGTTAGAGGTGAGGCAAGCATGATCCCCGTCCGCCTCCGTCTCAAAGGTTTCCTCTCGTACAAAGAGGAACAGACCATCGATTTTGAAAGAGCCTCGTTGTGGATTCTGGCTGGTCCCAACGGGAGCGGCAAATCGACTGTCTTTGATGCCATCACCTATGCCCTGTTCCATGCCCACCGCGGCGGACAGAAAAATGCCGAGGAACTGATTCACAAACAGGCCAATGCTCTGGAGGTGGATTTTGAGTTCCGCGTCCGGGATAAACTCTATCGCATCTACCGGACCCTCAAAAAAAGCCCGGGCAAAGCCAGCAAGATCCGTTCCAGTGGAACCCGCCAGGCTTACGAATGGCGCGACCACGGCTGGAAACCCATCCCGGATACGGACAAAGAGGACGGCCTCAAAGCCTGGATCAAAAATCTTCTGGGCTTCGACTATGAAACCTTCACCTCCTCGGTGCTGCTGCTGCAGGGTCAAGCCGAAAAATTACTGCAAAACACTCCCAAGGGTCGATTCGAAGTCCTCAAGCATGTCGTTGACCTGGAACGATACGACCGGCTCTACCAGGGTGCTGACGAGAAATGCAAACGGGTCAAGACGGAATGGGAGATAACCCGCCGGCAGTATGAGAGCATCCCCTCCGTCACGGAGGAGCAATACCAACAGGCTGAACAAACCCTCCAGCAAGCGGAGCAGAAGCTGCAAGCCTGTAAAGACCACCTCGAGCAGTTATACCGCCTGCATAGCGAAAGCCTCCGCTGGACAGAGCTGTGTCAGCAACTGCAGGACTGTCACCAGCGTCTGATCCAGATTCAGGAACTTTGCCGGCAAGCTCCCACTATCGAGAAGAACTATCAACGCTGGTGCGAACTACGCCAGGCCTTGCCCGTGGTCGAGATGATCGTCACCACCCGTCAGAACATCCTGAAATCCCAGAACCATGCGACCCACCTCCGTCAAAGCCTGGAGAAGATCCAGGCAGAATTGCTCAGTCTGCAGGACGAACACCGCCGCCTCCAGGAGCAGTACAGCCACCATAAACAGCTTTGGGAACAGGACCGAAGGCAGCGGGAAGCCCTCCAGCGGCGTCTCCGCGAACTCGGACCTCTTGTGGCGCTCTTGGATCAATGGACTCAGGCGCAAGAGTTGGTCCAGAAACTTGAGAAAGAACGGGAATCCTACCCGCCAGACCTGGAGGAACAGCATCGCAAACTCGAGGCGGAGGTAGAACGACTCAGCCGCGATAAGGAGGATTACTCCCATCTGGAGCAGTTGCACCGCCAGCAGAGCAAGCTGTGTCAGACCTTCACGCAATGGCAGCAGGCCCAGGAGCAGGAACAGAAGCTTTTGCACGAAGGCCAGCAGGCCCGACAGCATCTGCAGAGTCTGGAGCACCAGCGGGAACAGGCCCGGCACATCCACGAAGCCGCCCAGAAACGCTTGACCCAGGCCCAAACCCTGGAAGAACAGGCACGCCAACGCTTAGAGGAGTTGCGCAACCTGCGGGGAGCGGCCACCTGCAGTTTGTGCGGCCAGGCGTTGACCCCGGAGCATTACGCAGCTGAGGAACTCCGCCGGCAACAGGCCCTTGCCACCGCCGAGAGCCACCTCCACACCGCCCAAATCGACGCCCAGAAAGCCCAACAACAATACGAGGAGCTCCAACGCCTCTGCGAGGAGGCGCAACACCACCTGGAACATCTCCGGGAACAGTATCAGCAGGCCAAACTCCGCGTCCGACAACTTGCCGAGGACATCCGGGATTTGCAAAAGGAATGTACCCAGACCTGGCAACGGCTCAGCCCGGAACGCCAGGCGACCTTCGGTTTCCCCCCACCGACAGACTGGACCACCATCACCTACCCTTCCCGAGAGGACCTGCTCCAGATCAGCAATCAGATCAAACGCCTTCCCGAACTCAAGAGCAAAGCCGAGCAACTGCGGAAGCAGCGGGAGGGGCTTCTCATCCTTCAGGCGCAATGGAGTCAAGCCCTTCAACTGCGTAACGAACTTCAGCAGGAACTTCCTCCCCACGCTGATGCTCAGTTGCTCCGCCAGGAACAACAGCAACTGCAAACCCAGGAAATCGTCCTCCAACGGGACATCGAGATGCGGGAGAAAACGATCAAGACCCTGGAAAGGGACATCCAGCGTCAAGAAAGCACAATTCATGAACAGGAGAAAACATCCACCCGACTCCGGAGTGAGTTGAAAGCCGAAGAGGACAAGCAGCAGGATTGGCACCAGCAGATCGAGCGGGAACGGCGGCGTCTGCCACCCGCCTGGCAGCAGGCGGTCAGCACGTCCGGCTTGAGCCAATGGCATGCTTGGAAGCAAGAACTGGAGGAACTGGAGCGGAACTCCATCGAAGCAATCTACCAGCAGTGGCAACAGGCTCAACAACAACAACAGGAGTTGCACCAGCAGATTCAGTCGCTGCGCGAACGGGAACAGTCTTTTCCCCCAGAAGTCCGATGCCACCCGCAACAGTGGGAGCAACAGATCCGGGATACCCGAGAACAGGAACGTCTCTGGAATCAGCGGCTGGTCGAGGCCCATCACACATACGAGACTCTCCAGCGCCACCAGAAGGAGCGAGCCGACCTGCACCAGCGCATCCGGGAACTCGAGTTGCAGCAGAGTCGCTGGAAAAAGCTCAGTCAACTCCTGGGTCGAGAGGGGTTGCAATTGTACCTGCTACGCCAGGCAGAGGCCCAGATCGTCAGTTATGCCAACTGTATTCTCGATCGCCTGAGCGAGGGCACTTTGTATTTGCAACGGTCCCAGACCGAGGAGGGGAACATTACCGAGCATGCTTTGGACCTCGAGTGTATCAACCGGTGCAGCGGCGACGAGGCGATCCCCATCGCCTATTTGAGCGGCAGCCAGAAGTTCCGCGTCGCTGTGGCCCTGGCCCTGGGCATCAGTCAATATGTCAGCCATCGCCATCAGCCGATCGAGTGCGTCATTATTGACGAAGGGTTCGGCTGCCTGGATCAGGAAGGTCGGCAGGTGATGATCGAGGAACTACGCAAACTCGGTCAGTGTTTGAAATGCATCTTACTGGTCAGCCATCAGGAGGAATTTGCCGAGGCCTTTCCCAATAGCTATCGCTTTCGCCTCATCAATGGCACGACTCGCGTGGAAGCGGTCTAGTCGAGCACCTGCTCCTGGGACCGCTTCGCTTGAGTTGCTCCATGGGATCACCCTAAGGCATAGACCTGTCAGCATCACGTACCGACAGACCATTCCCACAGATCATGGAATTCCGGGTACCGCGGTTTTTCCTGACCCCAAGTCTGGAATACAGAGGGTTTTTCCTGGCCCCAAGTCTGGGAAGGGTTTATCATGATGGCTGATGATTACCCGGAAGTCTATGTCGTCCATTCCCAGGAAATCCGTATCCTCTCTTCCCATCATCTGTTATTCGGAGACGCTGCCATGAAGCGGTTGCTGAGGCGTTCCGGATTGACGCTGATAGAATTGCTGGTGGTGATTGGCATCATCGCCATTCTCGTGGGCTTGCTGTTGCCGGCGGTTCAGAAGGTGCGAGCGGCAGCAGCCCGCATCGCCTGCCAGAACAATCTCAAGCAGATCGGAATTGCTCTCCATCATTTCCATGATGTCAACGGTGTATTCCCTGCCTCCGGCTGGACCATGGCCGGTCCCGGCAATCCGGAGGGGAAATATGTCAGCTGGCGGCCTCTGACCCTCGCCTACATTGAACAGGAACATGTCCGGTGGCTCTATGATTTCCGCCTGAACTGGTGGGAAGGGAGCAATCTGGAGGTGGCGAGCCTGCCCATCAAGACGTATGTCTGCCCCGCCACAGCTGATCGCACTGCGGTCACTAGTGCCATCGCCAAGCCACCCCGTCCCGCCCTTTCCGTTTCCCTACCGCTCGCACCCACCGATTACGAAGCCATCATGGGAGTCCAGCCCTCTTCGATCAATCCCCATGTGGGGTATGCCTTGTACCATGCGGCCAATCGGTTCGCCGTGATGTCCCGCAATTCGCGGGTGCGGCTGACCGACATCACCGACGGCACTTCCCACACGGTCATGGTGGTAGAGGCAGCCGGACGCCCCACCGTCCATCGCAATGGCCGACCCTATCCCCACCTGGCCAACGATCAGGGGATTTGTTGGGCGGATAGCGAAGGCCCCTTCAGTCTCGACGGCAGTTCGATGGATGGGCAACAGGAAGGGTGTGGCTTGCCGTGCTCCCGGGCCATCAATGGAAAAAACGATAATGAACCGTACAGTTTTCATAGCGGAGGTGCCCATTTTCTCTTCGCCGATGGGCATGTCGTCTTTCTGCGTGAGACACTTCCTCTGACCACTCTGGCTGCCCTGTGCACACGGGCTGCCGGAGAAGTCGTCCATTACGACTGATGTAAAACGGGCAGGGTGGGCTTCCCCCTGTTCACTCCAGGGACTTCCCCAGGAATTGTCCTCTCGCGGATGCACGCAAAGGAGCCAACAGGCCCAACCACATATCTCTATGATGGAAGGGAAAGAGTTCCTATGCTAACAGCATGATGGAAATATCTCCACACAGATGGATGCCAGAACCTGGTACAGCAGCGCTGATTTTCGATTGCGATGGTACGCTGGCCGATACCATGCCGGCCCATTACCACGCCTGGCTGAGCATGCTTCGGCCTTACGGTATTCCGTTTCCGGAGGATCGATTCTACGCGATGGGCGGGATGCCCACGGCTCAGATCATTCGGATCCTGGCAGCGGACGCGGGTATATCTCTGAGCGATTCCGAAGTGGACCGCATGGTGCACTGCAAGGAGGAGACGTTTTTGCGGCATTTGTCGGAAGTGCGTCGGATCGAGCCGGTCGTTCAGGTCGCGGCCCGTTTCCGGGGCCAATTGCCCCTGGCCGTAGCCTCCGGGGGTTATCGCCACACCATCACCCGCACTTTAGGACAACTCCAACTGTTGGATTGGTTTGACGTTTTGGTGACCGCAGAGGATACGCCACGGCATAAGCCAGCCCCGGATGTTTTCCTGGAAGCAGCTCGTCGTTTGGGTGTGCCGGCTTCCCGTTGCGTCGTCTTTGAAGATACGGACATTGGTCTGGAAGCGGCCTGTCGTGCCGGCATGACTGCGGTGGATGTCCGTCCCTGGCGGGATGCCCGGCGGAAATCGGTACGCTGGTGTTGAAACTGCCCTGGCGATACCAGACCCATGTCCGCTTGGGCAGCTCTCCAAGTCCAACGACCCCGGGAACCGATTCAACCCAGATTCAACCTAGGTGTTGTCCCATGAGTGGTGAGTTCGAGTATATCGCCTGGCTCCGGAGGCGGAGTCGTCCCCATCCACGGGTATTGCTGGGTCCAGGTGATGATGCCGCGGTGCTCCAACCTCCGCAGCGGGTTTTATTGGCGAGCACAGACATGCTCATGGACGGGGTCGATTTTCACCTGTCCGAAGTCGGGGGAGTGCGGGCCGGTCGCAAGGCGTTAGCAGCCAATCTCAGCGATCTCGCTGCCATGGCCGCTCACCCCTATGCCGCTCTGGTCAGTCTGGCATTGCCTCGGCATTCTCCCATCCCAGGTGTAAACACCCGTCAACTGGCGGAAGAGATCGACACCGGCATCCGGACCCTTGCGGAGGCCTTCGACCTGCCGATTGTGGGCGGGGATACCAACAGTTGGGAGGCTCCGTTAGCCATCAGTATCACCGTGCTGGGTGAAGCGGACGAACGCGGTTACGTTACACGCGGCGGTGCCTGCCCGGGCGACTGGATTTTTGTCACTGGTTCCCTGGGAGGCAGCATCCTGGGCAAACACCTGGAGTTCGTCCCGCGGGTACGCGAAGCTTTGACCTTGCTAGCCAGTGTCCCTGTGCATGCTATGTGTGACATCAGTGACGGTCTGGCTGCCGACCTGTTCCACATTCTGGAGGAAAGCCGTTGCAGTGCTGTACTGCGGGCTCAGGATATTCCCATCGCCCCCGCTGCCGTCAGCTTGAGCCAACAGACGGGTCGTTCGCCCCTGGAACATGCCCTGCAGGACGGCGAAGACTTCGAACTGCTCTTCACCCTCGCCCCCGAACATGCCCAACGCCTGCTCGAGCACCCGCCGCTGCCAGAGTTGACACCCATCGGTATCTGCCTGCCCGACCTGCCCCCTACTCTGTGGCTGGAAACGCCCGATGGTCACCGACGCCCTTTGCCCCCGCGAGGCTGGTGCCACCCTCTCTAGCCGAACCCTTCCAACCACGAAACCACCCGAAAGAAAACCCCGAAATCGCTTCACAAAACCAAGAAATCACACCTGGAGAAAGCCACGAATTCATCGCGGCAACAAACTCCAAAACCATCTCGAGCACCAGCGATTGCGGCTCTGTCTCCGGATTTTCCACTTCCACGCTAGCTTGGCGATTGCTAAGATCTAAGGGTGCCTGCCCAGACCAGACTTTTCCCACCGATAGTTCTCGTTTCGACTGAGGTTTGCCGCGATGCTCACTGTTCAATCCGGTCCACCCCAGACGAATTGTGCAGGGATGACCCGTCGAGCGGCCCTACGCGTCGGTGTATTGAGCCTGACGGGTTTGACGCTCAGCGACTACTTCCGCTTACAGGCCACACAACCGACCACGGGCAGTGGGGAAAAGTCGGTCATTCTCATCTGGCTGGATGGAGGCCCCAGTCACCTGGAAACATTCGATCCGAAGCCCGAAGCCCCGGAGGAATATCGTGGGCCGTTCGGGGTGTGCCGCACCGCGATTGCCGGCGTGTGTGTGAGCGAATTGATGCCTGGCGTGGCTCAGCGGATACGCAAGGTCGCC
>Ga0209691_1000850_pt1 | contig 20021 bp, 17 predicted proteins | sample YNPMSBMetaG_FD_187120 | JGI IMG/M metagenome (GOLD analysis project Ga0209691, IMG submission 187120) | Anoxygenic and chlorotrophic microbial mat microbial communities from Yellowstone National Park, USA - YNP MS-B MetaG (SPAdes) (version 2) ... | reverse complement strand
TGGGGTCTTTTGGGGAAAAGATGCGGGAGATGTTGAAGCCGAAGCGCCAGATTTGGCCCCGATTGAGGAGGGTATAAGGCTCGGCGATGCCGCTCACTCGACTAATCCCCAGCTGAAAGACATGCCCCCCGGTTTCTATCTCCACGACAAGCCCCAATGCCGGAGTGTAGCCGGGAAGGTAGGTATAAGCGCTCCCATCTCCCTCCAGTTTGTTTTTCCAGAGGGGGAGGGCGGCTTCGGTGCCGAGGGTGAGACGTTTGAGCACCTTGAAGCGGAGGAGCACCGGCAGGAGGAAATAGTCGTTAGGGGCGGTGGGCGCTAAGGCGTAATTTTGATGGAGGTAGGCTATGCCCACCTGGGCCGATAAGCGTCGGGAGAACTTCCTCGCTACCACAAGCTGGTGGAGGTATTGAAGGCGGTGTTCCCATTGGTCGGCCGCCACATCGGCATAAAAGAGGGCGCCGTAGTAGGCAATGGAGACGGGGATGCCTTTGGGTGCAGTCTGGGTCAAAAAGCGGGCTTTGAGGAAAGCGTTGTAAATGGGGCCTTCGCCCGACCGTTCTACCCCCACCGTGAGAAAGTCCCACGGCGCATAATCTAAGCTCAGGCGTACGCGGGCCCCGTCATCTATCCCCCATAAGCGTTTGATTCCACTTCCCATATCGCCAAAGCGATGCGCCACCCGAAACTCCCAGTGCTTTTTCGGTAGGGTTTCTATAGTGTGGTAGTTGAGGAGGCGCGTACCCTTGAAGGTGGCTATGACGGGGAGGTTTTCTGGGGCTTCATTTTGTGTCCAGGCGAGGACAAATAAACCTGCGGCGAGTTTCGGAAGTGCCCTCAGCATGGGGGATAAGGGCTTTATTGTGGGTAGCCGGTGTCCATCCAGCGTTTGAGCTTAGCGAGGGTGCAGTCGTCCAGTTTGCCGCTGGGGGGCATGGAGCCGTTAGCCATGGAGGCGTACCATTTACCGGAGAGGGCGGCGTTTTTGACCTGGTCGTAGGTTTCCAGGGCAATGCCTCTAGAGGGGTTAGAGCCGCCGTGGCAGCTGGTGCAGTGCTGCCGCATAACATCCGCTACATAGCTCTGGTAGGTGATGGTCATGGTATCTACCCCCGGGCACTGCGAGGTAGAAGCCTGCGGTCGGTCTTTTTTACACTCCCACAGCAGGAGAGACAAACCAAGTATCAGACTCAGCTGCCACGGTCGTCGGCGCATACTTGGAAGTGGTAACAAAAATACTTGCTCTTACTGCTTAGGCCAGGGCGGGGAGGGTGTTTTGGAGCTGGGCGAGGAGGCTTTGAGAGGCGGGGAGGATGGGGAGGCGCGTGTAAGGGCCGCATAGCCCCATGAGGGAGAGGAGACCTTTGATGCCGGTGGGGTTGCCCTCTGCAAAAAGCAGCCGCATGAGGGGCAGGAGCTGGGCTTGAAGGGCCTGTCCCTCCGCAAGGCGCCCCTGGCGGGCCGCCTCCACGAGTTTTTTCATCAGGGCGGGGAGGGCATTGCCCAGCACCGAAATCACCCCTACATACCCCGTCAAAATAGCCGGAAACGCTAAGGCATCATCTCCCGACACCATCTGAAACCCTTTCGGCACGCCAAAGAGAATCTCCATGCCCTGAATCAGGTCCAGCGAGGCGTCTTTGAGCGCAATGATCTGCGTAGGATAGGCTTCCGCCAGCCGAATCGTTATGGAGGCGGGCAGATTAATGCCGGTCCGCACCGGTACGTTGTACAGAATAATGGGCAGGGGGCTGTGCTCGGCTAAGTACTGGTAGTGCGCAAAAAGGCCATCCGGTCGGGGCTTATTGTAGTAAGGGGTAACCGATAAAAAGGCTGCCGCCGGGAAATGCCGCCCATAAAACTGCATCTCCTCTGCGATAGCATGCGTGTCATATCCCCCCGCCCCGATTACAATAGGCACTTCGCCGTGAACCTCCTCAAATAGCACTTCCAGCACCCGTAACCGTTCCTGCGGGGTCTGGGTGACGGCTTCCCCCGTGGTACCCAGGGCAACGATGTAATCTACGCCATTTTCTACCAGATAGCGGGCAATCTTTCGCAAGGCAGGCTCATCCAGGCTGGCATCTTCCTTAAAGGGCGTCACGATAGCAACGCCCAAACCTGAGCAGTCCATACTTCCTGGCAAATATAGCCCTTTTCCGGGAATGGAAAGGGGAGCTGCGTTGTTTTCCCTCGCCGATTCCCCAGAGAAACCTATCTTTGTCCTTCCATGCGCGCCCTGCTTCTTGCCCTCTCGCTTCTTTTTGGGCAAAATCGTCCCCTCATCCGCATTGGGAAGCTCCAGTACACGGGCGGGGACTGGTATGGCAACCGCACCGCCCTTCAAAACCTCCTCCGCTATAGCGCCGAGCATGCGCCCATGCCTCTGGCCCTGCAAGAGGAAGTCGTCTCGCCCACTGACCCCAATCTCGCCCGCTTTACCCTCCTCTATGCCGCCGGGCACGGCTATATCACCTTCACCCCCGCCGAAGCCCAAAACCTCCGATCCTACCTCCTCAGCGGCGGCCTGCTCCTCCTAGACGACGACTACGGGTTTTTTCCCCATGCGCAGGAAGCGATGCGCCAAATCTTCCCCGAAGGCGAGCTCAAACCCCTCCCCGCTAACCATCCGCTCTTTTCGTGCTACTACAATTTTCCCTACGGCTTGCCCAAAGTCCACGAACACGACAATAAGCCCCCCCAGCTCTACGGCTTCTTCTACGGGGATAAACTGGTGGCGCTCCTTACCCACGAGGCTGACCTGGGCGACGGCTGGGAAAACCCCGAAATCCATAAAGACCCTCCGCAGATTCGCGAACTGGCCCTCCAGATGGGCGTCAACATCCTATGCTACGCCGCTACCTTGCACTAATTACCTTCGTTACTGCCCAGACCGTCCTAATAGAAAACGCCGAAGAGCTTAGCGGCACCGACGAGGTGCGCCACCTGCGCGGGGCTGTCGCCCTCCGCCAGGATACTATCCAGCTTTTCTGCGACGAGGCTACACTTTACGCTACAAATGCCTTTCAGGCTCGGGGCGCCGTCCACACACGCATCGGCCAGAGCGGTACCATCACCGCCCAAACACTCACTTACGACCCCATCACCCGCTTGCTGACCTACCAGGGAAAAGTCGTAGCCACCTTCGGCACCATCACCCTTCGCACCGAGCACCTCACCTACGACCGCCAAAGCGAAACCGCCTCCTACACCGGCGGCGGTTCCCTCACCGACACCAGCGGCACTATCTACAGCCTCACCGCCACCTACCACGTGCCTACCGCCACAGCGACCTTAGCACAGCAGGTACGCCTAGAACGTCCTCCCTACGTGGCTTTTTCGGACACCCTCCTCTACAAAACCGACAGCAGCCTCGCTATCTTCCCCCGGCCCTTTACCCTCTACCACACCACCCAGGCCGAAACCCTCTCCGCTGCGAGTGGCCACTGGAACCGCCAGGATAGCTTCCTCACCCTCCACACCGATGTACATTGGCGAACCCCCGAGCTTATCCTGCGAGCACAATTCGCCTTCTACGACCAGAAAGCCGATACGGGCTTTGCTGCCTGCGACATCCGCTATAAAAGCCGAAAAGGTCGAGGCTGGGGCATCGCCGACAGCGCTTTCTGGCACCCCGACACCCTCATCCTCAAAGACAACGTCGCCGCCTTCCTCTTCACAGACCGGGATACGGCGTTCCTCCAGGGCCACCTTGCCTACCTCATTTCCCCGCACCTCTATATCATCGGCCAAGCTACCATCCTCCGGCCCCCCCTCGCCGCCACTGCCGATACCCTCCTCTACGACACGCTCGCCCAGAAGCTCTTCCTCTTGAGTCATGCATGGCTCTACAGCTATCCCTACCAGCTTTTCGCCCGGCAGATTCACCTCACCCTCCCCCAGCAGACCCCAGACTCCCTCATAGCCGCCGGAAACGTCTTCACCACCAGCGAAATAGACACCCTCCTCCGCTTCTACAACCAAGTGCGTAGTGACAGCCTCCTCGCCCAGTGGGACTCCATCCTCCAAGCCTTCTCCCCTATCCACTACCGCCACAACCTCCAGGCCGTCTACTACCAGAGCGACGGCCCCCACTACCAGGGCGCCCACGAAATCCTGAAAGCCTACTCCCTCCACATTACCTTAGGCCCAAACCGCCAACCCATCTACCTCCGCTTAGAAAAGCAACCCCAGGGCCGCTTCATACCCGTCAAGTTCCTCCTCAAATCCCCCCTTTTCCTCCCCGCCTTTCAATGGCGCCCCCGCCCATACCAACCGCAATGGCCTATCCAGCCGTAAGTTTGCTCCATGCGTACCGCCGCCTTAGCCCTCCTCACCCTCCTCCTCTGGAGCTGCCAACCCGATAAGCCCGAACCTGCCCCCGCCCAAGACGCCCTCCAGCGCCTAACCGGCGGTAGCTCCCGTACCTGGCGCCTCCAAACCCTTGCCATCGCCGGCACCACGGAGCCCCTCCCAGCCTGCCGCAGCGACGACCGCTGGACCTTCCGCTCCGACTTCTCCCTCACCTTCCAAAACCCTACCACCTGCACCACCGACGAACCCACCCCCACCACCAACGGCTCCTTTCGCTTCACTAACGACAACCGTTTCCTCACCCTCTCCCTCGGCCCTACCACCGAAGTGCGCGAAATCATCCAGCTCTCCAATAACCTCCTCGTCTGGAGCTACATCAACGACGAGAGCAAAACCACCGAAGAGACCTGGATACCCTGAGCACGGCTCGGTGGATCAGTTTCCCTATCTTTGAATATGCCTATCATCCGCCCGCTCCTCGGAAAAACCCCCCAGATCGGACCTAACACCTTCCTCGCCGAGACCGCTGTCATCATCGGCGATGTGGTAATCGGCGAGTCCTGCAGCATCTGGTACCATGTCGTCATTCGGGGCGATGTGCATTATATCCGCATCGGCGACCGCACGAACGTCCAGGATGGCGCTATTCTCCATTGCACCTATCAAAAAGCGCCCCTTGAAATCGGCAGCGAAGTTACCATCGGCCACGGCGCCATCGTCCACGGCTGCAAAATCGGTAACCGCGTCCTGATCGGCATGGGAAGCATCATCCTTGACCACGCCGAAATCCCCGACGAAACGCTTATTGCCGCTGGCGCTCTCGTCCCCGAAGGCATGAAGCTCCAGCCCCGCTATCTCTACGCAGGCGTCCCCGCTAAGCCCATCAAGCCCCTCTCCGATGCCCACTTAGAGAGCCTCGCCGCCTACGCCAGCCGCTACGTCATGTATAAGGACTGGTACACCCAAGCCGACCCCTCCCTAAACCTCCCGTAGCCGATAGGCTAAAATCACCCCGTCTTGCTGCGCTATCTCCCGCCGCTTCTCTAGAAGCACCCGATGTAGCGCTAAATGCTCCTGATAAACCGCCTCCTCTGGCGAGAGCGCCGACAATATCTGCTGATTCTCCTCCAAGAGCTTCTGGATGTGGTCTAACGCAAGCCGCCGGTAGTTACTCTCAAAGACTTTGATGGGGTCTTCTTCCAGGGGGGCTTCGTCCCACTGCTTCCAGCTTTCGCTCACGGTGAGGTGGTTCATCATGAGGGCAGCTGCGGTGTCACGTACCTGTTCTGGCAGCCTTTCCAGCAGCAAAGCCCCCTCTAAGTGCCCCTCCTCCCAGGGCGCCTCTACCAGAGCCTGCCGCAAAGCCTCCATCTCCCCATCCGCAAAAGTCATCGTGCCAAGCGCCTCCTGAAGTACCGCCCACAACGGCCGACCCCCATATTCAGAATAGGGATAACTCACCCAAACCCGCAAAAGCTCTCGGTCTGCTGTGGGCTTATCGCGGCCGGAGGGGAGTCCATGTCGTGCTTCGCTTCCCCCGATCGCTTTGAAGCTTTCCCAAAACGACGGCTCTATCCCCACCACCCGCTGAATCTCATCCGCATATGCCCGCCGCAAAAATGGGTCCGGCACCTGTAAAAGCAGCCGCCCCAGCCGCTCATACAGCGCATAGCGCTTCTCTGTATCGGCTGCTCCCATCCGCTCCACCACAAACTGCACCCAACTTTTCGCGCTTTTTAGCGCCTGCTGGAAACCCTCCACCCCCACCCGCTCTATCACCTCATCCGGGTCTTTGCCCTCTCCAAACTGCACCACATACACCAGGAAGCCCCCTGCCAGAGCTGGTTCTATGTTGCGCTCGGCCGCAAACTGCCCCGCCTCATCAGCATCAAACGCCAGATATACCCGCCGTGCCTGCCGCCGGATTAGCCCTACCTGTACTTCCGATAGCGCCGTCCCACCCACCGCCACCACCTCCCCGATCCCCTCCTGATGCAGCCGAATGCAATCCATATACCCCTCCACCACAATCACCCGTTCTGCCTTCCGAATCGCCCCCTTCGCCTGAAAAAATCCATACAACACCTCCGACTTTTTGTAAAAAGCGGTCTCCGGTGAGTTTAGATACTTTGGCTCGTCGGGAGCGCCAGATAGCGCCCGGCCCGCCAGCGCAATCACCTCCCCCCGTTCATCCTGAATCGGAAACATAACCCGATTCCGAAACCGATCATACAGGCGCCCGCTCTCCTCCGACAGGCTCACCACCCCTGCCTCTACCAGACTTTCTCTATCAAACCCTAATTCTAAGAGCCGCTTCGTCAAGGTATCCCAACCCGCTGGCGCATAACCCAGCAGAAACTTTTCTATGGCCTCCGGTCTAATCCCGCGTTTTTTTAGATAAGTCTGGGCTTCGTTTGACTGACTGAGCGCTTCCCGATAAAACCGTACCACTTCCCGATAGATGCTCAGATAGCGCTCACGGGCAGACCTGCTGGGGCCTTGCTGCCGCTCCTCCTCTATGGGAATCCCATACCGCTCTGCTAACTTCCGCACCGCTTCCCCATACGAAATCCCCTCCATCTCCATCACAAACCGGATCGCGTTGCCACCCTTCCCGCTGCTGAAACACTTGAAAATCTGCTTAGAGGGGCTTACGGCAAACGAGGGCGTCTTCTCGGGCTTGAAGGGCGAGAGGGCCCAGTAGTTAGCGCCCCGCTTCTTGAGGGGAAGGTAGCTACTGACCACCTCCACGATGTCCGCCCGTCGCAGGACCTCTTCTACCAGCCGCCCCATTTCACAAAATTACATCTGCAAAGCTTCCCCACATCCAAGTGGCTTACTTGCTATCTGGGAGCGCGCGGGTAGCAGCGTCCTGAGCCCCTAACGTTGCCAGGCATCATCCATGTAGTCGGGGATGCCGGGCTTCCGGATGGCTTGGCTACTAATGTAGCGGATGGTTTCCAAGCGAATGTAAGCCGAGGCACGGTCTGTGTCTACCTGGGCGAGGAAGTTCCATTCCAGGTAGGGGAGCATCGCCACATCGCCCACCGAGCGCACCTGAAGGTGTGCCAAGAGGCGGGGTAAAAGGGTGTCTTTGAGAGCAAGGAATTCCCCATTCTCCTGATGCAGGCGCGTGAGGAAAGTATCCATAAGCGCAACGAGGCCTTGGGTCAGGCCGGGCTGGAGGGGATAGTTCAAAGGCACCCGCAGCTCGTAAGTGATATGGTGACGGTTACAAGCCCGCTGTTCTATGCGCACCTGCTGCTGGGGGCTTAGCCAGAGGGTTTCGGTTTTCGTGCGAGGGTCCCACTCGTAGCGGTACATGTAAGGCCAGAAGAGGGGCACGAGCGGCCGAAGGGAGTCCGGCGAAAGCCGACAATCGCCCGTAAGCGGATTCTGACTGATCTGAATCTGTGCCAGCCCAGCGGTAAAGAGAAAAAATGGCAGAGCGATAATGGCGTGACGCATGTCAGGGGGCTAATAGAGCAGCAGCAAATGGATTTAGCAGGAGGGCGCCTTTTCCGAGGGCCGGGTCGGCCTGCCTGACAGCCTCGTAAGTGAAACGTAAAGCGCTTTCCACGCTTTCAGGGAGGGAGAGGCCCCGAGCTAAGTACGCCGCTATCGCCGAAGCAAGCGTGCAACCCGTGCCATGCGGGGGCTTCTGAAGCGGGATGCGGGGGTGGGAAAAGGTATAGGTCTTTCCTTCGTGCCATAGGAGGGAAACGACCTGGTCGCCTTGCCAGGGCGCATGGCCGCCTTTGAGAAGCCAGGCTGGGCCGGGATACCGCCCAACCAGACGATGCAGACAGGCTTCCATCTCCGCAGCGGAGTTGGGAAGGGGCACGTCCGCTAAGGCCGCCGCCTCGTGAAGGTTCGGCGTAACGAGCGTCGCCTGCTCAATAAGCGCTTTCAAGGTCGTCTCGGCCTGAGGTTCTAATAGGCGGCCCCCCGTTGCCGCTACCATGACAGGGTCTACCACCAGCGGAATCGCCGGCGCTTCCCGTCGCAGGAATGACCGCACCGCTTGAATGATGTCCGCATTGGCGAGCATGCCCGTCTTAATAGCCTGAGGCTGCACATCCCGAAAAACAGCCCGCAGCTGCGCTTCTACAAAGTCAGCGGGAACTGGATGAATGGCTTCTACACCCAGTGTATTCTGCGCTGTAAGGGCTGTTATAACCGTTGTGCCATGCGTCCCCAGGAGCGTAAAGGCCTTGAGGTCCGCCTGTACGCCTGCCCCCCCAATGCTATCCGATCCCGCAATAGTCAGTGTAACGGGGCGCAAGCGGTTCATTGGACCCGCTGGAGGGCATCCTGGACTTTCTGGGCGGCCTCCGCCAGCTCCACCGCCGGAATGATGGGCAAACCAGACTCTTTTAGGATTTTGGCTGCCAGCTCGGCGTTTGTGCCCTGCAGGCGCACCACCATCGGCACCGGAATATCCCCAATGATTTTATAAGCTTCCAGAATGCCATTGGCTACCCGATCGCACTGGACAATCCCCCCGAAGATGTTGATGAGGATGACCTTGACGTTGGGGTCTTTCAGTAGGATTTGGAAGGCTTTGGCGATGCGCTCGACGTTAGCGCCGCCCCCCACATCCAGAAAGTTTGCCGGCCAGCCGCCCGCCAGTTTGATCATATCCATGGTGGCCATGGCCAGGCCGGCGCCATTGACCATACACCCTACATTCCCATCTAACTTCACATAGCTCAGACCGGCGTTTCGCGCTTCCGTTTCCAGAGGGTCTTCTTCGGTTATGTCTCGCCAGCTCTCTAAGTCTTTATGGCGAACGCCCAGGCCATTATCCTCTATTTCCAGCTTCGCGTCCAGGGCGATGATTTTGTCATCCGAGGTCTTGAGCATGGGGTTGACCTCTAAGAGGCTCGCATCCAGGGCGTCATAGGCTTTGTAGAGCCGCAGGAGAAAGTCCACGGCGTTTTTGAAGGCTTCGCCGGAGAGCCCTAAGGCGTAGGCAACCTGGCGAGCCTGATAGGGCATCAGGCCCAGGGTGGGGTTGATGTGTAGCTTGAAAATGGCTTCGGGGTTTTGTTTAGCGACTTCTTCGATTTCTACGCCGCCTTCAGCGCTGGCGATGAGGACATCTCGGCTGACAGCCCGGTCTAAGGTCAGGCTTACATAAAACTCCCGAATAGGACTCGGACCGGGGTAAAAAGCATCCGCCGTCACGTAGATTTTATGCACGATTTTGCCTTGGGGGCCGGTCTGGGGTGTGACGAGCTTCATGCCGATCATTTGGGTGGCGAGGGTTCGCACGTCGTCCAGCGTTTTGGCAAGTTTGACACCACCGGCTTTGCCGCGACCGCCCGCATGGACCTGTGCTTTGAGCACCCAAGGGCCTTTACCAGTGGGGTCTATCTTTTGGGCTGCTGCGACCGTCTCTTCCGGCGTCTGGGCAACAATACCCCCCGCAACCGGGATGCTCCACCGCTGAAGAAGTTCCTTTGCCTGATACTCGTGCAGTTTCATCGTCTGCAATGTTAGCGAAAAACGCCCTATCGTACCTTTGACCGCTCATGGTAACGCTCCTCACCGGGCCGGGCACGTATATCTCCCTACTTCGCCGGGCTTTACAGGAGTCAGGCTACCTGGATAGGATGGTCTCCTACTTTCCGGATTGGGAGGTATGGGATGCGCATGCGCAACGAGTAGATACCTTTCGCCCTTATCGCTGGCTTACATGGGCTATGTGGGCGCTTTGGCGGCGTCTACCCCGCATAGGCAGCCAAGTGCATCACCTTGCTTGGCACTTCGCCCTCTATGACTGGCTCACCCGCCAGCGCGTGCCCCTCTCTCCTGTGCTATGGGCCTGGTGGGGAACGAGCCTCTACACTATGCGAAAAGCTCGTCGAGAAGGACGCCTCGTTTTGTTAGAGGCCCATACTTGCCACCCCAAAACCTGGAATGCCATAGCTACCTCCTTCTATCAGGAATACCCCTCAAAAAATAAAGCTAACCTCGCTATCCTCCCTCCAAACTATGTGGCACGCTTAGAGGCAGAGCTGAAGGAACCTGATAAAATTCAGGTGCTTTCCTCCTTCGCCAAGCGCACCTTCATGGAGGCAGGCATCCCAGAAGAGAAACTCTACCTACTACCTCTGGGAGTAGACACGACAATCTTTTATCCAGAGCCTATCCAGCAAGCAGAGAAATTTATAGTTCTGTATGTGGGGCGGATACATCCCTTGAAGGGCATTCACTATCTTTTGGAATCTTTTTCCTATTTGCGACTTCCAAACGCAGAGCTTTGGCTTATAGGTTCAGTTTCACAGGAGATGCAGCCCCTCCTCAATCGGTATGTGGGGGATTCTATTCGTTATCTGGGAGCTAAATCCCACGTGGAGCTGAGAACCTACTATAATCAAGCCTCAGTTGTGGTTTTCCCGACGCTCTTAGATAGCTTCGGACTGGTTATTTTGGAGGCAATGGCCTGTGGGAAGCCAGTAATCGCTACGACGCACAGTGCGGCGCCAGATATTATGAGCGGAAATAATATAGGTTTTCTAATACCTCCCTTCTCATCTGAGGCCATCGCCGAAGCTCTGGAAAAGACTTACCTTATGAGAGACGACTTAGTTGAAATGGGAAGAGCGGCTTATCAGCATATTCTTTCACACTATACCTTTTATGCATATCAGCAGAGGGTAGTGGATTACATTCATTTGCTAAAAGGAGCTTATGGATTGGCATAAACTCAAAATAGCTTATCTTCATGGACGGCCAGGACCTCACTGGACAAGTAGGGTCTTTGCCTCCTCCATAAATGCCGAGTTTCACTTTATTGACGAGGTAGCTCGGTGGCATGACATTAACTTACCTGCCGGGAAACGATACTGGAGGTGGCTCCAGAATGCGCTGTACTTTCCCTATGAGCGGTTTGATGTGATTTTTCTGGATGGGCCGCACATTTGGCCTCCTATCGGGAAGCTCCTGCGCTCCATAAAGACCCCCCTCATACCTCACATGAATAACCAGACCCTGTACTTTCTGTATGCGAACTACTACCATCCCATCACTAAACGAGGCTATATCTATGCTCTCTCTCACTATAACGCTCTTATCACAAGCGGGAAAATGCAGCAGAACTTAGCTCGGGCCGTTCTGGGCTCTAAGTGTCCACCTACCTTTCGGACCATTAATGGGGTACCTGATGAAAAGTTAGACTCTATACCTGTAACGAACTGGCATGCTGAACCAGTAGTTCTTCTTATCGCGCATGGCCCTGGGGGCTGGCGTACCTATTACAAAGGATTGGATTTATGGATAGAAGTGATTCAACGCGCGGCGCAGCAGGTCAAGGGCCTGGAAGGATGGATAATAGGCCAGTGGGATGAAACGGAGAAAGAACGATTATTAACAGCTTTTCCTGGGGCTCCTGTTCGCTTCTTGGGAGCTATGGACGATATATATTCCGTTTTACCGCAGGCTTCTTTATACTTGCATCTTGCGCGTGGGGAGGCATGGGGGGTTGCTATTCTGGAAGCTATGGCTGGAGGGATTCCTGCTATCGTGTCTGAATGGACGGGCGCGGCCGAAGCCGTTGAGCAGGTCTGGCCTGAGGGCGTCGTCCCCCTCTCCGTCGAAAAAGCCACCGAGGCCGTCGTGCGCTATTTTTCCCTAACCGAAACCGAAAAAAGAGCCCTCTCCGAGAAAAGTGCTACCCTCATCCGGGAAAAGTATCGTCTTTCGCAGGCTATTGCGGGCTTTCAGAGCGCTTTTGCGGAGGCCCTCAAGGTTGTGGGTTTGCTATAATTTTGCCCGATGGCCGAGCTGATCCTGCCCAAGATGGGCGAGAGCGTGATGGAGGCCCGCATCATCCGCTGGCTCAAAAAACCAGGTGACCAAGTAGAAGCTGACGAACCCGTCCTGGAAATCGCCACAGATAAAGTAGACTCCGAAGTCCCTTCGCCTGTTCGGGGGGTTTTAATGGAAGTTCGTGTCAAGGAGGGCGAGACTGTGCCGGTGGGGACGGTGCTGGCGACTATTGCGGAGGAGGGAGCGGCGGTGGGCGCTGTGGCTTTGGCAGGGGGAAATTCAGCAGCCGTAGTCCCAGCGGAGGGGACTCCCACAGCCGTGGCATCCAACGGAGAGAGGCTTACGCCGGTAGCGACAGAGGGGGTCCCCACTCGGATTCCGGCTCGGGATGGCGAGCGGTTTTACTCGCCGCTCGTGCGTACGATCGCTCAAAGTTCGGGCCTTACCCGCGAAGAGCTGGCCAAAATCCCCGGCACCGGCATGGGCGGCCGCGTCACGAAAAAAGACCTGGAAGCCTACCTCAGCCAGCGTCAGCAAGCTCCTGCCACCCCCGCCGTAGCTTCCGCCCCACCTGCGCCTCAGCCAGCTGCTGCGCCTCTCCCCGCCTCCCTAGAAGCTATCGTCCAGTACCTCCAAGAGCATTTTATCCTCGTGCCGAAAAAGACATTCACCCATAGTGGCCCCACAGAAATCGTCGAAATGGACCGCATGCGCCGCCTCATCGCCGAAAATATGGTCTACTCCAAGCACACCTCCCCCCACGTCACCAGCTTCGTAGAAGCCGACGTGACCTCCATCGTCCTGTGGCGAGAAAAAGTCAAAAACGAGTTTGAGAAAAAATATGGCGAAAAGCTGACTTTCACGCATGTTTTTGTGGAGATCTTGGCGAAGGTGCTGCGGGAGTTTCCGCAGCTCAATGCTTCTGTGGAGGGGGATAAAATCCTGCTCAAGAAGGAGATTCACATCGGCGTGGCGGTGGCCCTGCCCAATAACAACCTGATAGTACCTGTGGTGCGCCATGCAGACCGGCTGAATCTCGCCGGTATAGCCGCCGCCGTGAACGACCTTTCTCGTCGAGCCCGGGCGGGCCAGCTCAAGCCCGACGAGATCTCAGGCGGCACCTACACCCTCTCCAATGTGGGCACCTTCGGGAATGTGATGGGGACACCCGTCATCCTCCAGCCGCAAGTAGGGATTCTGGCCACCGGCGCTATCCGGAAAAAACCCGCTATCGTCGAAACCCCCGCCGGCGACATGATCGCCATCCGACACATGATGTTCCTCTCGCACTCGTATGATCATCGGGTCATAGACGGCGCCGTGGGTGGGGCCTTTGTGCGGCGAGTGGCCGATTATTTGGAAGCCTGGGACATCAATACGCCGATATAGAAGAATCAAGGCAGCGCCGAGGGGCCCGCTTTCCCGGTATGCCGGCTGGGCCTCTTAACCTTTGCCCTCGGTGCAGCGTCTGCCCTCCGTACGAGAGGGCTGAAAAAGCGTAGCGGACGGCTCTACAGGCAAAAAGTGTAGCCAGCAGGCCCGCTTATGCTATCGGAGCTTTTCTGCGATAGCGCACAAGAGCCGGTGCGTAGTAATACGCCGAGCCTCGCCGTCTGTAAGTTCTACCATCACTACATACACGCCGGTTGGCAGGCGATAGCCTTGGTCATCTGTGCCGTCCCAGCGAAACCGATTTTCCCCCACTTCTAAGAGCGCCCCCTCTGTTAGATGCCGAATGCGCTGTCCATTTGGGTAGTACACCGCAATCCGGACTTTCTGGTCGGGCTTGTCATTGGGAATGATGATCAGGGCCCAGTCGTCATAGCCGTCATTGTCAGGGGAGAAGGTGCGGGGCTCTATGCGGATGCCAGCTTGGTCGCTCAGCGTGTACTCCCGCTGGGAATTGGGATAGCCGGGGGTGCCATAACCTACGGTGCTGGCGGCTGAATACCAGCTTAGCGGATCGGCGGCGGACCGTTCAGGGGAGAGCCGTTCCAGGGCCACGCCACGGCGCGTGCGCAGGTCGGGGAAGTGGTAGCTCTTGTCGTACGGGACGCGTTCTAAGACGACGGTATCCGGGAGGCGAACCAGCCACACCACATCCCGGTTATAGTCATACGCAGGAAAGCTCGCCACCTGATGGAAGCGGGCAGTGGGTGGCGGAGCATACCGCCGCTGCACATCCGCCGTATCCGCCGAAAGGCACACATAACCCCCCGGCGGAAAAAGCGTGGGCAATTTCGCCAGCGCCGTCAAGCGTGTGAGCGTGTCTCCCCGCCCAATCCCTAACTGCGATAGGTCAAAGAGTTTATCCGTGCGATTATACAGCTCTATGTAGCGTGCTCCCCCTGTCTGGGGATAGGGGAGAATTTCATTCACGACGATGTCGCCAGGCTGGGGTACCGACGGCACCCAGAAGCTGCCTTCCAGAGGCGCTACGGGAAAGTTCTGGCAGTTTTGTAGGCCTGTGAGGCGAATCGTGTAAAAGCGACTTTCTTCTAATGCCTGCATGAGAAAAATCTCCACCGCCTGGCCGCGATCTACGGGTACATAGGCCAGCGGGAGAATCTCAGGCTCAAAGGTATAAAGCTCAGGCTTGGCTAAGAGCGTTTCAGGCAAGGCCTCACTAAACCGGATGAGAATAGAGAGCGGGGCCTGATAGGTGATACGAAGGATGCGCGGGCTTAGGTCGGCCTGGGGGTCGTAGACGCTATTGGGGCGGCCCGGGGTACCCCCAGTGGGGTCCTCCGAAGCCCGCCAGCCCAGACTATCCGCACACACAGCATCGGGATGTATGCGCTCGAGGCTCCACCCGCCATCGTCTTTTTGCGTGTCGCGGTACCAGCCGCGCTTGTAAGCTACCGAGTCTATCCGCTGCATCCCCTCGTCGTAAAGGGTTATATTCCCCCCTGCATTGGGGATAGCGGGGAAGCCAGACAGTCCGAGAGCATTGACACGGCCGTAATAAGCGATGGCGCCTTCGGGGCTGGTGAGTAGCAGGTATTCCCCCGGCCACAGGGCTACCCGGGGCAAAGTAACCCGGCGGGAGCCCACCTGCAAAACCCAGTTAGACAGGTCTATGTACCGGGGCGACCGGTTGTACAACTCTACATATTCAAAAGCCGGCAGGCCCACCGGCGGTTCAGGATCCGCCATGATCTCGTTGAGCACGATGTCGAACCGCTGGGGCGGAGCTGGCACAGCGAAGCGATAAGTAACCACCCGGCTATTCCCCTGGCAGTCCGCAGCCGTAACAGTAAGGGTATAAACCTCTGTGTCCTGAAGGGGGCTGTCAAGCGTCAGCGCTATTTGAGAAAGTTCCGGGAAGCTCACCGCTATGACGTTTAGGCTGTTGGAGAGCTGATACTGCGCTGGACTGCGCATGAGCACTGTATCTACTGGTTCGGAAAAATACAAGTATAGGGTCTGCGGGGGGGCCGGCGAGACAAACAGGAGCTGAGGCGCTGTGGTATCTACCCAACGGCCCAGTACGCTATTGGGCTCGCCGGGGGTCCCGCCGCGCGGGTCTTCTGAAGCCGTCCAGTTGGAATCCGTCGCACACAGATCATTTAAGTTCATCCGCTCCAAGCTCCAGCCGCCGTTTTTCTTGGTGGAGGAGCGGTACCACCTATCGGTGTAGGCCACCTTGTCTATGACTATGTTGGTAGGGCTGAGGAGGGTGAGGCTATCGCTGGTGTTATTGAGGCTGGGCCAGGTGGAGAGGGCGACGAGGTCAGGATAGCTACTAAGGGCAGCTGCTGGCCCTAAAAGAAGATACCCCCCCGGCGGCAAAAGCCGCGCCGGCAGCGCTACACATCGCGTCGCATCACAAAACTGCCACCCCGCCAGGGAAAACCACTTACTGGAACGGTTATGGATTTCCACATACTCGTACGGCGGGAGGGCTACGGGCGGGTCCGGGTCCGCCATGATCTCACTAAACACCACTTCCCCAGCTAAGGGCTCCTCCGGCCACACAAAGGCCGTACTATCCTCGCAGACATTACCAGCCCGGTCCTGCACGCCATTCACCCGAAGCTGATACAGCACAGAAGGCTGCAAGCTGCTTCCGATTTGGAGCAAAACCTGATTTGGGGCGCTTGGGGTGGCACTCGTAACCGGAATAGGCCCCGGCGTGATCGTGTAGTGCGCAGGAGTCTGGGCGGAAGTAACCTCTACAGGCTCACTGAACGTTACTGCTATCTGCTGAGCGCCCAGCACCTCCACTTCGGTGAGGCGGGGGGCAGTGGTATCCACGATCGGCGGCCCAATGTAAAAGTCATCAAAGTAGAGATTTTGCCGGTTAGTGGAAGTATGCTGGAAATACACGCCAAAGTAGGCCGTGGTGGTGAAGGTGAGGTCGGTAATGGAGAACTCTGATTCCCAGGTGTCATTACCTAGGGTGTCGGAGAAGACTTCCCAGAGGCCGGCGGCGGAGCGGTAGACCTTAATGCGGAGGATGTTGTTCGTACCGCCGAAGCGGCCGGGTATGCCGCCGGCGAGGCGGGTGTGGGTAGAGCCGTTTTGGAGCCAGAGTTCTAAGCTATCGGCAGAGCCGGTGATGCCGCCGAGCTTGAGGTAGTAGCCCTGCAGGTTGGGATCCGTGAGGTCGGCCCGGTCGGCTATGAGGTACACCCGAGCAAAGTTTTGCGTGGAGGGATTGAAAGCCACCCGCACCCAAAAGCGCCACTCGGTATTGTCTATCAGGGCATTGGGGGTGGAGAGGTAAAGGGTAGCCGTAGCACTGGGCCCGTTAGACCGGAGGCGCTTGTCGGGCGTGATAGTCCAATACACATCCGTCCCGCTCCAGGTGGGACTATTCGTAAAGTCGCCATCGGAGAAGTCATCTTGGAGCTGGGCCCATCCCAGCAGTAGCAGGAGACCCGCACACCATCCTTTGCCCATGGAGCAAGATTACAAAATTTCCTGTGCGGGGGAAGAGGATTGTACTTTTGCAGGGTGCTGATTGCGGTGCTCAAGTCCAAGATTCACCGGGTACGGATTACGCAGGTGGATTTGGACTATGTTGGGAGTTTGACGCTCGATAGAGACCTGATGGATGCGGCGGGGCTTTTGCCGTATGAGCAAGTGCACGTGCTGAATGTGAATACTGGGGCTCGGATAGAGACCTATCTGATTGAAGGGCCTCGGGGTAGCGGGATCGTAGGGCTAAATGGCCCTGCGGCTCGTACGGGCATGGTGGGAGACCTGGTGATTGTCATAGCGTATGCCTGGCTCACGCCCGAGGAAGCCCGTTCGCACAAGCCCATTGTGATTTTTCCCCGCGAAGGGAATCGTTTGTGAGGGGGCGGCGCTGGATAGAAGCAAGCCTTGGAATAGGCGTAGGCGGGGGCCTACTGTATTGGGTGCTTCGGGATTATCCTTGGCAGACCCTTCGTGAGGTAAGCTGGCACGGGGAATGGATTGCGGGGGCTGCCCTCCTCATGGGACTAGCCCACGTGCTACGAGCCTGGCGATGGCGGCTTTTTCTGCGAGCCAGCGGCTCCGCCGAAGTGCCCTTTTTAGAAGCCTTTATGGCGCTCATGGCAGGCTACTTGGTCAACCTGGGCCTTCCTCGGGCGGGTGAGGTCGCGCGATGTTCCCTTCTTTACCACACGCGAAAAGTGCCGCTGCCTACCAGCTTAGGCACAGTCATTGGTGAAAGGGTGCTGGATGTGCTGCTTTTAGGGGTGTGGGCGCTCATCGTCGTTAGTCGAGAGGGTGCTAACTGGCTACAGCAGCTGGGCCTCTGGCAGTGGCTCCCCCTCCTGGCTCTGGGCACCCTAATCGGGTTGGGTATCCTGTGGGTTTTTTACCGGTATCGGGAGCGGCTGCCGTGGGGATGGGCCCAGCGTATAGCGGGTGGGATAGCAGCGGCCTTTATGGTTCGGCCTCGCTACCAGAACCTCCTCCTGTCTGTGGGGATTTGGATCGGTTACTGGCTCGCGACCTGGATGGCGGGCCGGGCTTTTGAGGAGGGATTTTCGCTTTGGGCGGCGTGGGTACTGCTGGTGGGGTCGGGTCTGGCTATGGCCCTGCCTGTGCCCGGTGGCCTGGGAACCTTCCACACCATCGGATTCGTCCTGCTGAGCTACTTAGGCTATTCCGAAATCCCCGCCAAAACCCTCGTCCTGCTCATCCATGCTTTCCAGACCCTCCACACCCTCCTGCTGGGCCTAATAGCCGTAGGATACTTTGCATTCCGCCGCACAAAGGCCATTACGGACATCTCGCCAGCGTGATGCTGGTAGCCTAATCTTTCTGTCTTTTACGTTGCCACTCGCGTAGCCATTTTTCGTAGGCGCGCTGGCCGCTTTCTGTGGTAAAAAGCTCTTGAAGCGCCTCGGGAAGAAGATGTGGATTATACACCCGGTCTGCGGCTTTGCGGATTATACCAATCGGACAGTCAGGCGTCTCATTTTACTCGTATTGATATTATGCCTTTGAGACTTGCTCAACTGGCAGTTTATTAGCCATGCTGACTATGAACAGATCAAAAACTGACTGAGCAAAGTCTTCACTGCGTTTTTTGCAGCGAATATAGGCGATGAGGGTAGCGGCCACAAATAGGGCCGTCCAAACGCCAAAAGCTGCCGCTTGACTTTGGACAGTTAGAAGCGTCCAAATCAGTCCAGTGAATGAGAACACAGCTAAAAGCCCAAACATGGTCAGTAAGCCACGGAAAAGTCCATAATGGGCATTCAACACGAGCGGACGCGGGTTAGTGAGACCAACTTCGTGGTAGCATAAGTAGAAAAGCTCGCGATTTTTCTTGAGGCGTAGCTTGTCGGCACAGTGCGAGGGGCAATCGGACGGTAGCTTGGGTTCAGTAGAAACCCCGAAGCGGCTGGTAATCAGTGAGAATAGGCGACTCTTGTAATCAGTAGAGAAGTGCTTATCATCGTGTAGGAGCCAGCGTTCTGAAGGGAAGCCTTTCCATAGCGGTTTGAGAATATATCGCTCAACCACCCCTTGGCTTACGCCTTGAAGCAGTAGACCCGTCACATAGCTAAGCGCCACCAGCACAGAGGTCTCCGTCAGTCCGCCTGCAAAATCCAGCGGGAGGGTCCAACCGATTAGGCTTCCCATCGTTTGCATACACCATAGAAACACTACGCCCGGGATGAGGTTGGCAATAAAGTCATAAAGGTCAAAACGAGGGGTCACTTTCGGTAATCAATTGAATGCTTACCTGAGTTTGGATCATAAGTACAAATCACGTCGTCCTGCGAGGTAAGCAATAGGCGACCTGCATTACCCAAGTACTTGCGATAATCCTCATAGGCCGACTCCTCCTCCGGCACCGAACCTTTAGAAATCACAATATCTTTAGGATTCGTGAGCTTCAGCCAGTCTGTGCCGCAATAGCCGGTCCTCCGCCCATGGTGAGAAACCCTGAATACGGTGATGTTTGAGACCAACGCCTTAATAGTCTCATCGGTATTGGCCCACTCATACAGCTCTTCCCAAACGCTCGTCTCAATGTCTCCTGCAATAAGCGCCTTGAACTCCTTCTCTTTCACCACTCTTCCCGAAGTTATTAATAGGACGTAAGAGGCATTGTTCCACTTATCGCTCTTATTTGCTTCCTTAACAGCCTCCTTAGTGGGATGTAATACATAAACCTCGTACTTAGTCTGTTGAACATATCTGAAAAAAACAGGCGATTTGCTACGATAATGATGCTTAGCATGCTTGCGCAGCTCTTGATAAGCCTTCCAGTCCTCAGGGCTGCCTTTACTATGAGGGGAGTTGAAGTCTGGAGAAGGCTTTTCATTGGGCGTATCCCAGAAGTTGAGGATAGGGCATTTTTCTTTTAGAACTGCCAGGCCGTCCATATGATCCATGTCGGGGTGCGTCTGGACATAAGGAGAAAGTTTTGGTTTTGTCCACGGTGGAGTGAGGCGTGAGACGTAATCGACAGGGTTTGT
>Ga0209691_1000839_pt1 | contig 20183 bp, 19 predicted proteins | sample YNPMSBMetaG_FD_187120 | JGI IMG/M metagenome (GOLD analysis project Ga0209691, IMG submission 187120) | Anoxygenic and chlorotrophic microbial mat microbial communities from Yellowstone National Park, USA - YNP MS-B MetaG (SPAdes) (version 2) ... | reverse complement strand
AAAACACGCGGTTAGCGGAACTGTTTGCGAACTTTCTGATGATGCCCTTACTACCCTTGAAAGTTATGCGTGGTATGGCAACGTGCGTGAGTTGGAAAATGTGATGCTTCGTTGTGCGGTGCTCGCAACAGGAAAAACCATCAAAAAAGAAGACTTGCCCCGCGAAATTATCGAAGCCGTAGATTCGGCAATGTCAGTCCCACTGGGCAAAACGCTTGCCGATGCCGAAACCGAATTTCGGAAACTGTATGTGACCAAAACCTTGCAAAAGACCTCTTCGGTAAGCGAAGCGGCAAAACAGCTGGGAATTAATCGCACGCACTTCTACAAATTGCTTTCACAATTAGGCATTCCGTATTAGTGCTTTTGACGTGTTGGCGTTTGGTGGGGAGCAAAGCCGAGTAGTTTTACGTCGGCAAGCACAAGTTTAATCGGAAGTCTTGCGCATAGTTCTTGTGCGGTTTTATCATCGCTGGCAGTCATGATGTTGTATCCCTCGCGTGCTAAAATTTCGCGCAGCCGCCGAAGTTCTTGCAAGTCGCTGTCGATGATAAGAATATGCTCCGTCATTGGAAAAGAGTTGAATACAACTCTAAACAGCAAAGCGTATGCCAATAATTATTCCCCAAAAACTTAAAAAATGCTAATCAAAAGAGTGAAGTGTCACTTTTTAGCGACAACCTTGTTGCAAAATTGCGACACATTGCGCTCACTGGGTTAGGGCGTAGAGAATTAAATTAACCGCAAACTTCGTGTTATCCTCCGCAAGCCATCGCTTATTTCGGTAGTCGTAATCCCACTCACAGCCGTAATCCTTGTTGCTGTATAGAACGCCAATCCGTCCGTTGAGTTCAATCGCTTGAAGATAGTCGTGGACTAAATCGTCACCCCAACCATTGAGTTCAAGCGAGGTCGTTGGCGGACCGTTTGGGAAGTCAAAAAAGCAGTGATAAATCGGGTGCGAATTGGGAATCTTTCGGAGCGAGCGTGCGCCGAAAATGCGTGCCATTTGAGCCTCAAACGACTTGGCAAAAAGTCCGTCAATATCGTGATTGCAATCATCAACAAACACAAAACCGCCGTTGCGCACGTATTGCTCAAAATTATCGCGCTCTTTTGTAGTAAACTCGACCAACTTGTGTCCGCTCAAATAGCAAAATGGCGAATCAAAAATTTCGGGCGAATCAAGGGCAACAATCTTCTCTTTTTGCGCAATGCTGATGGTGGTGTATTGCACAAGCGAGTGAAGCACATTGGAAGGCATACGTTCATCGGTGTTCCAATTTCCCGAAGTGTAGGCAAGGCGGGTGAAAACAAAATCCGATTTGCGCGCCTCAAACGCCAATGCCGAGCGGTTCGCCAGCGGAGAAAGCATCACCGCCGCCGCAGTATGCAATGCAGTTTTAAGAAATGCCCGTCGGTTCATTCTCTATGTTCTCCCAAACATTTTATCTAACTCGCTAAGCGAAAGTTTAATGATAATCGGTCGACCGTGCGGACACACGTAAGGCATTGAGGTCGCAAAGAGTTGGTCAATAAGAAGCGACATTTCGCGTTGCGAGAGTTTATCGCCTGCCATAATCGCATTGCGGCAGGCATATGACTTGGCGATGTTGTCGCGCTTTTCAAGTTTCAGCGATTGTTGGTAATCCAAGTACTGCTCAATGAGTTCGAACAAAATCCTTTCTTCTGCACCCGGCTTCACATCAGACGGCACGCCTTCGACCACAACCGAATTTTGACTGAACTGCCGAAACGAAAATCCTAACTTTTCCAAATCGGCACGCAATTCTTCCAAGACCTTCATATCCCAAGGTTTGAGTTCAATGCGATGTGGGAAGAGCAGTTGTTGCGAATTAGAAATGCCTGCGTCCATCACGGTTAAGGCGCGTTCATACAAAATGCGCTCATGGGCGACGTGCTGGTCAATGAGCATCAAGCCTGATTTAATCTGCGTGAGAATGTAGCGGTTATGCAGTTGAACAGGATACGCACCTTTGAAGGCATCGGATTCTTTTTCTGACGATTGAAAAATAAGTTGATACTCACGCGATTTTGGCGTGTCGGGTGGCGTTTCAAACGACACATCGCTCAGCAAGGGCTGTTCGGGCGTGAGTTCACGGTGTGGCGTTGGCTCTTTGGGTTGCTCGGTTTCGCGCTTGAAATCGGCATAAAGCGCGTTACTGCTTCGAACTTCATGCTCGCATTCATTGTAAGAGAGCCGTTTTTGAACGCCCGGAAATTCTGAAAATGACGGCTTGTAAAATTTTGTGTAGGCTTCGGCGCGGTCAGAATCAGGTCGAGGCGTATCGGGTTTATCTTCAATCGTAACGCTTGGCGAAAAATCCATGCCGCTCACGTGCTTTTTGACAACCGAAAGCATCAAGTTGTAGACATTCCGTTCATCTTCGAAGCGCACTTCCATTTTGCTGGGGTGGACATTCACATCAAAGCGGTTCGGCTCCATTTCAAGAAAGATGAGATAAAACGGCTGTTCGCGCTCGCCCAAGAGTTCGCCGTAGCCTTGTGTGATGGCGTGATGCAGTTGGCGGCTCTGCACAATACGGCGATTGATGAAAAGAAATTGCTCGTTCTTGGTACGCTTCATCATGGCGGGTTTTCCGAGAAAGCCTTGCACGTTAGCAAAGTCGTTGGATTCGTGGAACTCAATCAAGCCGTTTGAAAAATCTTTTCCGAAAAAATGATTGAGCCGCTCAGTGAGGCTATGTGTTGTGAGGTTAAAGACTTCTTCGCCATCGCTTATCAGTTTCCATTTGATTTCAGGGTGCGCAAGTGCTTGCGCAAGAATGGTCTCGTAGATGTGCTTAAACTCGGTGGTGTCGGATTTGAGGAACTTGCGTCGAGCAGGAACATTGTAAAAAAGATTACGCACTGCGATAGAAGTGCCGTCGGGCGCATGAGTTTTTGAGGTCTCTTGAAACACGCCGCCATCGATGCGCACAAGTGAGGCAAGCACATCTTCACGGCGTTTGGTTTTCAGTTCGACTTGTGCAATCGAGGCAATGCTGGCGAGGGCTTCGCCGCGAAAGCCAAGCGTGTGTAAATCCTCTAAATCTTCTGCCGTAGAAATTTTGCTGGTGGCAAAGCGTTCAAAGGCGAGCATGGCGTCGTCTTCGCTCATGCCCGTGCCGTTATCAATAACTTGAATTAAAGTTTTCCCTGCGTCTTTGATGATGAGCGTAATTTCATCTGCGCTTGCATCAATCGCATTTTCAAGCAATTCTTTGACAGCCGAAGCCGGTCGCTGAACGACCTCGCCTGCCGCAATTTTATTAGCAACGACATCAGGCAATTTTTTGATAAATCCCATAGTGAAGTAAGTGTCGTTAAAATCAAACCATCAAGGAGATGTTCCGAACAGAAACAACATCGGAATATGCAATCGTTTTCGCCACGCCCGTTCCGAGTGGTCGTCGCCTTCAAACTTTTTCGTGAGCCAATTTTTACCGTGCGAGTAGCCGTTGGCAATCATCACGCTGTCGGCGCGTTGTTGGAACGGCTCGTAGTCTTTGTCGAGCGTTTCCGTTCCGAAGTCAAAATAAATTTTGTGTGATTGCGGTGCAGGAAGATGCGTTTTGAGGTAGTCAATCATAATGCCGTTGCCCGCAGGAAAGTGCGTTGAAAGGCAGGCGGCGTTGCCGAAAACAGTCGGATACTCGCAAATCGCATATAGCGAAATCAAGCCGCCCATGCTTGAACCCATGATTGCTGTTGCGTCAGGTGCAGGGTTGGTGGAATAGGTGGAGTCGATGAAGGGTTTAAGTTCAAGAGTGATGAATTTGAGGTAATTATCGGAAGCCATTGTTGCCATCGGATAGCGCGACTGCATTGAATCGCGTGTAGCTTGCGGGAGCATCTCGTAGGCTTTTTGCGGCATGTACTCGCCGTAGCGGTTGGGCGTATTCCAAATCCCGACGGCAATCACATCGCGAATTTTGCCTTCGGATCGCAACTGCGTGAGCGTTTCATCAGCACCCCAATCAATGCGCGTGTAAGAAGTTGCCGAATCAAAACAGTTTTGACCATCGTGCATATAAAGCACTGCATAACGCTTCTGCGAATCATAATCACTCGGAAGCCAGACATCAACTTGGCGCGGCGAAACATACTTCGACGGAAAGGCTTTATGTTCAATCAATTTGCCCGTTACCGTGCGGCGTGCAGGCGCAAGGTCGTTTGAACGGTTCGAACACGAAACAAGAAAAAACGAAATGAGCAAAAGCAAGACAAATTTCACGGTGATATTGGATTTGAAGTTGAACGCAAGATAGGAAGCGGAGAGAGTTGTGGGCAATACTAGATTCGAACTAGTGACCTTTCGCGTGTGAAGCGAACGCTCTAACCAACTGAGCTAATTGCCCTGACAAAGCGAACAAGGGCAGTAAAGATACTGAAGCCGATGAAATTTCAAAAAACTTACGAAGCACATGAGCGAAGCATCGCCGTAGAGAAATTGGTATCAATCGTCATTTCTTTTTCGCACAAGTGCCAAAGTTTTTGACAAGGAAAGGTCTCTTCATAAAGGGCTTTGCCGATAATGACAGAATCCACGCATGGCGAAAGTTCGGTGAGTTTCATCAAGTCGTGATAGGAAGCAACGCCGCCCGAAGCCGTAATGCGCAACTTGGTGGCATCAGCAAAGCGTTTAATGGCGTCGAAGCCAATGCCTGAAAGCATACCATCTTTGGAAATGTCGGTGTAAATCACGCGCTCTATACCGAGTGATTTCATCTTCAAGCCGAGTTCAATATCGCTCATGTTTGCAACATCAAGCCAGCCGTGAACTTTCGGAACGCCATCTTTAGCATCAATGCCGACAACAACTTTCTTAGGACCGTAGTGTGCGAGTAAGTCTTCAACTAATTTCGGATTAGTAACGGCGGCTGAACCAATCACCACGCGATAGACCCCGATATCGAAATAAGCTTTGGCACTTGCTAAGGTGCGAATGCCGCCACCGACTTCGACAGGAATATCAATTTTTTCGACAATGCGTTTGATTTCTTTGAAATTCTCAAGGTTGCCTGATTTTGCCGCATCTAAATCGACCAAGTGAAGCATCTTGGCATTTTGCTTGCGCCAAACGATTGCCATGTCGCATGGGCAATCGAGATAAATTTTTTCTCGGTCATAATCGCCTTGCGAGAGGCGGACGCATTTTCCGCCGCGAATATCAATAGCAGGAATAATGAGCATGTTGTTACGCTTTTGCGAAATTTTCTAACACTTTCAATCCCGCAGTTCCCGATTTTTCAGGGTGAAACTGGACTGCAAAGATACCATTTTTTTCAATGGCAACGGCAAAATTTTCTCCTGCGTAAGTTGCCCTTGCACTCACGGCGGAGGCGTCTTCGACCTGACAGTAATACGAATGAACAAAATAAAAATGCGTGCCTTCATCAATTCCCTTGAAGAGCAGGCTATTGCGGCGAATCTCGTGAAGAGTGTTCCACCCAATTTGCGGCACTTTGGCGTTCTGTGAGTTAAATTGTTGGACTTTTCCCGAAATCAAATTAAGCCCTTGATGAATCCCCATTTCTGTGCTTTCTGAAAGAAGCAACTGCATGCCAAGACAGATGCCGAGAAGCGGTTTCTGTTTGGAGAGATGTTCGGCGATAGCGGAATCAAAGCCGCGTGAGCGCACGGCTTTAATGCCTTGTCCAAATGCACCAACGCCTGGAAGAATGAGTTTATCGGCAGTGGCAATCTTGCGTGCATCATCAGAAACCATTGCAGGAATACGGAGATAATCAAAGGCTTTTTGAACAGAACGCAAATTGCTTGCGCCGTAGTCAAGAATGAGAATCATGTGAGGCTTGAAGTAAAGTGAAGCCGTTGGGGGAACGCTTCGGGTTGATTGCGGTAATTAGATGCACAGGCGGTTTTTCATTTTTTGGAGCCAGTTGTAATCGATATGCACTTTGCCAAAGTTTTCTTCGTCTTGGGGTTTAACACCGTGATAATCCGAGCCGCCTGACATGAGAAGAAAATACTCGTTAGCAATGTCGCGGTAATATGTTTGGTGATGTTCATCGTGCGAAGGGTGAACGATTTCCAATCCATCGATACCGTTATCAATCAAATAGCGGATAGTGTCGTCGGGAACTTGTCGACCTGGGTGAGCGAGGAACGACAAGCCGCCGGCTTCATTGATAAGAGAAATCACTTCGGCGGGTTTCGTTTCAACGCTTTTTTCGTAAGCAGGGCAGTTTGTGCCGATATACTTCAAGAAGGCTTCATTGTAAGACTGCACGTAGCCGTGTTCTTGCAAAACGGCGGCAATGTGCGGGCGACCGACCGAGCCGCCACTGGCTTTTTCAAGCACGTGCTCAACGCGGATTTTAACACCTTGTTTGTTGAGACGGTCAATCATTCGCTCAGTGCGTGCAAGGCGTTGCTTGCGGCAATGGTCAAGGTAATCACTTAAAGGAGAGTTTTCGGTTTTAATGAAATAGCCCAAAATGTGAATGTCGCGCTCCTCGTGAGTGGTGCTGACTTCAACGCCTGCAATCAATTCGACGCCGAGTGCTTCAGCAAGCGGTCTTGCTGCTTCAATCGCAGCAAAGTTGTCGTGGTCAGTAATGCTGATGGCGGCAAGTCCAACCTCTTTTGCCTTTTTGACCAAATCTTTTGGAGAAAGCGCACCGTCAGAGCAAGTGGTATGCATGTGCATATCCACATACTTCCGTTCAACTGCTTGAAGAGGTGCGGTATTGGTGTTCATTGGTCTATGGTATCAAAAAAGGTGATTCAAAATGAGATATGCGCACATTACTTAATTGCTTCTAATTTTTGTTGCAACGAGACACTGGTGCGATTGATACGCAAGGCTTTTTCGTAGTAGTGCAACGCCTTTTCACGGTCGCCAAGTTTGAGATAAACATCGCCTAAGTGTTCCAAGACAGCGGGGCTTTCTCGTCCTGACTGCACGGCTTTTTCTATCCACTTTTTGGCTTCTTCATAATTACCCATTTTGAAATAAATCCACCCAATCGTGTCTAAGTATGCGCCGTTATTGGGTTCTTTGGCAACGGCGATTTTCGCCATATCCAAAGCGCGAGGCAGTTCTTTGTCGCGCTCCGAAAAGGAGTAGGCAAGGTTGTTCAGCACTAAGGCGTTATCAGGTTCATAGAACAAAGCCGTTTCGTAACTGCGCTCGCTTTCTTCGTATCGCTTCAATCGCTCGTAGCTCAAAGCAAGTGCGCTATATGCTTGAACAATCATGCTTGTATCTTCGGTTTCCATGTGCGAGAGGGCTTCGGTCAAAACCTGCACGGATTCTTCATCGCGGTAGGCTTGATTAAGCGACGTGCCAAGCAAAACCTTCATGCGAAACGAGGGCTTTGATGTTTTTGCAAGTGCCGATTTGAAGGTGTTAATTGCCGAAGTGCTTTCATCTATTGAGAGATACGCAATGCCTAAGTTTTCCCAAGCAGGCGCAAAATCAGGCTTTATGGAAGTCAAATGTTTTAGATGTGGAATCGCCGCCGTGTAATTGCGTCCACGAAGGTAAATAATGCTCAAAAACCAATAAGGTTGCCATTCGTTGGGATAGGCTTTTTGCAGGCGAAGCATGACGATTTCGGTCGGTTTGAGCATGGCGGTATCTTTTTCGGCACGCTCAATGTAAAGGTAGCCAATGTTGAGTTTATCTTCTTTGGAGAAATTGGGATTGCTAAATAACTCATGAACAGTTGATTCAAAACCGTTCCAATCTTTTTGCTTGGCATAAATTTCACAGAAGGCGACAAGGGCGCGTAGGTCGTTGGGATTGCGCTCGAGAAGGTCGCGATAAGCACGCAAAGCATCATCGTAGCGTCCGAGTTTGATGTAAAGTTCGCCAAGCATTTGATACAAATCCAAGTTTTCAGGGTCTGCAACAATCATTTCCATCAAGGTAAAAACGGCTTCGTTATCCATTTTGAGTTGGATTTGCAGAAGCAGTTTTTTGTAAAGCACATCGAGGTCTAAGCCGACAAGTCCCAACAGGCGTGTATAGGTGTTGAGGGCTTCTTGCATCTGCCCGCCAGCGACTTGTGCGGCGGCAAGTTGATAGAGTGCGGCAGAACTTTGTGGGTCTTTCAGCGAGAAGAGTTCGAACTGTTCGGCGGCTGCATCATAATTCTGTAAGTCAAAATAAAGGTTGCCCAAAAGTTCGTTATACCACTTGTTTGTGGAATCAAGTTCAACGGCTTTTTTGGCATAATAGAGTGCGGATTCCGGCTTGCGCAAGGCACGATACGATTTTGCAATCGCAAAGTGAATCGCCGCTTCATTCGGCATCAATTTCAGCGCGTCTTGAAATTCTAAAATAGCCTGTGCATGTTGCTCTTTGGCGGCATAAAGTTCACCCGAAACAAGAAAATTGACCGCGCGCTGTTTGACTAATTCGGACACGTCAGAGCGAGGGGTCTGCGCAGTGGCAACCTGTTCTGATGAACGGCAACCCACAAGTGCCACACAAGATATTGCAAGCAGAAATGCATATCTGAACGAGAGCAATTTCATCTGAATCATAGCGACTCTATCCTGAATGCGGTTGAGTTTAAGGCTAAATGATATGGTTGAGTTTAGCGGAAATTAAAACTCTTTGGCAAGAATAAAAATCAATCGCTCTTGAAATCTGTTCAAATGTGATTGCAGAAGATAAGGTGATGTTTAGAAGTCAACATCAAGTCCTTCGGTAATCGCACACATGCGGCAAATGTTCTTGTGGTTGTGATGTGCAAACCAACCTTTGGCGGCATTATACCACAAGTCGCACGTTTCGTTCTCGCAAGTCTTGAAGCCAATGAGTTCTGCAAATTCGTAGATTTGCTCATGGGTTGGCTCTTCGAGAAGTGGCTCGCCTGAAAGTTCACATTCTTCAATCAAAGCGGCTTTCAAGACGCCCCAAGTAGCCACAGGCTTAAAGAGTTGTAATCGCTCTAATGCTGTATATTTATTTGGAATCATGTATTGCTTTGTCAATTTTCTGAATGATAGCCAGCGAAAAGTTTAACCAATTTGACGAGGTAAAGCGTTCAAAAGTCAATGCCGCTTCAACGAAAATGTTGACGCTTTCCAACGCGCTGTCGCTCTTGCGCATCGTGCTGTTTTTGCCATTCGTGTATTTCTATGAACGAGATGAAAAGAACATTGCGTTTGTGATTGTGCTAATTGCAATTTCAACGGATTGGTTTGATGGCAGAGTGGCGCGGTGGACAAACACGGTCTCGGAGTTGGGAAAAATTTTAGACCCACTCGCCGATAAAGTGAGTGCGGCACTGATGGGATTGTATCTCTTGTATCGAGGTGAATTACCATGGTGGTTTGTCGCAATCGTCGTAACGCGCGACATCATTATCTTTTGGGGAGGAGTTTATATCAAACAAAAAAAACACATCATTACAACTGCACTACCGACAGGCAAGTGGGCAGTTGGGTTTTTGGCAGGGGCGATTGGCGGCATTATCTATCCGTATCAATCCGAAGGGTTGAAGATGGCAGTGGAAATAACGATTTACATCGCAAGTGTGTTATTTATCGTATCTTTTGTTCAATATGTGCGGCGATTTGTCGATATTCTTCACGACAAGCCTGTTCAACTTTAATCCATCCAACCATCACTTTTAATTTCTTGAAATATGCTTGTTAGAGATTTGTTAGCGCAACACAAAACGACGTTCAGTTTTGAATTTTTCCCGCCGAAGCAGGAAGCCGATTGGGAAAAGCTCTTTCAAACTATCAAAGAACTTATCCCATTGAAGCCTTCGCATATAAGCGTAACCTACGGCGCAGGCGGCACGACACGCGAACGCACGCATAACCTTGTCGTGAGAATCCGAAAAGAAACAGATTTGACGGTTGTTTCTCACTTGACAACGGTGGGGTCAAGTCGAGAAGAAATTTATGGAATTTTGAAACGCTACGATGAAAATGGTATTGAGAACATTCTTGCACTTCGCGGCGACCCGCCAAAAAACATTCCTGATTGGAATCCGCTTCATCAAGATTTCAAGTATGCCTACGAGTTAGTGGAGTTTATTCGCAAGCACTTTCCGAACATGTGCATTGGGGTTGCAGGCTTTCCCGAAGGGCACCCCGCTACGCCGAACCGCCTCAAAGAAATTGAGTATCTCAAAATGAAAGTTGACGCAGGCGCAGATTACATCGTAACTCAACTCTTTTTTGATAACCACGAATTTTATGACTTTGTCGAGCGATGCGAATTAGCCGGAATACGAGTGCCCATCATTGCAGGGATTATGCCCATTGTGAGCAGAAGTGGCATGATTCGCATGGCGGAACTTTCGCCCGGCACGCGCTTTCCCGCACGATTGCTCAAATCAATTTATCGCACGAAAACAGATGAAGATGTCGAGAAGGTCGGTGTGCATTGGGCAACAGAGCAAGTGAGCGATTTAGTAAGCAACGGCGTCAGGGGAATTCATTTCTACACCTTGAACAACTCGCGTGCGACACTGAAAATTTATGAATCGCTTGGCGTTCAAGATTCCGTTCAACTGATGTCGTAAGAAGGGTTGATTGAAATGCAAAAGCCTCGCACTTTGCGAGGCTTTTTAAGTGTTCGTCAGGCGAATCATTGCTTGCCAACGGATTTAATCGCATTGCCTGCGTCTCCCAAAAATTTGGAAACCCAGTTGACAAGTTTGCTTTCGGTCGCGATTTTCCTTGCCACGTCGCCTGATTGAACAAGGGCGAAGTATGGAAGTCCAATCGTTGCCAAAATCGGTGAGCCAAATAGCATCGCAAGAAATTGCACAACACGGTCGCGATGTGTAAGGTCGCCGATAAAGGTTGTAACACGGTAAGTTCCCATCAAAGGTAGGAATGGAGTCATCAAGACATTGATAACGGCTTTGGTTGCACCGTCAGCAAAGGCGTTGACAGGATATTTCTTGTCTTCTTCCGACAAGCCTGCGCTCAATGTGATTGGGATTTTATCCGCCATTTCAAGGAAGGCTTTATCAATACCTTTTTCTCGAATACGCGCTGATGTATAGTTTGCCGCCTCATATAACCCTATAACCACGTTGAACGGCGCAGTAAGGAGAAGCGAAAGAATCCCCGCCATCCATTTTTGTGATTCATCGCCTTTGACCATATCGGCACCAAGCTTGAAGCCTCTGTAAATACCGAGAATGGGAATGTAAGGCCAGCTGGTGCTAAGTACAATCCAAGCCGTGAGCCAGTCGTTCATACGTCGTTGCTCATCGTCATCGATGTGTTCCCACTTCAAATCGCCTTTGATGTAGTCACCGAAGGTTTCAAAAACGTTTTTTCCGGTGTCTTTGAAATTAACACGCATACCAAGCGACTCGGTGACTTCGGGAAGGAAGTCAATCGTGTGCGGAAGCGTGAAGTGATAAACGAATGCGGTCGGAAGCACGCGGATTGCGTCGCCTGCCGTTTGCGCCATTGCAGTTGATTCTGGCATAGTTGATTCTCCTCTAATGAAAGGTGGTTTAGCGAAATGAAACTGCGGTTGAAGTTACTGAAAAAATCGACTGACAAATTTCAATCCGCCGTGCGTTGCAAATACTCCCTGACAAGTTTCGGCGGCAATACCCGTTACTTCTGCCTCAATTTACGCCTTCAATTTTCTAAAAGCAAGCATTTTCTTGGACAGCAAACGGCTGTAAACGCCGATAATGACTTGCAGTTGTGGAAGATGAAATCGTCTAAATCGCCTATTCAAAAACCAAGATTTATTTCTTCTCACAAGGAAATGTAAATTGCCTTTCAGGCGAATAACTAAATCAAACCGTGCCAATGGTAACAACGCTTTCAAAGAAGATTCAACTGGTCGACCTTGTTTCGCTTCACCAACGCTTGAAGCCTGAACTTGATGCGGAAATTGAGAAAGTCATTTCAAGCGCGAGTTTCATCAATGGTGCTGTGGTTGGAGAGTTGGAGTGCGCACTTTCAAAGTATCTTGGAATCCGATTTGCTGTTGGCTGTGCAAACGGGACAGATGCGTTGCAAATTGCGTTGATGGCGTTAGGCATTGGCAGAGGCGATGAAGTCATTACCACGCCGTTCACTTTTGCCGCAACGGTTGAAGCGATTTTGCTTGTTGGCGCAACGCCGCGCTATGTCGATATCGATGAGCGCACCTTTAATATGAATGCAGAGTTGCTCGAAAAGGCAATCACGCCGAAAACAAAAGCGATTATGCCCGTTCATCTTTACGGACAAGCGGCGGAAATTGACCGCATCACGCACATCGCCTGCGAACACGGCTTAAATGTGATTGAAGATAACGCACAATCTTTCGGCGCAACCTACAAAGGCAAGAAGGTCGGCACATTTGGACGAATCAGCACCACGAGTTTTTTCCCTGCAAAAAATCTCGGTGCGTTCGGCGATGCAGGGGCGATGTTCACCGACGATGAAGAAGTGTTTGTAAAACTGAAAATGATTGCTCAACACGGCGCAAAAACTCGATACACGCACGAATGTTTAGGGGTCAATTCGCGATTGGATTCTATTCAAGCCGCTGTGCTGAAGGTCAAACTCAACTACCTTGATGAGTTCAACGCCCGCCGCCGCGCCGCCGCTGACCTCTACGACAAATACTTATCCGATGCGAACGTGCAAACGCCGTATCGCGACCCAAACGGCACACACATTTTTCATCAATACACGATTCTTTTAGGCAAAAGAGGAGAACGCGACGACTTGCAAAAATTTTTGAGTGCGCATGGCGTGCCAAGTTCCGTGCATTATCCCATTTCGCTCAATCTGCAAAAAGCATTTCGAGATGAGGCTTATCCAAAAGGCTCACTGCCAATTTCTGAAAGCGTTTCTGAACGCGTGCTGTCGTTACCGATGCACACTGAATTAGACGAAGAGCAAATCGCTTACATCGCCGAAAAAATTATTGAGTTTGTTGGAAAAAAATCTGACCCACTCTAACTCTTTTTTGTAAAAAGTTGTCTGATGTCTTATCAAGGCGATGCGGTAAGACCTTATCTTTATTGACACAACTTAAATCTATGAAGCAAATCCTTGTGTTGGGTGCAGGAATGGTCGGCAGAACGATTGCGCTTGACCTTTCAGCCGATTTTGCCGTAACCGCCGCCGATATGAGCGTTGAGAATCTCTCAAAACTTCCTGATGCCATTCACAAACTTCAAGTCGATGTAAGAGACGAAGTTGCCTTGAAAGAATCGGTCAAAAAATTTGACTTGGTGATTGGCGCAGTTCCCGGATTTTTAGGATTTCAAACGGCGCGCAATGTGATTGAGACAGGGAAGAATTTGGTCGATATTTCCTTCTTTGCTGAAAATGCGTTTGACCTTGATGACCTTGCGCGGCAAAAGCGCGTAACGGCTATTGTCGATTGCGGCGTTGCGCCCGGATTAGGCAACATCATACTTGGCTATTGGAACAAAAAGATGAAGGTAGAGTCGTTTGTGTGTTATGTAGGTGGATTGCCGAAGGTGCGCACGTATCCGTTTGAATACAAATCGCCGTTTTCTCCCGTTGATGTGATTGAAGAATACACGCGCCCTGCTCGCTTAATGGAACATGGAAAACTTGTTATCAAACCTGCGCTCTCTGAACCTGAAATTCTAAACTTCCCCGAAATTGGCGCGCTCGAAGCCTTTAACACCGATGGACTGCGCTCGCTTCTTCTCACCATGAAACATATCCCTGACATGAAAGAAAAAACCTTGCGCTATATCGGACATCGCGAGAAAATTCAAGTGCTTCTATCCGCAGGCTTTTTGAGCGATAACGAGATTACTTTACACGGTGTAAAACTCAAACCCAAAGAATTTACAAGCAAGATATTATTTGAGGCTTGGCGATTAGAAGAAAACGAAGAGGAATTCACTATTCTCAAAATTGAAATTATCGGAAATCAAAAAGGCAAAAGAAAAGTCGTGCAGTATGAACTCTTTGATAGAACTGACCACGACGCAAAACAAAGTTCAATGTCGCGCACCACAGGCTTTACTTGCACGGCAGTTGCACGTTTAGTTCTATCAGGCAAATACAAACGTAAAGGCATTTCGCCACCCGAATATATTGGGGAAAATAAAGCCTGCTTTGAGTTTATTTTACAAGAATTGAAGAAAAGAAACATCAATCTAAAAGAATCTTTCTTAACGAAATGAAAAAAGTCTTATTTGTTTGTGTTGAAAATTCTAATCGCAGTCAAATGGCTGAAGCCTTTGCAAAAATTCACGGCAAAGGAAAGGTAGAAGCATATAGTTCAGGCTCTTGTCCGTCAGGGAAGGTGAATCCGAAAGCGATAGAAGCGATGAAAGAACTTGGATACGACCTCACGACACACACCTCAAAATCGCTTGATGAAATTCCCGATATAGAATACGATTTTGTCGCAACGATGGGCTGTGGCGATAAGTGTCCGTTTGTGCGTGCAAAACTTCGTGAAGATTGGGCAATTCCTGACCCAAAGCATTTAGAACCTGATGAGTTCCGAAAAGTGCGTGATTTAATTGAGCAAAAAGTGAAGGAAATGTTGGAGAAAATTGATGCGTAGTTATTCAGTTGCAAAAATCTTTTCAAACGACAGTTCAATTCCGCTGATTTTATCTTGAACAGTTCCCTCCACGAAAGTTTTGGGCGGATTTGATTTAGAAAATATCGATACCGTTTTTAAGGCAGGCTGAATAACCCAAACTGTTTTTACCCCAATATCGAGCAGAGCGTTTGCTTTATTGACAATCGTTTCCATCGGTTGCGAAGGGCTTTGAATTTCGATGGCTAAAATTGGCGGTTCTGAAAGTTCGGGTTTCGTTTCAAACCAATTCACAGGGCGTTTAGAGAACACCAGCACATCAGGCGTTACTGTCGACGTGCCAGTTGGAATTGAGACTTCGGAGACGACCGAAAACTGCTTGCCATATTGCTCACGCAGAGCAACGCCTAAGTTGAGTTGAATATATCCGTGATTAAAGTTTGGCATAGGTTTACCTCGCTCGAGTTCGTAATCGGAAATGGCTTCAAGAACTTGCTCTTCCATAGTTCGGTCAGATTTTAGGTTCATCAAAAGATACAAAAAGTTTGAGTTATTGCAAGTGCGAATTAAGAAGTTTAGAAAAAACTTGTCTTAAAATATGTTCTGTTGTATGACCAATGCCAAAACAAGTGTTTTCACTCGGTCCAGCAGCATTCAATATCGTGATGTGAGTAGATAAAAGCCATTCGTAAATGTGTGTTGCGGAATTGTCTGAAAATGGGTTAATAACAAGCAAGGGTTTAGAGAATTGTTCTGCACAGGTGATTGTCCAAGAAGTGCCAATATCATAGAGAAGATGATTGGGTAGAAGCACGAGTGTTGCATCACTATCGCGTACGTTCCATTCTGTTCGAAGTGAGCGGGGAATATGCAGTGCATTAGGACTACGCTCGCTTGGCGTTGGTGTAAGTGGAAAATCGTCGGGAATCGTGCCGTTTTCACAGGCGCGATTGGGCGGACACCAACCGCCAATTTCAAAACCAAATTCACGCGCCACTCGCAGTGCCGCTTGGTCAACGCCGGTCTGCCCCCCTGAAATGATTTTCTTTAACATACGTAATGGATTTAATAGACTTACTATGTTAGAAAATAGTCCAAAAATAGAGTAATTAAAATGTTAGATTAATTCCCATTAGAAGCTCACTAAAACTTTCAGGATTTAAATCTTCAAAATCTTTTTGCAGGACTTTCACATATTTCCATTGTGTTTTAGTGAGTTCAGTAACCGTGTTGCACCAGTTGAGAGCGGCATTATCTTTTAACTTTACCTCAATATCTTCTCGCCCTTTGGTTTCTACTATCCAATGAATACCATCTTTGCTAACTGCAATAAAGTCAGGGAAGTAATGGCGAATGTTGACTAAGCTATCGGTGTATTGAATAGAGAATCCAAATTGTTCAGGTAACTTTGCAAAGGCTTTTATATCGCTGGATTTATCAAGAAATTGAGCAAAGGCATATTCGTAGTCATTGTCGCAGGGTGTATAGTTAAATACAGTTTTTCGGGCTTCTAAAACTTTTTTAGAGGTAGGAAAAGGTGGGGTTGTAGAAAGCCACCGTTCGGCTGAAATCAAGAGAGGCGTTTTTTCTTCTACAATCACGGTGCGCAAGGCTTTTTCAAACTCCTTTGTAACTACATAACTTGCAACATTACTACTCATTGCTTTAATCACAACAGGGTCAGATAAATCTACGGTTTCTCCAAAGGCTTTTTTCTCAAAAAACTCACGAATTTTTGGGGCTAATGCGGCAAATTGCGAGGGAAGTTTGATATTTTGTGCAATCCTGCGGGCATAATAACCAATAACTTCTTCGGCAGTCTGCGCTTCGGGTATAGCATATTCACGCTCCAAAAGTTTTTCGTCAGTTAAAATGTCTCTGCCTTCATACATAAACTTCTTTTCATCAGAAATTCCCTTGCTTTTCAAAGGCAAGGGGTTGATATGAAACTTCATCACATCAATAGAAGCAATTTCTTCGGATAGAGATTTCTTTCGGCTTAGCACAGGCGAAATTTCAGGAATGTTAATATCAAATTCTTTTTTGCTTTCTACGGGCTGAATGGTCAAAATTTTAAGTTTATCTTTGCCAACTTGAAACGTGTCGAAGGTCAATTCCTCTAATATTTCAAGGTCTTCTACGAATTTCATAAACGCTCTATTGCCGATAATATCTACACGCTCCGTATAGTAGGGCTGATTTCGGAACATTAAACGCAAGCCTCTACCAATCGTTTGTTCAGGCAAGATGTTGGCTGTTGCAGTATAAGGACGTAAGCCAACGACAACCGTAACGCTCTGCACATCCCAACCTTCACGAAGCATTAGAACAGAAACGATTGCATTTACAGGGCTCTGCTCATGATCAACTTCACGGGCGACTTTACGCGCAAGTTCTAAATCTTTTTTAGACACTTCACCACTTTTATCAGTATGAATAATTAAAGTTTTGTCGCCACCAAACTCTTCGGGATATTTTGTTCTTAACCAATCGCCAATATCATCGGCTTCATCGGTGTTATTCATCATCACAAAAAGAATCGGTTTTTTATTCAGGGCTGAAAGTTGTGTCTTATATTCCTTCCAACGCTCTACGGCGGCAACTAAATATCCACGATAACGCACACTGGCAATATCACTTTTTGCTTCCTCAATTTGTGCAATGCCTTTTACAGGACGCTTGACAACGCCATCAATAATCGCTTGTTTAAGCGGATAGTCAAAAATTGTCCAAGCAAATAAACCGCCTTTGGTATAGCGCGGCGTTGCAGAAAAATCTAATTGCGCAACAAGCGGTCGCTTCGTGTGTAATCGGCGAATAAATTTATTCCACTCGTTTTCTTCATCACGCGTGTGATGCGCTTCATCGTTGATAACCATCACAAAGCCATCTCTTTTAGCAATTCGTTCTTCAAAATCACTTGATTCTATTTTTTCATTGGGCGGTCTACTTCCCAGCATGGCGGTCATAATATCGGGTTCTTCTTCATCACTACGAGAACTTCTTTCATAAAATTGCTGGATGTTGGTGAGATATAATGCGCCATGCGTATAGGCTCTTTCGTTATCGCCGCGCATGTAGTAGTCCATGTCCCAAAGCCAAGCTAAATGTTTGGGAATAAAAGGGTATTTCTTAAACAATAAGCCGCTTTCAAAATCACTTTTTAGGCGGTCAAAAACAATCACATTAGGGGCAAGAATTAAAAAAGTATTCGCATAATCTTTTTCGCCTCTTAAATAATTGGCAAACTGCCAAACAATGCTCATTGCCATAACAAAAGTTTTTCCACTGCCTGTTGCCATTTTAATGCAGTAGCGAGCAAAATCGTCGTAGGGGGGCATGCGTAGGTCTTTACTCTTAAAGGCGTATTTTTCTAAAAGTGCTTTACGAGTTCTGACTTTTTCAACTTCGTAGATGTAAATTAGGGTTTCTATGGCGTGGCGTTGGGCATTATGAAAGCGGAATTGCTGTCGATTCGGCAAAATATGGTCGGTGTGGAACCAGAAATTTAAGAGTTCTTGCGTAGTGTCAGTGGTGCCTTTGTAGCCGCTGGCACGCCATGCTTGAACGGCTTCACGAATTGCGGGCACACAAGCCGCCGTCCTTAATTGCTCCTCAACATTGAAAAAATCTTGTTGCGCAGAAGATGGCTTTCTCGTCTTAGGCATATTCGTCAGTGATTTGGTTTGAAGAAATAGCACGCAGATAGCACGGATTAGGCGGATATGCACGGAAATAATCCGTTGTATCTGTGTTATCCGTGTGCGATGTATTTTGAATAGCACGCGGATAGCACGGATTGGACGGATTTGGCACGGAAAAGAATCAGTGATAATCCGTTGTATCTGTGTTATCCGTGTGCCATTTTCAAACTATGCTACTTTGCACTACCTAACGTTCAATTACTACCTGCAAGGCTTTTGTAGTATCATTACCTAAAATATCAATCACCTTAACTAAAATCGTATAACGCCCCGATGCTTCATATCCATGACGCGCCGAAAGCTCTATCTTCGGCTCCTTCCGCGTCCGATAACTCTGCCACTCATTATGAAACGTATCGTTCCGATAATTCCAATCTACACTCCAATAATCTATCCACTGACTCCAATGCTTTACGCTCCGCAACACCTCCTCTGGCACATCATCAGGCGGAATAATAAAATTCTTTAACTTCAACTCAACATCCATACCCACAACTTCTACCGAGACTTCTAACGCCGCTAATTCATAAAACTTAATATCCCCTTGCTCCACTGCCTTTTTCTCTAACACCTCACGCGGAATTTTCTTAAACTTCACATCAACCTTGTTCTGCTTAGCATGTTCTTGCGCAATCTCATTTAATTCAAACGCAAAATCCCACCCCAAAAAATCAATTCCATTAGTTTTGATAGACTGTTCCTTGCCCACTAACTTCCAAAACTCCAGAATAGTTTGCTTTACATCTTCTACCGTAACAGGCGCCTCCACACTGCCCACGTAAATCATTCTACCTGCTTTTACTCCATGAATCCATGTGTAACCTTCTAAGGGTTTTGCATGATACAGTTCGCAAATGAAGTTTTTATATGCTTTTTCTTGCTGTATTCTACTTTGCGGATTATCAAACTCTGCCTGCATCCATTGCTGGCGTTCGTACTTGCCCAGGTTTTGCACCACAAAGGGCTTTACATTGGGGATGCCAAGCAGGCGCTTGCGGGTGGTGTGTATGGCAAAACGCCCTAAGTCGCAGGCAATCCAGCGCCTGCCCAGTTTTTCGGCTACTGCTGCCGTAGTGCCGCTTCCACAGAAACAATCCAGCACCAAATCGCCTTCATTGCTGCTCGCTTTGATGATGCGTTCTAAAAGAGCTTCGGATTTTTGAGTATTATATTCTTTTTGTCCCGACTGGTAAGCGGAAATATCGGTCCAAAGAGTATCAATAAATTTTGTATCAGATGGTTCAATCCAATGCTCAATTTTTCCATTTTTTGATTTTCGAATAAATTCTAAATTTCTACCTGTTTCATTCCAATAATCTACAAGCTTATCAAATCCAGATTTTTCAAATTCTTGATAATTTAAAACTGCCCTGATTGCTCTTTCTTTTGCCCATTTCCATTGTCCTGATGTAGGCTTTACTCCTAATAATTCATATCTCATAGTTGGTCTATCTGCGTTACTCCAAAAGTCTTTCCAGTAGCCATCAGGTTTTAGTTCGTAATTTGGATTTTCAACTAAAATAGGTTTAAATCTTATCTCACTATTTTTTGAATACCAAAAAATATATTCATGACCTTGAGCAAGGGATTTTATTGATTGAAATTGTCGTTGTAAGTTTTTAGTAATTCTTTTTACAATTATCTCATTCCTAAAATTCTCATACCCAAACACTTCATCCAGTACGCATTTGGCATAGTGGCCTACGTGCCAATCCAGATGCACATAAATGCTGCCGTCATCGGCAAGGAGTTCGCGCAGCAGGATGGCAGTTTCGTAAAACCATTGCAGATAGCTGTCCAGTCCGCGTCCCCAGGTGTCGCGATATGCTTTTTGTTCTATGATGCTGGGCTGTTTTACAAAAGTTGTTGTTTCATCATCGTCCGTATCGGGATGGTCGGGTATAGTAGCCGTAAAGGAGAAATCGGCCCCTACGTTAAAAGGCGGGTCTATGTAAATGAGG
>Ga0209691_1000837_pt1 | contig 20212 bp, 21 predicted proteins | sample YNPMSBMetaG_FD_187120 | JGI IMG/M metagenome (GOLD analysis project Ga0209691, IMG submission 187120) | Anoxygenic and chlorotrophic microbial mat microbial communities from Yellowstone National Park, USA - YNP MS-B MetaG (SPAdes) (version 2) ... | reverse complement strand
GGAGGCGAGGTCTTGAGGGCTCGAGGCGGGCCCTTGTGGTGGGGTTTGCTTCTTGTGGGACTGGTCGGGCTGCCAGCACGTCCACCACCAGACGGCGCCGGTTCGCATCGTTGAGGAGCATGTGCTTTACCTCAACTGCGGGCCTCAGGCGCACAAACACGGTCACGCCATGGTTGGCAACAACCACCTGGTAGGAAGCTACCTGGGGCGAACCCACATCCACATCAGCGGCAGTTGCCCGGATACCCTGAAAGCGGATGGTAAGGGTATCAGGCGATTGTGTGATCTGATACTGCGTTCTGGCCTCGAGGTCGAACACCAGTCGGGTATAGCCTTCGTGCAGACCCAAGCGCGGAAAAGCTAGGGCTGAGGCTAAAAACACCCCCAGGAAGGCCAGCCAGCGCATCTTTCGGAAGTATAGCCTTTTGCATTCTGAGAATTTGACAACAAAACCCCTCAAGTCCCTAAGCCAGGTCCTGGGGAGTTGAGGTTCTGCTCATTCGATTCATGCCACAGGCCCTAAGATTTTAGGGATGAAGCCTTGGTTGATTCTGCTCTTCCTGCTGTCACTGGTAGCCCTGGCCTCGAGGTTCGCTGGCTTCGAGGTCAGACCCCGAGGCAACTCCGAACTCGACGTGGGTACCGGCATCTACACCCTGCCCACAGGCGGCACCATAACCGACAATAAAAGCGGGCTGGTGCTGGAAGCCCGTTACATCCAGTACAAAGACGGCGACTTCATCCGAGCCCAAGGAGCCACCCTCAAGGTCAGGGAGGGTGAGTTTAGCGCCAACAGCCTCGAGTACCTGCAAAAGCCCGACACCCTGCGGATGAACGGGGTGCGCTTTAGCTCCAGGGAGTTCAAAGCCCTCTCCGCCCAGCAGGGGCTTTTGCTCAAAGACGATGTGCTGGTGCTCAAGGGCGAGGTGCGCTCGAGCGAGCCCGCCCTCGAGGCCAGCACCCTAGTAGTGGACACCGCTAAAAATCAGGCCCTGGTGCTGGGGGTCTTCACCTTCCGCGACGGGGCCACCACCCTGCGCGGCAATCGGCCCGACAGCACCTTGCTGCTAACCTTTGAGGCCGGCAGGGTGCGAGCCCTTACCCGCGTTCCCCCTGAGGTCTTCAACCGCCTGCGCCCATACGCCGATAAACTGTAGGGCGTGTTAGAGTGCCCTAGAGAAATGGCCTCAGGGTTGCTGCGGTTCGGCTTGGCCCGCAAAAAAAGCCCTGTGTCCAGGGTTGGGCAGGGCAGCGTTTCGGCCCACCGTAGCCGGATCCGCTGGAGCGCAAGTCTGCTGGGACTGGTTCTCTTCGCTGGCCTGGCCTGGGCCTCTCCTTGCACTGAAAAGCCCTACACCCTGGAGACGCCCGAGGGCCTGGTGGGTGGGGGCAACCTCGAGTTCGACGGCGATATCGCGGTCTTTAGCGATGGGGCCTGCCTAGAGACCCCTGGCCTGCACCTGCAAGCCCCCAGCCTGCGCTACGATCAGAGCCTCGGCCAGCTAACCGCGCAGGAAATCGAGGTACAAACCCCCCGCTACCGCTTCTGGGCAGAAGAGGGCCGTATCGAAAACCGTAGCCTGCAAGCCCGTGGCCTCCGGATCACCACCTGTAGGTGCGGCGACGACCTGCGGCTCCTGTCGCAAAACCTTCGCTTTGATACCCAGACCGGCGAGGTCGTGCTGAGCGATAGCCAGCTCGAGGTTTATCGGCTGGGCCTGGCCCGCTTCGATGCGCTGCGCTTGGATGTCAACCGGCCCTTGGGCGAAAGCCTGGGCCTGTCCCTTGCCCCAGGCGAGGCCCTTTCGCTGCCTGTGCGACTGGATCTGGATCAGGGCTTGAACCTGGGTTTGAACGGTTTTCCCTTGCTCATCCCCAGTGCCTCTGGCAGCAGGTTTAGCACCCGCGTAACCCTGCTGGGCCTGCGCCTGGGCAGCCCCGATCCGCTGCTCAGGCTGGGGTTTTCGGGGCAGGAGGGAGACCAGCGGGCCCAGCTCGAGTTCGACCTCAAACCCAGCGGCCCGGCCAGCCGGGGTGAGGTGGTAAATGGCCCGGCGTTTTTCACCCATGACAGCGAGAAAGGGCGTTATGCTTTTGGCCTGCGGCAGCCTTTGGCCCTGGGCTCCTTCACCCTGACACCTTACGCCTGGATCGCCCAGGACCGCCACCACGGCACCCCGGTGCAGGGGCTGGCCGCCGGCAGCGAGCTGCGCTACCGCCTCGAGGTGGAGGAGGGGCCTTTTCGCTTTAGCCTCGAGCCCTTTGGGGTGCTGGGCTTTTACGACCAGCCCCAGCAATACCTAGCTTACGGAGGCTATGCCGAGGGTCGCTACCAGGGCGGTTTCACCCTACGTTTTAGCTATACCTGGGTTCACGAGTCAACCCCCGGGCGCTTCTGGCTCGAGCGCCGCGAGGCCTTGCAAAAGCTCTCAGGTAGCTTGCAGTACCAGCAAATTCAGCTTCAGACCGAACACGACTTCCTCAAAAACCAGACCCAGGCCAGCCTGCGCATCGGCTATGCACAAAGTTATGGCGAGGTCTGGGCCAAACTTAATACCTGCTGGAATTGCACCGGCAAAACCTTCAGTAACGGGCGTGACGACTGGGAGCGCCGGGAGCTGGTGTTGGGCTTTACCCCGGTGCCGCTGAGCTGCACCTACGACCTTAACCTAAGCCCCCTGCTCGGGTATGATTTCCTGCGCCAAGGGGTGAGCCGCTGGGGGTTGGAGCTGCGCTATGCGGACTGCTGTTTCATCTGGCGGCTAGGCTACCAGGAAATCCGCATTGCCCAGGAGCCCAGCGAGACGCCCCACGGCAGACTGGTGTTTGGACTGGAAATCCGATGACCTACCTGGACCGTTACATTCTGCGCGAAGCCCTGCCCGTCTTCTTGTTCGGGCTGGCGCTTTATGTGAGCTTTGGGCTCCTTAGCAACCTCCTACCCAGGGCTCAGTGGATGGGTACTGCCGAGCTCGGCAGCATCCTGAAGTGGCTGGCGCTACAGGTGCCTTACGCAAGCGTACAGGCTATGCCCATCGCCGGGCTTCTGGCGGTCATGCTGGTCTTTGGGCGGCTGGCCCGGGAGAACGAGCTGCTGGTGATGCAGGCCGGCGGTATATCGCTGCTGCGCACCGCTAGGCTTTTCTTGTTGGGCGGCCTGCTCCTAAGCGGACTTTCCCTGGCCCTCTCGGAGTGGGTGGTGCCCTGGGCCAACCGGGCCACCGCGTTGGTGTACTGGAACGAGCTCATCCCCGAGCGCACTCCTCAGTTCAGACTGGTTGGGCGCGAGCTTACGGTGGGGGAGTACGTTTTACGCTACGAGGGCTTCGACCCTGCCAAAGACGAGCTGCAGCAGGTGCGCCTCGAGCGCTGGCAAGGCCAGAACATGACCGTAATCCTGGCACAAAGCGCCCGCCTACAGGACCGGGTCATCGTGCTGCGGGACTACCGGGTATTTAATCTGGACTTTGCCCAGCTTCCCCTGCCCGAGTTTACCAGCCTGGAAGCAGCTCAGGTGGGCTTACAAGCATTTTTCAGGGGACAAAACATCGGTCCACCCGGCGGCGAACTCTCGGTGCGGCTCTCTCTGAGCCGCGAGGATATAGAAGCCAAGTACGCCGGAGGCGGCTTTGAGGTGCCGGTCTCGCTTTCGGAGTGGTGGCGCAAGCTCCAAGACCCCCGCACCCCACCCCTCGAGCTGCGTGAAGCCAAAGCCCAGTGGCATTCCGCCATCGCCCTGGCCTTAGCCAATTTGTTGGTGCTGGTGTTGGCCTTGCCGGTGGCCGTGCGCCGGGCCACCAGCCCCGGCACCGCACTGGGGCTGGCCCTGACGCTCACCATCGCCTATTACGTGGCTTTTAGCACGGGCAAGGTGTTGGCGCTCTCCAGCCCCCTTCCCCCTGAGGTCGGGGCCTGGGGCGCAAACCTATTGGGCCTAGGGGTGGGCCTGTGGCTGGGGAAAGGCATCTACCGTTGAAGTCCACCCGGTTGGCCAAATCCTCATCGATTTGTTCCCTTTCCGCCTGGGCAAGAAGAGATCATCCTGCGCTGAGCTCTTCTCAGAGCGCTTCAGGCGGGGTTCATCTAGGCACCCTCCCTAACCATTTTGGCCTGGGTTTGCCAGCGGGCCGGCTGGAACCCAAGCAAACGATCCACTATGCTTACCCGCAGGTGTTTTTGCCATGATTTCAACCCTAGACCTCAAGCGGGAGTACCTCGAGCTCAAACGGGAAATTGATGCCGCCCTAGAACGGGTTCTAAGCTCTGGCGGGTTCGTCGGGGGGCCCGAAGTCGCTGCCCTGGAAGACGATCTGGCCGCCTATTTGGGCGTGCCTTACGTGATCACTTGCGCTTCCGGCACCGATGCCCTAATCATCGCCTTACGGGCTATGGGGATTGGGCCAGGGGATGAAGTCATCACCACGCCTTTTACCTTCGTTGCCACCATCGAGGCTATACAACATGCCGGGGCCAGGCCGGTGTTGGTGGACATCGATCCTCAGACCTATAACCTCCAGCCCGCCCTTCTGCAAGCAGCCCTCACGCCGCGCACCCGGGCCATCATCCCCGTGCATCTCTACGGTCAGGTCGCACCCATGAGCGAGATAAAAGCCTTCGCCCAGCAGCACGGTTTGAGGCTTCTGGAAGACGCGGCTCAGGCTGTTGGAGCGCGGTACTGCTTCCCCGGCTGCAAACACCCACAGGGCCATGCATGCCACTGCACCCACCCCAAAGCCGGTACCATCGGCGACGCGGGGGCCTTCAGCCTCTACCCCAGCAAAAACCTAGGTGCCTATGGCGACGGGGGTTTTATCGCCACTAGGTGCGAGCACCTAGCGGAAGAGTCACGCCTGCTGGCAGCCCACGGCGCCAAGGAACGCTACCATCACGTGCGTGCAGCAGGCTACACCTCGAGGCTCGACGCCTTGCAGGCTGCCATCCTGCGGGTCAAGCTGCCCCATCTGGAGGCCTGGAACGCACGCCGCCGCCAGATTGCCGCACGCTACACCCAGGCCCTGAAGGACTACGTACAAACCCCCTGCGAGATGCCCTATGCGCTGCACGTCTATCACCAGTACACCATCCGCCACCCCGAGCGCGACCGGCTGGCTGCCCACCTTAGACAACAGGGCATCGGTAGCAGCATCCATTACCCGGTACCGGTACACCTGCAGCCCGCCTACCGCGGGCTGGCCCCTGCAGGCTCCCTTCCCGCCGCGGAGGCAGCCGCCCGCGAGGTGCTGAGCCTGCCCATGCACCCTTTCCTGGAAGAGGCCGAGGTAGAAGCAGTGGTGCGGGCGGTGCAAAGCTACGCCTGAATACTGCACATTCTATAGACCCAGACCCCTTTATACTGAGCTGCTATGCCGGAAAACCCCTTACTGCAAATCCGCTACGATATTCCTTTTGGCCAGATCCGCCCTGAGCACATCGAGCCCGCCATCCAGCACCTGCTGGCTCAAGCCGAAGCCGAATTTCAGGCTATTCTGCAAGTAGAAGGCCCGCGTACCTTTGAAAACACCCTTTTGCCCCTAGACCGGCTGGGCGAGGGGCTGAGTTACACCTTTGGGCTGGTGGCCCACCTCGAGAGCGTGGTCTCGAGCCCCGAGCTACGGGCCGCCTACAACGCCGTCATCCCCGCCATCTCCGCTTTCTACACCCGGGTGCAGATTTCTGCCGAGCTGTACCAGGCCCTAAAAGACTTTGCGGCCTCCCCCCAGGCCCAGCAGCTCAGCCCTGACTGGGCCCGCTTCCTCAAGCTGCGGTTGGACGAGTTTCGCCGCCAGGGGGCCGACCTTCCGCCCGAAAAGAAAGCCCGCCTCGAGGCCATCAACACCCGGCTCTCGGAGATCACCACCCAGTTCGAGCAGAACCTCACCGACTCCACCGCCGACTGGGAGCTCTACCTGGACGAGACCCAGGTCGCGGGCCTGCCGCCCAGTGCCCTCGAGGCCGCCCGCCAGAGTGCCCGCTCCAAGGGGCGGGTGGGCTACCGCTTCACCCTGCAGCAGCCCAGCTATCTGGCCCTGCAGACCTACCTGGACGACCGCGAAATTCGCAAACAGGTCTACCTGGCTTACCACCGCCGCGCCACCGAGCCAGGCCGCGACAACCGCCCCTTGATTGATGAAATTCTCGCCCTCCGCCGCGAGAAAGCCGCGCTCCTGGGCTATGCCAACTTTGCCGACTACGTGCTGGAAAACCGCATGGCGGGCAAAGCCGAGACAGCCCTTCGCTTCGAACAAGACCTGAAGACCGCTTACGAGCCCCACTTCAAAAAAGAGCTGGCAGCCCTCGAGGCCTTTCGCCGGGAGCTCGAGGGCCCTCAAGCACCTCCGCTGGAGCCCTGGGACATCGCCTACTATGCGGAAAAGCAGCGCAAGGCCCTCTACCACTTCGACGAGGAAGAACTGCGGCCTTACTTTGCCCTGCCCCAGGTGCTCAGCGGACTTTTCGAGGTGGCGCAGCGGGTGTTTGGCCTCGAGGTGCGGGAAGTACAGGGCGTGGACACCTGGCACCCCGAGGTCAAAACCTACGAGATTTACCGCGAGGGCCAGCGCATCTGCCGCTTCTTCACCGACTGGCACCCCCGCGAGAACAAGCGCGGCGGGGCCTGGATGAACTCACTCATCCGCGGGGTGCGCCAGGGCGAAACTACGGAGCCCCACCTGGGCCTGATGTGCGGCAACCTGACCCCACCCGTGGGCGACCAGCCTGCCCTGCTGACCCACCGCGAGGTAGAAACCATCTTCCACGAATTCGGCCACCTGCTGCACCTGGCGCTCTCGAGCGTAGAGGTTCGCAGCCTGGTGGGCACCCAGGTGGCCCGCGATTTTGTGGAGCTGCCCAGCCAGATTATGGAAAACTGGTGCTGGGAACGCCAGGCCCTGGATCTGTTTGCCCGTCACTACCAGACCGGTGAGCCCATCCCGGACGAGCTTTTTGAGAAAATGCTGCGGGCCAGGAACTACTGGGCCGCCAACCTGGGCATGCGCCAACTGGCCTTTGGTACGCTTGACCTGGCCCTGCACGTTCACTACAGCCCCAGCGATGGCGATGTCGTCACCTACGCCCGGCAGGTCATGCAACCCTTCATGCCCGCCCCGCTTCCCCAGGATTACGCCTTCGTGGCGGGTTTTGCTCATCTATTCGGTCATCCGGTGGGCTATGCGGCTGGCTACTATTCGTATAAATGGTCGGAAGTACTCGACGCCGATGCCTTCTCCCGCTTCAAGGCCGAAGGTATCTTCAATCGCCAGACTGGCGAAGACTTCATCACCCACATCCTCAGCAAGGGCAACGCCGCCGAACCAGCCGAACTCTTCCGCCGCTTCATGGGACGCGACCCCGACCCCAAGGCCTTGCTGGCCCGCTCAGGGCTGCTGGACTAGCCGCGGCGCCTGATCTGAGCAATTCTGTGCTCTTTCTGGCCCCCTAGCCGGGTAGCGAGGAATCGAAAGGTCTTCTGCGCTGATCTGCCCATAAATCGGGCGGGGGTCCATATGAGGGGCCTTCAGCCCGTGTTTTTGGGACGACCAGCGCCTCTGGCAGCTTTGGGCCTGCAAAGTAGCGGTAAACCGAAGAGAGCGCCTGGTGGCAGGGAGCTTACCCCACGGGGCACACGGGTTCTTCTATGGTCGGCGTGCTCCTGCGGTCTGCGCATTGGGGACGGCCACACCGGCCAGACGGGCAAACTCCTTGGGGTCCACCGCGCGCGATAGCCCCGTTTCATAGGTAATCAGCTTGCGCTTGTAGAGGTCAGCCAAACAGGTATCCATGGTAATCATACCGTACTGGCCCCCCGTCTGAATTACACCGACCAACTGGTGGCTCTTGCCCTCACGGATGAGCGCCCGCACGGCTGGGGTTGCTATCATCAGCTCATAGGCCAACACCCGCCCGCCGCCAAAGGCTTTGGGCAGAAGCTGCTGGGTCAGTACCGCCACCAGGTTGTTGGAAAGCTGCACCCGAACCTGTTCTTGTTGTGACTCTGGAAACACGTCAATAATACGGTCAATGGTCTCAGGAGCGCTGTTGGTGTGTAGGGTGCCCATGACCAGGTGGCCGGTCTCAGCCGCCGTGATGGCTGCCGCAATGGTTTCGTAGTCGCGCATCTCCCCCACCAGAATCACATCAGGGGCCTGGCGCAGCACCGCCCGCAGGGCTTTGCTAAAGCTGTGGGTATCGGCACCAATCTCGCGTTGGTTGATGATAGAACGCTTATGGCGGTGAAAAAACTCAATGGGGTCTTCGATAGTCACGATGTGGCAGCGCTTTTCCTGGTTGATGAAGTCTATCATCGAAGCCAAGGTAGTAGATTTTCCCGAGCCGGTAGGCCCGGTCACCAGCACCAGGCCCCGCGGGCTCAAGGCAATGCTGGCCACGCTTTTGGGCAAGCCTAGCTCCTCAAAGCTTTTCACGCTGGGGGGTACCACCCGCAACACCCCACCCACACTGCCGCGCTGCAAAAAGACGTTTACACGGAAGCGGCCCTTGCCCGGCAAGCTAAAGGAGAAATCGAGTTCTTTATCCTCCTCAAAAACCCGTTGTTGCTTTTCGTCCATCAAGGCATAGGTCAGGCGCCGCGTCTCCTGAGGGGTAAGGGGTTCGAATTCAGTGGGGTGAAACTCACCGTCCACCTTGACCATCGGCGGCAGGCCCACCGTGATCACCAGGTCTGAGGCGCCTCGTTCTACTGCCAAGTTGAGCAGGTCTACGATATCAAGTGCTTTACCCATACGCATCTCCAGTTGCTTAATAGGATACGCCAGGCTAGGGGCTGGGCATGTTCATATGCCCAGGGTTCTTGATGCGAGCAGGTCGAAACTATTTGTCGCCCAACCTCGGTCCAACCCCTCGAGCTCGTACCTCACTTGGCACCTAGGTATTTGAGATAGCGCTCCCGTGTGATCATGCCATGCACTGTGTCACCATCAGCCACAAACACAATCGGATGCTGGCGAAACAGCGAACTCAGCTCGCCTGCGGCGGTATTGCCAGCAACCACCGGGGCCTCGTCCCAAGGCACTAGCGAGTCGGCGATGCCGATAACACCCACCGGCTGCCCCGCCTCGAGCAAAACCGCAATGTTACCCTCAAAGGATTGCAGTGCAGTGATAACCGGCACCGGCCGGGCCAGCTTACGGGCTGAAGTGGGGGCAAAAATGCCTGCAGAAAGCAGCGTGGTGGTGGTTACCTTGACCGCTTTTTTGGCAAGCAGAAGGCTAAGGGTGAAAACCAGCAAGAAAGCCAGCCCCTCAAGGAGCCCAAAAAAGTTGAAGCCTTCCCACCCAAACCGGCCCTGCCCACCCAGAGCCAGGTGTATAAGCCCTGAAACTGCCAGCCCCGCAATAAGGGCTGCCAGGTACGCGATCAGACCTGCTAGACGTAAATCGCGAACAGTTCGCATCCAACCTCCAGTCTACACCGAAGGGTGTTTACGGGTCGGCCACCGCATAGCACACTACAGAAGCGACAGGAAAGGCCTAGACTAGGGAGCTGGCAGCCAGCTCGACCCAAGCTTTTAGCTATGGCTCGAGCCAGCGCAGATCCTCTTCCGTGTCGATGTCTACGCCTACCTCAGCATAGGGAGTAATAAGCGCTCTAGCCGGGACCCCAATAATCTGCGAAACCCTGGCCTCCAGACCGGCAATATCGGCCTGACCCAAAAGCACCCGGAGCAGGGTTGCAAAGCCAATCATCCGAGCCAGCGCTAGGGGTTTTTTACGCAATGCTAGGGCCCGTTTGAGCAAGGGCAGGGCTGTAAAAAAGAGTTTTTTATCCACGATGACCAGATTACCCCCAGTGAACTGGCCCTCGCGCACCCGGGCATAGGTGCGGCGCATTCCAGGAAAGCGCCGCTCGATGGTCGCCCTTGCGATAATGGTGTAAACAAAACCTGCCTGGGGAACGTTTTCCAACACCCATCGCACAGCCTCCTGACGCAAAAACGGCATATCCCCAGTTGCTACCAACACCCTTTCGCCCCTGGCCGCATTGATTCCTACCTCGAGGTTGGCCAATAAGCTGCCCTGATCAGGCAGCGTGGCCCTGGGCGGTGGGCTCAAGGGCACGGTGGGCCCCACCAGGATCACCTCTAGACCGGCCTGCAGCAGGGCCTCGAGGGTGTACTCCACAAGTGGGCGGCCCTGGTAGGGCATCAGGGTTTTGCTGGCCACACCAAACTTCCGTGCCAGGGGATCATGGGCCTGGCCCCCAGCCAAAATGATCGCTTCCACCGGCTTAGTTTACCCTCGCTCGCCTCTCCCTTTACCTAGGCCCCGCCTGCGGATACCCTAGTGGCATGGATGACCTACTTGAACGCTTGGGAAAGCACCTGGTCTGGCGTATTGGGAAGGCCGAGGGTGAGGAGGTGCTGGTGGTGCGGGTCGGGCTGGCCTCTGCCACTCCCGACTTTGCTCACCTCTCGCGGCTGCGCAATGTATCTGACGAGGAGATCGAGCGGCTTGCCCGGGCCGGTCGGCTGCGCGTTGAGTGGGTCAACTGATGGTACTGGAAAAGTCGTTCAAGCTTCTGCGGGCAGAACCCCCTGAGCACTTACTTCAGCCCGAGCGGGTGTTTGCCGGAGAGCCCCCCTTTGGTAGGCTGGTCCGCACAGGCAACCTCCTCGAGGGGCATCTGGTGGCTGAGGCCCCATTTCTTGGTGAAATCCACTTTCCCTTCCAAAGCCGAATCTATCCTCAGGGCACGACTGCCCGTCTCGAGGCCCTGCCGCTGGCCGATCCTCCCGCCTTCTGGGCTGAGCTCGAGGGGCACGGCGAGGTGTTTAAGGGGGGCCTGGCCTACCAACTCACGCTGCGCATCCACGCCACCCTACCCCAGGGTGAAAAATGGGGTGGGCGTGCCTTGGCCCGCCTGGCCGAAGCCGCCTTCGAGCGCCATTTAGAGCAGGTCCTACGGCGCCTTAGCCAGGGCTGACTAGAAGGCTGCCAAACAATATACTGGACTTACGCGGCCTCCACCTGCACCGGTAACAGAGGGCTCAAATCCAGGCTCAGCTTACCTGCGATGAGTCTCCGTCGGCATTGGTAGAAACTCAACCCCAGCCCCTCCCGCTGCCGCTCGATGCGCCCATAGGCCACCCACCCCAAGGCCAGATGGGCCAGCAGCCTGGCCCTCCGCCAGTGCCGATGCCCCCTCCACCCCAGTTCCCGCTGAAGCCCCCGGAAAATCTCCTCGATGGCTCGCCGAAACCGGTAGATCTCCCTTTCCCCGTCTTCACCCAACGGGTTCCCCCATGCCTCCTGCGCTGAACACCCTCCAGCACACGGTTAGACCTGAGCCTCGTGACAAAAGACCCGCCGTGGTCATGGGGCCACTTCGCCGCGTACCAAGCGTCAAAGAGCACCCCCTCCGGGCGAAGGCCCGCCGCCCTGGCCCACCCCAGCAGGGCCAGCCGGCTCTCTTCTTCGAAGCAGGGCAGGAAGGCCGGGGGAATCCGCCGCTTCCCCTCCGTCCAGGCCAGCACCACCAGGGACAGCCCAAACACCCAGGCCCCCGTGGGGGTGTCCCGGGCCTTCTTCAGGCCCGGCCTGCCTGATGAGGAGGAGGTAACCTCGGTTCAGCCCCCCACCCCTTTGCACAGCTCCAGGGAGGGTTCAAAGCACAAGGCCAGGGGTTGGTGCAGGGCCCGGTAGAGGGTGTCGTGAGCGAGGTCCTGGCCCCCGGCCATGGCCCGGGCGGAGGTATTGATGGGGCTTTGGGCTAAAGCTTCTAGAGCGCGCAGAGCAGGCCGTGGTATCCTCTTCATTGGGCCTCCCTGGTTACCGGAGGCCCATTTTATCGGGACTCTTCAGCACCGCGTAGGTCCAGAATATAGACATATACTGGATACTAGGTTCTTGGAGGTATACCTATGGTCGAGGTACGCTATCTAGGACACTCGGCACTGCTCATTAGCGATGGCACCACCCGCATCTTGGTAGATCCCTTTCTCACCGGAAACCCCAAAGCCGCCCTCGCAGCCGACCAGGTCGACGCCGACCTGATCGTGCTAACCCATGCCCACGGCGACCATTACGGCGACAGCGTAGCCATCAGCCAGCGCACCGGGGCCCCCATTATCGCCAACTTCGAGATCGTTAGCTACGCCGAAAAGCAGGGGGCCAAGGGGGTGGGCATGAATCTAGGCGGCACGTATAAGTTCAAGGGCGGCTGGCTCAAGTGGTTCCCCGCCTTGCACTCCTCCTCGTTCCCGGATGGCACCTACGGGGGTCTAGCCCAGGGCTTTGTGCTCGAGCTTGGCGGAAAGCGCATTTACAACGCTGGCGATACCGCCCTTTTCAGCGATATGGCCTTGGTTGCCCAGCACAACCTCGACCTGGCCATATTGCCCATCGGTGACCACTTCACTATGGGACCAGATGATGCCCTAGAGGCCCTCGAGCTAACCCGTGCCAAGCAGGTTTTGCCCGTGCACTACAACACCTTCCCGCCCATTGCCCAGGACGGTGCCGCCTTTATCCAGCGGGCCGGCCTGCTGGGGGTAGGGGGCCAAGCCCTACAACCTGGCGAACACATGACGCTCTCCTGACCGACCTTTTGCCACCCCATGGACTACCGCCAACTGACCCGACAACACTACAAGCTCGAGATGCTCCTAGGCCTAGGGCGCTGGTCCCAGGTGTACCTGGCCCGCGCCCCCGACGGCACCAAGGTGGCCCTCAAGGTGCCGCGTCGCGAGGTGCGCATGGACCGATCCCTCACCGAGCGTTTTGCCCAGGAGGTTGCCTTATCGCTCTCGCTCAACCACACCAACTTGGTGCGGGGGCTCTCAGGACGCCCCGAAGGAGAGGGGGCCTTCCTGGCACTGGAGTACTTCGAGGAGGGCACCCTCGAGGAAAGGCTCAGAAAGGGTCCTCTCAGCCGTGAAGAAGCCCTCAGTTGCCTAAGTCAGATCGCCCACGCACTCATCTATCTCCATAACCGGGGCGTTATTCACCAAGACGTCAAACCATCCAACATTTTTATCGCTGGCACGCTTTTCAAGCTTGGCGACTTTGGCGTAGCCAAGACCCGCGAAAATCCCAAACCCCTGGAACGGGCCGGAAGCCCTTTCTACATGGCCCCCGAGCTATTCGCAGGGGAATCGGCCACCCCCGCTTCGGACGCCTATTCGTTTGGAGTAATGGCCTTTGAGCTGCTGGTGGGCAGAAGGCCCTTTGTGGGCGAAACCCTGGAAGAAATCACCCACGCCCACCTCCATCGCCTGCCGCCCTCCACCCATCTTCCGCCTCACCTCGATCGTGTTGTACGCAACCTTTTGGCTAAAGATCCCGCCATCCGGGCCAGCCCCAAGGCCTTCCTCCAGGCTATACAAAGCAACAGCCAAGGCAAGCCTAGCTCCGAAAGCGCCCGTGAAGAGAAGCCCTCTAAGGCCAAGGGGTGGTTTAGCCTGTTCCGCAAGCGCTAGGATTCCTGGCTGTTGTCCTGCAGCACAAGCGCCCTGCTTGAGCGCAGCGGAAGCTCGCTTAAGCGTTTTGGTGTTGGTGGGCGCCTCGGTGCTTTTGCCGCTAAACTATGGGCAACCAAAGCGAGGGGGTTTATGCGGGAACCCATCTGGTTTCCTTCCGACGTCTACAAACAAGGCAGCCATATCGAAGCCCTGCTCAAACAGCTAAACCTGAGCAGCTATGAAGCGCTCTATGAGTTTAGCATCCAGAAGCCCGAGGCTTTTTGGGAAGCCACCCTGAAGCTTTTGGGCATCGAGTGGTTTAGCCCCTATCGGCAGGTGCTGGACATCGCCCAGGGGCCGCAGTGGCCCCGCTGGTTTGTGGGGGGGCAGCTTAATTTAGCCCACAACGCCCTACGCCACGCCAGAACCCGGCCAGCCGACCCTGCCCTTTTGTGGGAAGGTGAGGACGGGGCAGTGGTACGGCTAAGCTATGGCGAGCTCGAGGCCGCCGTGGCCCAGGCTGCCCATGCGCTTAAGTCGTTGGGGTTGCAGAAGGGCGACCGGGTGGGGCTTTTTTTGCCCATGCTGCCCGAGACCGCCATTAGCGCTTTGGCGGTGGCCCAGGTCGGGGCAATTATGGTTCCCATCTTCTCAGGCTACGCTGCCGAGGCCGCCGCTACCCGGCTGCAGGATGCCGAGGCCAGACTGCTCATCACCGCCGATGGCTTTTACCGCCGGGGTGTGCGGGTGGGCCTGCTGGACAACGCCCGCAGCGCAGCCGCCCTTTCGCCCAGCGTAGAGAAGCTCCTGGTGGTGCGCCGCTTTGGGGACGTGGCCCTGGCCCAAAACGAGCTGGCCTGGGATCAGATCGTTTTAGCCCAACCAAAAGCCGCACCTTACGAACCGATGGACAGCATGGATCCCTTCATGCTGATCTACACCTCCGGCACCACCGGCAAACCCAAGGGCACCGTGCACTACCACGCTGGTTTTCCCATCAAAGCCGCACAGGATATGGCCCACCTGTTCGATCTGCGCCCAAACGAAATCTTGTTCTGGTTTACCGATATGGGCTGGATGATGGGGCCGTGGGCAATTCTGGGCAGCCTGACCATCGGCGGTACGGTGCTGCTTTACGAAGGGGCCCCCGACTACCCCGATGCAGGCCGGCTGTGGGCCATCTGCGAGCGGCACCGGGTTACCCACCTGGGCCTCTCCCCTACCCTGGTGCGGGCTTTGATGCCCCTGGGGGACGAATTTGTTCGCAGGCACGATTTATCCAGCCTGCGTATGCTGGGCTCCACCGGCGAGCCGTGGAACCTGGAACCTTACCTCTGGTTCTTCAAAACTGTGGGTCAGGGCCGTATCCCCATCATCAACTACTCGGGCGGCACTGAGATCGGCGGCGGCATCCTAGGCTGTACGGCCTGGCGGCCCATCAAGCCCATGGGCTTCAATACCGCCGTACCGGGCATGCACGCCGAGGTACTCGACAGCACGGGCCAGCCGCTACGGGACGAGGTGGGTGAGCTGACCGTGCTAGCCCCCTGGCCGGGCCAGACCAAAGGTTTCTGGAAAGCCCCCGAGCGCTACCTCGAGGCTTATTGGAGCCGCTTCGAAAACATCTGGGTACATGGCGACTGGGCCATTTTGGATCGGGAAGGCCACTGGGTCATCCAGGGCCGCAGCGACGACACCCTCAAGATTGCCGGCAAACGGGTAGGGCCTGCCGAGTACGAAAGCGCCGCGGTGGAGCACCCCGCGGTAAAAGAAGCCGCGGCCATCGGCATTCCCCACCCAGTAAAGGGCGAGGCCGCAGTGGTGTTTGTGGTCTTGCGCAGCGGACAGGCCCCCAGCCCCGACCTCGAGCAGGCCATCGGCGAGACCATCGCCCACCGCCTGGGCAAGGCCCTTAAACCCGAACGCATCTTGTTCGTGCCCGACCTGCCCAAAACCCGCAACGCCAAGGTGATGCGCCGGGTGATCCGGGCGGCTTTTCTGGGCCAGAACCCTGGCGACCTATCGGCCCTCGAGAACCCCCAGGCGGTCGAGGCCATTCAACAGATGGCCAGGTAGCAAGACCCTCATGTCTTCCCTTCTTAGACGCCACCTGAGGCTGCACCAAGCGCCACCCTTCCATCCGGTCGGCTTTGCCCTCAGGTGTGGGAGGCTCCGGGATGGGCGTTCTAGAAAGAACGTCCTGTAACCTTGGTCAGCATGAGCCTTAGCTCGTGCGGGCTGGTGGCCGAACCTTCGGCATCATCGAGGCTGATGTGGCCCTGGTTGTATAGCTCGACTAGGTGCTGGTCAAAGGTCTGCATACCCCGCAGGTTGTCCTGTAGCATGGCGTCTTTGATCTGCGGAGTCTTGTTCTCATCCTTGATGAGGTCGCGCACAAAGGGGGTAGCCAGCAGAATTTCCAGGGCCAGCACCCGACCCTGGCCGTCGGCACGGGGTAGCAGGCGTTGGGAGATAATACCCAAGAGCGACTCGGCCAGCAAAATGCGGATTTGCTGGTGTTCGTGCAGGGGGAAGAAGTCAATGATGCGGTTGATGGTGCGCACTGCATCCAGGGTATGGAGGGTAGAAAAGACCAGATGGCCGGTCTGGGCAGCCATAATGGCCGCTTCCACCGTCTCGCGGTCACGCATCTCGCCAATCAGAATCACGTCTGGATCCTGCCGCATGGCGTACTTGAGGCCCGTGGCAAAAGAGTCGGTGTCGACCCCCACTTCCCGCTGAACTACCAGACTTTTCTTGTGCTTATGCAAAAACTCGATGGGATCTTCGATGGTGATGATGTTCTTGGGGTAGTGCAGATTAATGTGGTCAATCAGGGCGGCTAGGGTGGTGGATTTTCCCGAGCCAGTGGGGCCGGTAACCAGCACCAGGCCGCGTTCCTTGCAGGCCAGCTCTTCCATCACCGGGCGGGGTAGCCCCAAGGCCTCAAAGCTGGGGATGGTCTCGGCCACCACCCGCATCACCAGCCCAAAGCTGCCACGCTGGTGTAGCAGATTGCAGCGAAACCGTGCCAGACCCGGCACGGTGTAGGCAAAATCCATCTCTTTTTTGTACTCGAGCTCCTCTAGTTGCAAAGGGTTGAGCAGGCTGCGCGCAATAGCCTCGACATCGCTCGGGGAGAGAACCTTACCGCCAAAGGGCTTTAGTTTACCGTCTATGCGAACGGTAGGGGGGGCACCCGCCTGCAGATGGATGTCGGAGGCTCGAGCCTGCACCATGCTGCGCAGCATCTCAACGATGGGGGTGGGGGTTTGAATGGTACTCATCGGACAGCTCCCTTGATAATGGAGTGGGTTGCGCTCGAGCCCGTCCGTTCCCAGCTTTTATTGCGATGTGTGCCGAATTATTATTCTGGCTAGGGGCGTTTGGCCAGCGCTTCTAACCCACGCCCCCAAGTATATTCCACACCTATGGTAGGCGGGTGCATAAAATGAACAGGCTCAAAACCTTAGTCGTGCCCAGCGTACGCTGGGAAGGCTTGGCTCGCCACACCGCTGGTGTGAACAGGAGCGATGTGAGAAAGCACGTGCCTCACCCCACACTTTGTAGAAAAACCCTTTGCCCCTGAGGGGCTTAGGCCTTAGACTAAAGGCGTGGGCAAAAAACGCCGGGAAGAAAAACTCAAACGCAGGGCGCAGCAGCGCGTGCCTCTATCAGGACGGGACATGCTACGTATATTCCCCAGAGTGCTACTACGGGCTTTTATCGTGGTCATGCCCCTTACCCTGATCATGTCCATCCTAGGCAGCAGTGGGGTCACACTGTTCAATAACTTCTGGGTGCAAATGGGGGCTTACTTGGCAGCTTATATCGCATTCAACGGGTTTATCTTTGGCCCCATCCGCAACTATCGCCCGATGCAGGCCAACCCTCCTGGCGCACCTAAAAAATAACCGCCAGGCCCCTCACATCAAAACAGCCTCAGGCAGGGTGTTGGCACCCAGGCACCAAGCACACGCTCAGCTAGATCCGCTTCGCGTCTGCCCAGAAACCCTCCAGGTCGTAGTACTCACGGGCCTCGGCGCTCATCAGGTGCACCAGCACCGGACCGTAATCGAGCAGCACCCAGCGCGGGCTAGGTCCTTCCACCCCACTGGCCCGAACACCTTCCCCCAGCAATTTTTCCCGCACAGCCCGCTCGAGGGCTTGCAGGTGGGGCTGGGAGGTGCCAGTGGCAATTACAAAGTAATCAAGCGTATCAGAGACGCCGGTCAAATCCAGCGCCACCACATTCTCGGCCTTCTTATCTTCCAGGGCTTCTTTGATCTGGCGGATTAGGGTTTGGGCATCAATGGTTTTGACCATTGGTCCTCATTGTACACCAGAGGGCTACCTGGCTTCGGGAATGTACTCAAACTCGTGCTGCCCAAAACGCACGGTATCCCCTGCCCGTACTCCGTAGGCTTTGAGGGCCTGCTCCACCCGGTAACGCTTGAACAGTTCTTGCAGGTAGCCAGCAGCCTCCATCAGGTCACCCTTGAGACGGTCAAGGTGGCGCTCTACCTGGGGAGCCTCGAGCTCAAACACCCCTTCTTCCACCTGGGTCACCTTGATGTAATCGGAGGCCTCGGGCCTGGGCCTGGGTTGTTCCATCACAGGCTTGGGCGCGGCCTGTACCAGGGCAAACAAGGCCTCCACCAGCTCGAACAAGCCTGCGCGGGTCTGGGTAGAGATAGGCAGCACCGGTAGGCCTTTCTGGCTCAGCTCGCCTACCCAAGCCTGCACCTCTTCCGGGGTCAGCAAATCTATTTTATTGAGGGCTATAAGGGCTTGGCGCTCTAAGAGCTCAGGGTTGTAAGCCCGCAGTTCAGCCTGGAGGGTGTGTAGGGTCTGCACTGGCTGGTCGGTGCCATCGAGCACATACAAGAGAACTCTAGTCCGGGCGATGTGGCGTAGAAAATCCAGCCCCAGGCCCCGGCCCTGAGCGGCCCCCTCGATGATGCCGGGGATATCGGCCATGGTGATGCACTCGAGGTTGCGCTCAATTACCCCCAGGTTGGGCGAAAGGGTAGTAAAAGGATAGCTGGCAATTTTGGGATGGGCATGGGTTAGGGCCGCCAGAAGGCTACTCTTGCCGGCATTGGGGTAACCCACCAAACCTACATCGGCCAGAAGCATCAGCTCGAGGCGAAGCCGACGTTTTTCCCCTTCCTCACCGGCCTCGGCAAAGCGGGGGGCCTGCCGGGTGGGGGTCACAAAACGGGCGTTGCCCCAGCCCCCCCGTCCTCCTCGGGCAGCCACCAGAATCTGGCCCTCCTCCACCAGGTCAGCCAGCAGTTCACCGGTCTCTGCATCGTAGACCCGGGTCCCCCGCGGCACCTCAATGATCAGGTCTTTCCCCGACCTGCCAAACTGCCCTTTACCCATCCCGTGCTGGCCGTTCTCGGCCTTGTAGACCCGCTTGGAAAGGTTGGACAGCGAGTCCACTTGGCCCAGGGCACGCAGGATAATCGAGCCCCCATCACCCCCATCACCGCCGTCAGGGCCGCCTTTGGCGATGTATTTTTCGCGCCGGAAGCTGATACAACCGTCGCCCCCGCGTCCAGCAGCCACGCTGATCTCGAGCACATCCCTGAACATAAGGAAAAACCGAAGGCCAGAAGCAGCGACTTCTGCCTTCGGCCTACTAAAGCGCTAGTCACCCGCTGGCGTTGCCTCCAGGGGCCTCACCCGTACAAAGCGGCCCATACGGCCCTTGTCGGCAAACTCGACCACACCGTCAATAAGCGCAAACAGGGTATAGTCGCGGCCCTGGCCCACACCTGCACCCGCGCGGAACTTGGTGCCACGCTGGCGAACCAGTACGTTGCCTGCCCTGACCAGCTGGCCCTCGAAGCGCTTAACCCCCAGGCGCTTGGCCTGGCTGTCGCGCCCGTTTTTGGTTGAACCCAGACCTTTCTTGTGTGCCATACAATTCTCCCCTTAGCCAGTCACCAAATACCTGCTCAAGCGCGGATCTCCTTCACCACAATCTCGGTGTAGGGTTGGCGGTGGCCCCGCTTGCGGCGGTACTGCACTTTAGCCTTGAACTTGGCCACCACCACTTTTTTCCCTTTGCCGTGCTCGAGCACCTCAGCCACTACTTTGGCACCGGGCACAGTGGGGTTGCCGATTACAGTCTTCTCACCGCCTAGCATCAATGCAGCAAACTCCAGGGTATCGCCGGGGTTGGCCTCGAGCTTCTCCACGCGCAACCTGCTGCCCACTTCTGCGCGGTACTGTTTACCACCCGTCTTGATGATCGCGTACATGACCACACCCTCCAACTGGCCGTCTGAGAGGCAAACGCTATCTTGTCCAGACGGCCTGGGCCTTTCACCAGCCAACTAGTAATCATAATAGCTGCGGCGGCTTGTTTCAAGTGGCCGTCCAGCAGGAGAAAAAAGCAAAGCTGCTTCCTAACCACACTTACTGTAGCCACAGCTGTAACACTTGGCACAACCTTCCTCATACACCAAGTTAGTGTCACCACACACAGGACAAACGCCAAGACCTACCCCAGACAAGCGCGCCTGCGCCCACGCCGTCGCGGCCTGCTCTCGAGATAGCAAAGCCGCGCCTGAGGGCCTCTGGGCAGCTCTGCGCTTAGCCTCAGCAATCGGGGTCTTGCTGGTGGTTTCCAGCGCGACCGCAATCAGATCAGCCTTACTGGTTACAAAGCGGCCTTGGTAACTACCATAACCCAAGTTGCTACCTACCCCCTGGGCCAGAAAAAATAGTGGCCGCTATGCTCTCACACACCATAGCGGCCTTTTGTATCATAGACGACGCCCTCCA
>Ga0209691_1000829_pt1 | contig 20272 bp, 18 predicted proteins | sample YNPMSBMetaG_FD_187120 | JGI IMG/M metagenome (GOLD analysis project Ga0209691, IMG submission 187120) | Anoxygenic and chlorotrophic microbial mat microbial communities from Yellowstone National Park, USA - YNP MS-B MetaG (SPAdes) (version 2) ... | reverse complement strand
TCCAGCTTCTCGGCCAAGTTCAGCGTGGCGCCGGGCGATTGCTCGCCGTCGCGCAGGGTGGTGTCGAAGATCAGGACGCGATTGGGATCGAACATAGGTCGCTCTTCCTCCTGAGTAACTGGTGGCGGGCTTTACGTTCCTGAGAGGCAATGCGCCCACCGTCTATCACCAGACGGTGGGTGATGAAGGGCAGGATGTCCTCCGCATGGTGGGTGACCAAAAGCACGCTGGTCTGCGCCGCGATCTGTTGAAAGACGCCGGCCAACTCGGCGCGCGCCTCAGCGTCGAGGCCATCGAAGACCTCATCCAGGATCAGCAGGCGCGGCGCGTTGACCAGGGCGCGCGCGATCAGCACCTTGCGCGCCTGGCCGTAGCTCAGCTCCAAGATGCTGCGCCGGGCGAGCGGGAGCAAGCCGAACAAAGCGAGCACCTCGCGCACGCGCTGCTTCTGGGCGCGGCTCAGCGGTTGAAGCCAGCCCACGCTGGCAAAGAAGCCGCTGGCCACAACCTGGGCGGTCGTCAGGTCAGCGCTGTAGCGGGCCTGGAACTCGCAAGAGACATAGCCAATGCGCTGCTTGGCCTCCCAGACGCTTGACGCGCGCTGTCGGTCATCTGGTCGGTCAACGAAGCGCTCGATCCTCCCGCCGTGCGCGGGCCATAGCTCGCCCAGGATCAGCCGCAGCAGGGTGCTCTTGCCGGCGCCGTTGTCGCCGAGGATGGCCCAATGTTCACCAGGGTTGACCCGCCAGGTTACGCCGCGCAAGATCAGCGCGTCGCCGTCGGCGGTGGCCACGTCGGCGTTGACGATGTTGATCAACAATGGAGGCCGCGCCGCGGCCCGCCGAGCGATCGCCGCGTCGTCGAGCGCCTGCCAGGTGGCCGGCCTGGACCTGCGTCGCGCAGAAGCCACGAGGGCTTCGCGCCGGCCCAGCCAGACAATCCGCCCCTCCTTAAGCTCCATGACATGCGTGATCGCAGGGATGATCTCATCGCGGCGATGGGTCGTGATCAGAAGCTGCGTGCCCTGTGCCGCCAGGCGCTGGATTGCTTCGAGCAGCTCGTGGCGGCTGCGGGCGTCCAGCCCAACGCCGACCTCATCCAGGATGAGCACATCGGGATCGCCGACCAGCGCGCGTGCGATCAACACTTTGCGCAGTTGGCCCTGCGACAGCCGGTGCAGCGGCGCATCGGCCAGGGCCTGGATGCCGAGCGCGTCCATGGCCCGCGCAACGCGCATCAGCTCGGATCGGGTGGGCCGACGGGTGACCTGCTCGCCCCCCAGCAGGCCGGTGAACACCACGTCGCGCACTTGCATGGGCTGGGCGTCCCAGCGCGTGTGAAGGCGGAGGTAGCGTTGCTGCTGTTCGGCGCCGACGAGCGCGATGCGCTGCGGGACGCCGATCGGGGAAGCGGTCGGTCGGCCATCGAAGTAGTAGTAGCGGCTGCCGCCGTCCACAGGCGCGGGCCAGATCTCGCCGCGCAGCAAACGAAGAAAGGTGCTCTTGCCCGCGCCATTAGGGCCGAGCACTGCCCAATGCTCGCCCCGCCGCAGCGCCCACGACAGGTCGTGGAGCACGCGCCGGCCGTTGAGCGCGACGTTGACGCGCTCCAGGCGGATCAGCACATCGCCTGCTGCGTGCGGGGCGAGCGTCATTAAGCGCCTCCTTCGCCGGGTTTCACCTCGCGCGGGTTGATCCACGGCATCATGCGGCGGAGCTTCAGGCCGACCTTTTCAATTGGGTGGTTGATGTCGCGCCGGCGGTACTCGTTGAAGCGCCGGCGGCCGGTCTGGTTCTCCTTGATCCACTCGCGCGCGAACTTGCCTGACTGGATGTCGGCCAGGATCTTCTTCATCTCCGCGCGCGTGCGGTCATTGATGATGCGCGGGCCGCTGATGTAATCGCCCCATTCGGCGGTGTCGCTGATGCTGTAGCGCATGAAGTTCAGCCCGCCGCGGTACATCAGGTCCACGATCAACTTCAGCTCGTGTAGGCACTCGAAGTAGGCCATCTCCGGCGCGTAGCCGGCCTCGGTGAGCGTCTCGAAGGCAGCCTTGATGAGGTGCGAGACGCCGCCGCAGAGCACCACCTGCTCGCCGAACAGGTCGGTCTCGGTCTCTTCTTTGAACGTGGTGCGGATGACGCCGGCGCGCGTGCCGCCGATCGCTTTGGCGTAGGCCAGCGCGTTCTTCAGCGCGCGCGTCCCGCCCTGATAGACGGCCACTAAACAGGGAGTGCCGCCGCCGTCTTGGTAGGTGCTGCGCACGGTGTGGCCGGGTGCCTTGGGGGCCACCATGCTCACGTCCACGTACTTCGGCGGCACGATCTGGCCAAAGTGAATGTTGAAGCCGTGGGCGAACATCAGCGTCTTGCCCTTGGTCAGGTGTGGCTCGATGTGTTCTTTGTAAATCTGCGCCGCCGGCACGTCGGGCACCAGCATCATGATGAAGTCACCCGCCTCAGCGGCCTCGCCGACGGTCATCACGCGCAGGCCGGCGTTCTGCGCCTTCTCGCGGCTCTTGCTGGTCTCCGGCAATCCGACCACCACATGCACGCCGCTGTCCTTCAGGTTCAGCGCATGGGCATGGCCCTGGCTGCCGAAGCCGATCACGGCCACCGTCTTGTCGCGAAGGAGTTCGAGATCTGCGTCTTTGTCGTAGTAAACCTTAGCCATGACGTTGATTTTGGACGACGATTGGGAATGCGGATGTTAACCGCGCACCATGGCGATGCGTCCGGTGCGGATCACCTCAAGGATGCCGTAGTCCTGAAGCACGCTGAGCAGGGAATCCACCTTCTGCTCCTCGCCGGTGATCTCGATGATCAGCGAGTCCTTGGCCACGTCCACGACGCGGCTCTGGAACATATCGGCGATCTGCTTGATCTCGCCGCGGTGCTGCGCGTCGCTCACGCGCACCTTGATCAAGGCCAGCTCGCGGGCGACGGTCGGCAGGTTGGTCACGTCCTGCACGTCAATGACGTTGACCAGTTTGTAGAGGTTGCGCTCCACGAGCGCAGCGTTCGTCTTGCTGGCGTCAATCACGATCGTCATGCGCGAGACGGTGGGGTCCTCGGTCGTGCCGACGGCCAGGCTCTCGATGTTGAAGTTGCGGCGGCGCATCAGGCTGGCGACGCGGTTGAGCACGCCAGGCTTGTTCTCCACCAGCGCCACCAGCGTATGGCGGGTCGGGTTCTTCTGAGCCTCCATGCGATCAATCAACATAGAAACCTCCTCAGCTTATACGTAATACGCAATACGCAATACGGAATACGTATTCCGTGTTGCGTATTCCGTATTGCGTGTTCCGTATTGCGTATTACTGCGCCTTCACTTTCATAAAGTCCATGCCGCCGCCCAGGGCAGCCGGCTGGATCGGCCGGCGGGTCATCTCGTTCAATGATTTGCCGGGCTGGATCATCGGGAAGACGTTGGTCTCCTTCTCCACCACGAACTCGATCAACACCGGGCCTCTGTGCGCGCGCGCATGGCGGATGGCTTGGCGCGCTTCGTTCGGCGTGGTGGCGCGCAGGCCGCAGATGCCATACGCATCCGCCAGCTTCACAAAGTCCGGCGTCCACATCTCGACCGCTGAATAGCGATGATTGTGCATCAGCTCCTGCCACTGCCGCACCATGCCCAGGAAGTTGTTGTTGATGATGGCGATCTTGATGTCCAGCCCTTCCTGGACGATCGTCGCCAATTCGGGGATGCTCATCTGAAAGCCGCCGTCGCCGGCGATGGCCCAGACTTCCTCGTTCGGGCGACCGAACTTGGTGCCAATCGCGGCCGGCACGGCGAAGCCCATCGTGCCCAGCCCGCCGCTGGTGATCAACTGGTTCTTGCGCGTGTGTTGGAAGTACTGGGTCTCCCACATCTGGTGCTGGCCGACGTCGGTGCAGATCGTGCATTGGCCCTGGGTCTCCTCCCAGATCATGCGCATCACCTGTGGCGCGAGCAGCAACTCGTCAGGCAGCTCGTAGCTCAGCACATCGTGGACGCGCGTATCGGCCCGCCATTCCTCGATCTGCTCCAGCCAACTGGGGTAACTGCGCTTCTCGATCAGCGGGATCAGCTCGCGCAGCACATCCTTGACGTTGCCGACGATGCCCACGTCAGCCGGCACGTTCTTGTTGATCTCGGCGGCGTCTATGTCCACATGGATCACGCGCGCGTTCTTGGCATAGGTCTTCAGGTTGCCCGTCACGCGGTCATCGAAGCGCATCCCCAGCGCGATCAGCAGATCGGCGTGAGCGATGGCCTGGTTGACGTAGGCTTCGCCGTGCATGCCCATCATCCGCAGGTTCAGCGGGTGGTCTTCGTTGAGCACGCCAATGCCCAGCAGGGTGGTGGCGACCGGGATGCCGGACTTCTCCACGAACTCGCGCAGCTCGTCGTGCGCGTTGCCGTGCTTGATGCCCTGGCCGGCCAGGATAATCGGCCGGCGGGCATGATCAATTAACTCCTTTGCGCGCCGCAGCAACGCGGGCAAATCCTGCTTGCCTTGGGGCTTAATCGCGCGATAGCCGCGCATCTGGATCTGGGTAATCGGCTCGTAATCCACCGTCTTGAACTGCACGTCCTTACAGATGTCCACCAGCACCGGCCCTGGGCGACCGCTGCGGGCGATGTAAAACGCCTCGGCCAGCACCTGCGGCAGTTCGTTCACGTCCATCACCAGGTAGTTGTGCTTGGTGATCGGCAGCGTCACGCCGGTCACGTCGGTCTCTTGGAAGGCGTCCGAGCCGACCAGATAAGACGCCACCTGGCCGGTGATGGCGACGACGGCGGAGGAATCCATCATCGCGTTGGCCAGGCCGGTCACCAGGTTCGTCGCCCCAGGGCCGGAGGTCGCCATGCATACGCCGACCTTGCCGGTGGCGCGAAAGTAGGCGTCGGCTGCTAGGGCTGCGTTCTCCTCGTGGCGCACCAGGACGTGATGCACGCGATCGCGATAGTCCACCAGCGCGTCATACACCGGCAGGATTGCCCCACCCGGATAACCAAAGACGGTCGTCGTCCCTTGTTGAATAATCGTCTCCCAGACAACTTGCGCACCAGTCAGCTTCATACGGTCTCTCCTCTCGGTTGTTTCTGCCCGCAATAAAAAAGCCCTCCGTTTAGGAGGGCTTCCGGGCTATCTTTGACCTAGGTACGCGCCGCCGCCGACCTAAACGGGCTGGACTCCACGCCGCTAAGGACGAGGAGCAGGCCGCGAATGACGACGACGAGCAACTTACCCATGACTCCTCCGCACTATATCGTTGTTCCGCTGTCTTGTCAACGAGTTACAATGGCGACCTATCTGACAGGTTGCGTGATGAGTCGCCCATCTTCTGCGCCCGCGCGCTCGTCCCAGCTCGCCGATCTCATCCTGGCCCATGTGCTGAACCATGGCCTCGAGCCTGGCGATGTGCTGCCGGCAGAGGGCAAGCTGGCGGCGCACTTCCAGGTCAGCCGGCCGGTGATCCGCGAGGCGATTAAGCAGCTCGAAGGCCGCGGCATCCTCGAGGTGATCAACGGGCGCGGCGCAGTGGTGCGCCCGCTCAGCGAAGTCCAGCTCGTCGCCTACTTCACCCACGCCATCGCCGTCCACCACCTGACCTTTCGCGAGCTGATGGAGGCCCGCCGACCCATCGAGGTCCAGAGCGCGCGCCTGGCCGCGCAGCGCCGCACGCCCGATCAACTTGAGGCGATGCAGGCCATCGTGCAGCGCATGCGCCGCAACATCGGCAACGCCGATGTCTACGTTGACCTCGACCGCGACCTTCACGCGCTGATCGCCGAGGCCTCGGGCAACGTGATCATCATGCACCTGGTGCGCGCTTTTCGCGGTGCGCTCAACGATCTGACCCACGAGATGCTCTACCGCCGGCGCAATCGCCAGCAGCTCGAACGGGTGCACATCTTGCACGATGCGATCGTCACCGAGATCGGCTACCGCAACGCCGAGGCCGCCGGCCGAGCCATGGACGTGCACTTTGGCGAGGCGCTCGCCTTCCTGATCGAGCGGCAGGAGGGGATGCGGCGGTGACAGCTCACCTTCCGCCGAAGTTGGCGATGAAGAAATAACCGCCGCGCCAAGCAGAGACGCCAAAGCCGACCTCAGCGTAATTGGGCGAGAGGATGTTCTTCCAGTGGGGGCCTTGGGTCGCGATCTCTTGCGTGTACCACATGTCAAAAGCCTGCTCGGCGCTGCGCGCCCAGGCCCAGTTCTCGCCGCTGAAGCGGCCCGCATAGCCGGCGCGGGCGATGCGCTGGCTGGCCCGCGAGCCGTCGGAGCCGGTGTGGCTGCCCCAGCCACGCGCAGCGCAATCGTCCGCGTGCGCCTGCGCCGCGGCCTCCAGGATCGGCGAATGCGCGAGGGGCGGCAGCCCGTTGGCCGCCCGCGCCTGGTTATAGAGCGCCAGGAGCTGCGCGCGCAGCGCCCCATGCGCGTCGCCGCTCACTGTTGCGCCGCCGGCCTTTGGGGCATGGACATCAGCCGCCAGGGGAATGAGCACCACTTGCGGTTGCGGCTGGTCGGCGGGCGGGATGGTCAACCGTTGGCCGATGCGCAGCTTGTCAGGGTCAGCAAGCCGATTGGCGCGCGCGAGGGCGTCCACCGGCACGCGAAAGCGCAGGGCGATCGCACCCAGCGTATCGCCGGCCTGGACGACATACGTCCCAGCCGTCGCTTGTGCAGCCGACGCCGGCAGCTTCAGCACCTGGCCAACGCGCAGCATATTCGGATCGGTCAGCCCGTTGAGCGCCTGAAGCGCAGACGCTGACACGTTGAGCTTGAGCGCGATCCCCAACAGGGTATCGCCCGGCTGCACGACGTATTCGCCGGCCTTGCCGGCTGCACGGGCAGTGCCGACCATCCCGCAGATCATTAGCCCCACCAGCACAGCGCGGCGCACAAACGTGACAAACATAGGCCGTGGAGTATAGCAACCCACCCAGCGGAGTACATTTCCTATGCCATGCACAACTTATGGGACGACGAAGAGGCCGCAAAACACCAAGGCGATCTCGCCCAGCGGGTATATAGCGCACGGCTGCTGGGCCGCGAGCCTGCGCTGGTGCTCCACGGCGGCGGCAACACCTCGGTCAAGACGCGCGAGCGCAACGTATTCGGCGAAGAGGAGGACATCCTCTACATCAAAGGCAGCGGCTGGGACCTGGCGACCATCGAGGCCAGGGGATTTACGCCGCTGCGGTTACAGCCCACGGCGCGGCTGGCGAGCTTGCCTCACCTGGCGGATACCGAGATGATGCGCTTGTTGCGCAGCTTTGCCACAGTGCCCGATGCGCCGGCCCCCTCGGTCGAGTCCATCCTCCATGCCATCCTGCCTTTCAAGTTCGTGGATCACACCCATGCCGATGCGTTGCTGGCGATCACCAACACGCCGGACGGCGCACAGCGGGTGGCCGATCTCTACGGCGAGCAGGCGCTGATTGTGCCGTACGTCATGCCCGGCTTCGCCCTGGCCAAAGCCTGCGCCGAGCAGTTGGCCGCGTGTCCAGACGTTCGACGCCTCTCTTGCATCGTGCTGATGAGCCACGGGCTATTCACGTTCGGCGAGACGGCTAAGGAGGCATATAGCCGCATGATCGAGATGGTCACGCGCGCCGAGGAATACATCCAGCGCAAGGGGAGGTGGCATGTTGTCTTCCCGCCGGCTGAGCCTCCCTCAGGACCGCTGCGCACGACGCTGGCCGCGCTGCGCCGTGAAGTGTCCTTGGCTGCCGGCGCGCCGATGATCGTGATCACGCACAGTGATGAGAAATCACTGGGCTTCGCCCGTCGCCCCGACGTGGCCGAGATCGCCCGCCGTGGGCCGGCCACGCCCGACCACATCATCCGCACCAAGCGCCTGCCGCTGATCGGCCGCGACGTGGCGGGCTATGGCGAGGAATACTGCGCCTACTTTGAGCAGCATCGCAGCTTAGTAGACGGGCCGCTCACCATGCTCGACCCCGCCCCGCGCGTGATCCTCGACGCAGCGCTGGGGATGCTCACCAGCGGCCGCAGCGTGAAGGATGCCCAGATCGCCGCAGATATTTACCAGCAGACGATAGATGTCATCCTGCGCGCCGAGTCGCTCGGCGGCTGGCGCGCCCTGCCGGCCGCCGACCTCTTCCGCGTTGAGTACTGGGATTTGGAACAGGCCAAGCTCAAGAAGCCATCGGCGGCTGAGGTCTTCCTCGGCGAGGTGGCGCTGGTCACCGGCGCGGCATCGGGCATCGGCAAGGCGTGCGCGCAGTCGCTGCTTCGGCGCGGGGCAGCCGTGGTTGGGCTGGACATCAACCCGGCGATTGAGGGATTATTTGAAACGCCGGCCTACCTCGGCCTGGTGGCCGACGTGACCGACGAAGCGGCGATTCAGGACGCGCTGGAGCGCGCCGCGCGCGCCTTCGGCGGCCTGGATATTGTGATCGCCAACGCCGGCATCTTCCCGCCCAGCCAGCCAATCGCTGTGCTGGACGCGCCAGCGTGGGCGCGCGTCATGCGCATTAATCTAGATGCCAACCTGGTGCTGTTGCGCGAGGCGCATCCGCTCCTCAAGCAGGCGCCGCGCGGCGGGCGGGTGGTCATCATCGGCTCGAAGAACGTGCCGGCGCCGGGGCCTGGCGTGGCAGCCTATTCTGCGTCCAAAGCCGCCCTCACGCAGCTCGCGCGGGTGGCCGCGCTGGAGTGGGGCGCGGACGGCATCCGTGTCAACGTCATTCATCCCAATGCTGTGTTCGACACCGGCATCTGGAGCGCAGACGTGCTGGCGAAGCGGGCCAAGAGCTACGGCTTGACCGTCGAGGAATACAAGCGCAACAACGTGCTGCGGGTGGAGGTGAGCAGCCACGACGTGGCGGAGCTGGCGGCGGAGCTATGCGGGCCGATCTTCGCCAAGACGACCGGCGCGCAGATCCCGATCGACGGCGGCAACGAGCGGGTGATTTGACTTCTTTCCAGGTTGCACTATACTCTTCCTGCGAGTCCAGAGACACCATGTGGGTTTCGTCTACCTTACTGTGAGAGATTCGATCCCAACCGTCTTTCCTACACCATCTGTCGGTCATATCGGGCGGGTCTCTTAAGTGCTGAAAGCGTAACAGGCACTTCACCTTCTTCAGTAAGCAGACGGGCGCTCACTGGTCTAGTTTGGGTTCACAACATGCATATTCCTAGGAGGTAAAGATGTCCATGAAGAACAAGCCGATTCAGCTTAGTCGCCGCCAGTTCTTAAGAGGGAGTGCTCTGATCATGGGTGCCGGCCTCGTGTCTGCGTGCGCTGCCCCTGCCACGCCTGCACCGCAAGCGTCTGGACCATCAACCGCACCGTCCGGGACAGGCAACCCGCTAGCTGGCACGCAGGGCAACGAGATGGCAGGCAAGACCATCGAGATGAGCTTCGCAGTGATTGCCGGCTGGCCGCCAAGTCAGGCCCCTATCGAACTCTTCCCCGATTTCGCTGCGTTCGCCAAAGAGAAGTACGGATATACCGTGACAGCCCGAAAGACAGAAGCGCCCTTCGGTGAGCTGTTCCAGAAGATCGCTCCTACGCTTGCGGCGAAGTCTCAGGAATACAACATTATGGTGTCGGACAGCCAGTGGCTGGGCGCTTTGGCAGAGCCGGGCTGGATCGTGCGTGCTGACGACGTATACGCTGTTGTGCCGGAACTGGATATCGAGCCGTTCTCTAGTTTGGTCAGGAATACTTACCAGATATATCCAGACGGCAGCAACCAGCGCTGGGGATTCCCACAGATGCCGGATACGCAGGGCTTGTTTGTCCGCATTGACATCCTAGAGAAGGAAGCTGAGAACTACAAGCGCGAGACTGGCAATGAAATGCCCTTGACGTACGAAGATTTGTCTAAGCTAACAGTGCAACAATGGGAGCCGATCTGGAAGTATCTCAACGGCAAGAATGGCATGGGAGCGGTGGCAATTCAGCAGTCGAAGGAGTATGACTTCTTCTCCTGCGCCTTCCATCCTTACGTGTATGCCACCGGTGGTGACATCTGGGATCCAGCGACAGGAAATGTGGTCGGCGTGCTCAACACTGACGCCAATGCCAAGATGCTGGAGTACTTCCGCAGCCTACAGCAGTATCAGCCGGCTGGCTCACAGGACTTTGGCATCGGCTCGGTGATTGACTTGTTCGTGCAAGAGAAAGTAGTGACGGCCTTCCAGTGGCTCGCCGTTGGCCTGTTCATGATCCCGCCGGAATTGCAGGGCAAGGCGATCGCAATTCCACACCCCAAGATCGAGTTTGAAGGTGGTCCAGAGGAGGTCATCGGTGCGATGGGCGGTCAGCCATGGGTGCTGAATAAGTTCAACGACGACGATCGCACGCGCGCTGCCGTGGACTTCCTGAAGTGGTGGTACACAGATGAGACCCAGAGGAAGTTCCTAGCAAAGGGTGGCCTGCCCTGGAGCAAGAAGGGGATCGAGAATCCTCTCTTTGAGGGTGCTCCGCCACCGTGGTTCAAGCCCTTCGTCTATATGCTGGAGGAGGGGCGCAGCCGTGACTTCTGGCACCTGCCCGAATATGCTGAATTGCTGGCCATCCAGCAAGAAGCTTACAACGGTTACGCAGCCCGGCAGTTCAATGATGCCAAGTCTGTGCTAGATTCTATTGCGGCGAAGCAACAAGCGCTCCTGTTTGAGAAGGGTCGCACCTCCACGCCTGTTCCAGACGCGCTGAAGAACGTCCAGCCCAAGTAGTTTATTCAACAGGGATGTACCTGTAGAATACAGGTACATCCCTGTTGTCTACGAGTATATTTTGATCTAGGGAGTATCTCTGAGAGGATACAGTGAGCACGAACACGGCGATACCTACAGTTGCTGAGCGCAACGAACAAGCGCTCTCCGCAGAGCGTAAAAGCGTCATCCGCAAGAGCAAGTTCTTTTCATTTCCAACTCTTCTGCTTACGCCTATTTTGGTATTGTTTGTATTACTCAATGTGATACCAACAATCTGGCTGATAGGATTTAGTTTTTACAGGTATAGTCTCCAATCCCCCGACGCACCGCGTCCGGCATGCGTAGATGGTCCGTGCATACCCCTGATTGTCATTCCTACGAATATACAGATCTCGCCGACCAGACAACTGGAGATAATCATACCTTCTGTTCCACCTATAGATAATTACATCAAAATTTTCAATGATGCTGATATTTGGGGTTCTTTTGGGCGCACGCTCACGTTTGTTATATTAGCAGTTACCATTCAAGTCATCTTGGGCGTGTTACTGGGTTTTTTGTTCTGGGGCAGCGCGCGTATGCCAGGCCGGCGCTTGGCCCTGACGTTGCTATTCACGCCCATGGTCATCACACCAGTCGCCAGCGCGCTCTTCTGGCGGCTGCTCTACGATCCCACATTTGGCGCTATCAATTTCCTGATAACGACTTTTGGTGGACAAACGATAAACTTTCTCACCAACAACGAGTGGGCCTTCCCTGCCGTTTTATTCGTAGACATATGGATGTGGACACCTTTCATGATTTTGATGACTCTAGCTGCTCTGGGCAGCGTGCCCAAAGCTGAGTTAGAGGCTGCGGAAGTTGATCGCATGTCGTGGTGGCGAAAGCTTAGGTTCGTGATCTGGCCGCATGGCAAATTCATCCTGATGCTCGGCATCCTTCTGCGCACAATTGATGCTTTCAAGACCACTGACCTCGTGCTCACCATGACCCGTGGCGGGCCAGGGAACATTACTGACCTGATAGGTTTGAGGCTATATCGCTATGCATTCGCCAGCTTAAATATCGGTTTCTCCTCAGCCTTGGCTGTGCTGTTGCTTATCACGGCAATTGCCTTCACCTCAATCTATCTGTGGGTGCTCAACGCACGCCGCCGAAGCGAGGAAGAGGGGTGAACTCAGTGATGCGAACCCGAGTTTACTATTTTATCCTTTGGTTAGTTGCTTTGATCTTCTTTTTGCCGATCTTCTGGATCGTGCTGGCTGCCTTCAAAACAGACAGCGACATTTTGGCTGTGCCGCCAAAACTGATCTTTGTGCCAACCCTCGAGCAGATCAATCGCGCCTTATTTGGGCGCGGCCAAGGGATATCTAACACAATACCGTACCTGATCAATAGCATTGTTCTATCAGTTTCCTCTGTGTCCCTAGCAATTATCATATCCTTTTTAGCTGCTTTCGCTTTCTCTCGATATAAAATAAGAGCCACTAACTTCTTAATGTTTCTCATGCTAAGCACGCGCATGGTGCCGGCTTCAGCAACTATTGTCGCCGTCTTTCAGATGTATAACGCTTTCGATATTGGTATTCGTAACATAGGAATTACTCAGGAACCTGTTTTCCGGGGTTTCCCAGGCGTACTCCTTCTTTATACGATGTTTAGTATCCCCTTCTCACTGTGGATTCTCAAAGGCTTCATTGATGGCGTCTCTCAGCGTTATGATGAGACGGCGTATGTCAACGGCGCATCAAACTGGCATGTCTTATTCCGCGTGGTATTACCACAAGTAAAGCCAGGCATTGTGGCCGCTTTCATCTTTAACATGATTTTTGTATGGAATGAGTTTCTGTTTAATTTCATTTTGGGCACGCCAAAGACGAACACGTTAATGATTCCTTATGCTCTGGCAGTTGGTCTTGTCAATCCAGGCGGCAATTTTGATTGGGGATACATTGCGGCCTTATCTATTCTATACGTAACACTGCCCATTATCATGATATTCTTCTTCCAGAAGTATTTGTTGGTTGGCATGACCTTTGGCACCGTAAGAGGAGAAGTATAATGGAGAAGCCCCGGCGTCGTTTTCGCGCCTCTGATATTCACCTCCTGTTAGTTATTTTAATGTCAATTTCAATTTTTATGATAGGTCAGCAGTTTAGCAGGGATGTATATCAGATCGGCCTAGCCTTGCTGGTCTTATCAACCCTTATCCAGATTGCCTTTGGTAACATTCCAGGGCATTTTAGCTTGAACCGAGCAATGCGGTTATTTGTGCCCTTCATGGGTATCATTTTGCTAATTTTCTTCATCAGTTACATAGTTGTTCCTCTGCTTTACGCATTGGGTCGCTAAGCTCATGGAACCTATCGTAAAACTTGATGGCGTGGGCAAGCTATACGGGCGAAAGCGCGTGCTGCGCGACATCACGCTAACTGTTTGGCCTGGCGACTTTATGGTCGTATTAGGTATGCCAACCAGTGGTAAAAGCGTACTGGTGCGCCTGCTCACCGGCCTAGAAACACCAGACAGTGGTCGCATCTTTATCCGTGGCCAGGATGTGACAACACTCCCTTCTGGCAAGCGCAACTTGGGCTATGTGCCCCAATCGTTTGCGCTCTACCCCCACTTTAGCGTCTTTGAGAATATCGCTTACCCCCTGACACTGGCGAAGGCTCCCAAGGAGAAAATTATTACCGAAGTGCGTCGCACTGCCGAGCTACTAAAGATCGAGCAATTCCTGGACCGCCGTCCTGACCAACTCTCTGGAGGACAAAAACAAAGGGTGGCGATCGCGCGCGGCTTGGTGAAGAATACCGAGATCTTTATCTTGGATGACCCCTTGGTCGGCTTAGATTTCAAACTACGCGAACGGTTGATTGAAGATTTAAAGGCAACTCAGGAAGAACTGAAGGTCACCTTTATCTACACAACCTCGGAGGCCGTTGAGGCCATGCAATTGGCTTCCAAGCTCGCTGTGCTTCACGCAGGCGAGATCATCGAAACCGGCTCTCCTGAAGAACTCTACCACCGACCTAAGCGGGAGGAAACCATGCGTTGCGTGGGCTTCCCACAAGCCAACTTGATAAGCGCTGAACTAACCGGTCAAAACGGCCAGCTCGAGCTTCGCTCGCCGCTGTTCAATTCGCGCATGCGACTCTCCAGCCATGTGCGGGGCGACCACCTGCTCGTCCCTGCGCATGTCAGCATTGGATTCCGACCTGAGCATGTCATGATCAACGCGCCGGCGACCGAACAGACAGTCTCCTTTGAGGCCAAAGTGCTCCTTCGCGAAGATCTGGGCGGCGAAGAGATAGTGTACTTGGATGCCAAAGGAATACAGCTTACGACCGTGCTGCGGAGTGACGAGAAAGGAGCACTAAGCATTAATATTGATGAGCACGTCACAGCCAGCATTCGCCCAGAAGATATCGCTGTTTATCTTAACAGGTGCTATATAGGTAGAGCCTGCATCTCTCATGACTGTTAATCAAGTATGGTGGATATCACTGTCAAAAATCTCACAAAGAAATTTGGCGATTTTGCTGCGCTGCGAGGGCTGGATTTAACCTTTCCCGCTGGTCAAGTCACCTGCCTGTTAGGGCCTTCTGGATGCGGCAAAACCACCCTCATGCGCATCATTGCTGGCTTGGAGACCCCGACCACAGGCGATATATACTTTGGCAATGAACGCGTCAATGAATTGAGCACACGACAGCGGAATATCGGCATGGTATTCCAATATCCTGTTGTCTATCGTGGCATCAGTGTACGCGAAAATATTGAACTGCCACTGAGCGAAGACCGTAGCTTGTCTAAATCCGAGCGCATGCGGCGTGTCGAGGAAGTGCTCGACATCCTGGAGATGCGCGATGTGGCAAACATGGATGTGAGTGAGTTGGACAACGGTACTCGCCAAAAGGTCGCCTGCGCTCGCGAGGTTGCGCGAAGACCCAAGATAATACTCTTCGATGAGCCAATTACCAATGTGGATATTAACAGCAAATTACAGTTAAAACGTGGACTCAAAGAGTTATTCGTTAACCTCAAGCAAACGGTTATTTATGTCACCCACGACCAAACTGAAGCAATGACCTTAGCCGACCAGATAGCTTTGATGAAGGATGGATTGATTACCCAAATCGGTAGCCCACGAGAAGTCTACGATCATCCTAAAGACGCATTCGCCGGCTTCTTCCTCGGTAATCCGGGGATGAATTTTTACGAGAACGTGACGGTTAGACAGGGCGAGGTCATCTGCGATATCTTTCCCTCACCAATGAGACTGCCATCACTCAATGGCGCTGTGGAGAGGGTGGTGTTGGGTATTCGACCGGAGTACGTGCGCATCGTGACGGCACAGACGCCGGCCGCTGTGCGTGCCAAAGTCATCGGCAGCGCTATCGTCACGGGTGGGCAATACCTGCTCAGGCTCAAGGTCGGCAGCTTGACGGTCAGGGCAAAGACCTCTCACGCAATTGGTAGTGCCCTCCAGGTGGGCGATGAGCTTTGGGCGGAGTTCCCAATTGAGCATGTGAGCGTTTTCGCAAACAACGAGGAGCAACTATCTACACCAGCGAAGTTATGAAAAAGCTAATCAATAAACCCGAGAACGTCGTTACTGATGCACTTAAAGGAATTGAAGCAGCGCATCCGGATCTGGTGCGGGTTCACTTTAACCCGAACTACGTCGTGCGTGCGGATGCACCCATCGCCGGCAAAGTCGCCCTGTTGTCGGGCGGGGGTAGTGGCCACGAACCACTTCACAGTGGCTTCGTAGGTCTGGGAATGCTCGACGCAGCGTGTCCCGGCCAAGTGTTCACCTCCCCTACCCCTGATCAGATGCTCGCAGCGAGCAAGACAATCAATGGTGGCGCGGGGATACTTTATATTGTTAAAAACTACACGGGGGACACGATCAATTTCGACATGGCAGCCGAGCTTGCTCGCATGGAAGGAATAGAGGTCGAGCAGGTAATCGTCGCAGACGATGTCGCAGTGGAGGATAGCCTATACACTGTTGGTCGCCGTGGCGTGGGCACAACCGTGCTCGTTGAGAAGATAGCGGGCGCTGCCGCCGAGCAAAGGCGCAGTTTGCGTGAAGTGGCTGAGATCGCGCGCAAAGTATGCGCTCAAGGGCGAAGCATGGGGATGGCTCTTACTTCCTGCACCGTGCCTCATCGCGGCGAGCCGACTTTCTTACTTGGTGAGGACGAGATGGAGATCGGCATTGGCATTCATGGCGAACCCGGGCGACGCCGCGTGCCGCTTGCGCCAGCGGCTGAGATTGTCGAGATGTTGACCAAGCCCATTTTAGAAGACCTGCCTTTCAAGGCTGGTGATGAAGTGCTGGCGTTCGTCAATGGCATGGGTGGCACACCGCAGATCGAGCTATACGTGATCTACGGCGAGTTGATGCGCTTGCTAGAGGGAATCGGTATCAAAGTTGTGCGTAACCTGATCGGCAGTTATATTACCTCTCTCGAAATGCAAGGGTGCTCAATTACCTTGTTGAAGATGGATGACGAGCTGATTAAGCTCTGGGATGTGCCTGTGCGAACAGCCGCGCTGCGATGGGGAACATAGCCTCTCACAGAGGCTTCGCTTGGCTTATTCCCATTTCTTCTCAAACTGTCTGGTGTCAATTAGACTTTCATTGTCGTCATGATCACGCGCCAGATCATCCTCAAGTGGCTGGAAATATACACACACACTGTTGACCAACAGGCTGACGCCCTCAATCGGTTGGATGCAATGCTTGGCGATGGAGACTTTGGGGCAAGCATCCAGCGTGGTCTTCAAGAGGTGAAAGCGCGACTGCCAAGCGTAGCTGAACGAGATATCGGAACTATCCTCAAGACGATTGGCTTAACGCTGGTAAGCGTCATGGGCGGCACCAGTGGTCCGTTGCTCGGCACGTTCTTCATCCAGATGAGCAGCAAAGTGGAAGGCAAGGATGCGCTTTCACTGAGCGAATGGACAGAGGCCATGCAAGCCGGCGTGAACGGTATCATGGCGCGCGGCAAAGCGCAGGTGGGAGACAAAACGATGTTGGACGCACTTGTGCCGGCGCTTGAAGCGCTCCAAGCCGCCGTCGCTCAGCATGCCCCAGTGGTAACTGCCTTCAAACGTGCGGCTGAAGCTGCCAAGTTTGGCAGCGATGAGACCGCGTTTCTCGTAGCCAGAAAGGGGCGTGCCAGCTACCTCGGCGAGCGCGGGCTGGGCAACATCGATCCAGGAGCCGCGAATATCTACCTGTTAATGTATGCCATGTTCCGCGCAATTGATGGCGGTGAGTGACTTCATTATCGCTGATTGAGCCATGAAGATAGTTTGCATCGGTGTTCACATCCTTGACGTCTTGGGGCGTCCTGTAACACGCATACCCGAAGGCCAGAACATTGACCTACTGGAGGAGATTCGTTTTACCGTCGCTGGCACGGCTGCTGGCACAGCCGTGGACCTTGCCAAACTAGGCGCTGAGGTCATGGTCATGGGCGCGTTGGGCTGCGACTACATCGGAGACGCGGTCATTGACATCTTGAAGGGTTACAACATTGATACTCGCTACTTGGTGCGCAAACAAGAAGTCCAGACTTCGGCGACTATGCTGCCGATTCGGCCCAATGGAGAGCGGCCCGCTTTGCACGTGATAGGCGCAAATGGCGAATTCGGTCTTAGCGATATCAACTGGGACGCACTAAAGACGGCGCGATTTGCCCATGTCGGCGGACTCTATCTGCTGCCGAAGCTCGATGGTCAGCCGGCAGGCGAACTCGTTAAGTTTTGCCGCGATCACGACATCATCACCACGATGGATATCCTGGGCATTCCCAGGGACGACATGCTATCGGTTGTCGCACCTAGCTTGCCCTATCTAGACTACTTCATGCCCAGTTTGGACGAAGCGCGCATGATCTGCGGGCTAGGGCACTGGCGCGATGTCTGTCAGTTCTTCATTGACCACGGCGCACGCGCCTGTGTCTTTAAAATGGGCAGCAATGGCAGCGTATACGCCGATGCTCATGGAGTTACGCTGCGTATGCCGGCTTTCAAGGTCAACGTCGTGGACACTACCGGCTGCGGGGACGCCTACTGCGCAGGATTCATTGTCGGTTTGTCACACGGATGGGACATTGAGCAAAGTATGAAGCTGGCTACCGCAGCCTCGGCACTCGTAGCTACCGGCTTGGGTTCAGATGCCGGCATTATTAACTTTGAGAAGACGGTTGAATTCATGAACACCGCCACAGTTTTGCCAATAATGGAGTAGGGCGATGGGAAACTCTAATCGTGTAGTTGCCATTGGCGCGGATGATGCCGGATTCTATCTAAAAGAGATTATTAAGCAACATCTAGCGTCACAAGGCATCGAGGTTGTGGACTACGGTCCGGCGACCGCAGACCCGATAGACTACCCCGATGTCGCAGCGGCTCTAGCCAAGGATATCGCTGCGCACAAATACGAGCGCGGTATTCTCATCTGCGGGACAGGTATCGGGATGGCGATCACAGCGAATAAAGTACCAGGGGTGTATGCGGCTCAGGCACATGACACCTATTCGGCCGAACGAGCGCGCAAGAGCAATAACGCGCAGATCATCACGATGGGGGCGCGCGTAATTGGCCCAGAGCTGGCCAAGCAAATCGTAGATGTATGGATGGCGTCAGAGTTTCAGGGAGGTGCCAGCGCGCGCAAGGTGGGCAAGATTGCCGTGTTGGAGCAGAGCTTGACAGAGAAATTACCCCAAGAAAGCCACAACGTCAACCCCGAACGACCATGAAGAAGCTGATCAACGATCCCTTTGATTTTGTAGAGGAAATGCTGGATGGATTCTGCGCTGCTCACAGCGACTTAATCCGGCGCGTGGGTCGGCGCGCCATCGCTCGCATCGATGCGCCAATCGCCGGCAAAGTTGGCGTGGTAGTAGGCGGTGGCTCTGGCCACCTGCCACTCTACACGGCTTACGTTGGCAAGGGTGGGGCTGACGCAGCCCCGATTGGCAATATCTTCGCTTCTCCGCCAGCCAAGCCGATTCTTGAGGCAACGCGGGCGGCCAACGGCGGCGCCGGGGTGGTGTATTTCTATGGCAACTACGCTGGTGATGTGCTCAATTTCGACCGCGCGGCAGCAATGGCTGAGGCCGAAGGCATCCGCGTGGCCACAGTGCTCGGCACGGATGATGTAGCCTCCGCGCCGCCAACCGAGATTCACAACCGGCGAGGAATCGCCGGTGCATTTTTGGTAGTCAAAGCGTTGGCAGCCAAAGCAGAGACCATGGCCGACTTTGACGCTGTGGTGGCCACTGCACGAAAAGCAAACGCTAACACCCGCACGATGGGTGTCGCCCTCACGGCTTGCACCGTGCCCGCCAACGGCCGCCCTACCTTTACCATCGCAGACGACGAAATGGAGGTCGGGCTGGGCGTGCATGGCGAACCAGGTGTGCGCCGCATTAAGATCATGCCGGTAGATGCTATCGTGGATGAGCTGGTTGAAACCATCCTCAACGATCTGGATTTCAAAGGCAGCGACGTGGCCGTGCTGGTGAACGGCTTGGGCGCAACTCCCTACGAGGAGCTATACGTGATCTATCGTCGCGTAAAACACATCCTCGATGCTCACCGAATCACTATACGACACCGCTTCGTGGGTGAATACGCTACCTCGCTGGAGATGGCAGGAGCCTCCATTTCCTTGATGCGCCTAGACAGCGAGCTTCATGACCTGCTCGCAATGCCAATGCATACCCCCATGATACGTTTGCCCTAATTCTCTGCTATGTCGAGTATGATAGACGGACAAAAGATTTCACAGGCTCTAATTGAAGTAGCCAATACTATCGAGAGAAACAAAGATTACTTGTGCGCGCTTGATAGCGAAGTCGGCGATGGCGACCATGGCGTGAGCATGACAATTGGTATGCGAACCGCGCGTCGAACACTGATGGCACTCCAATCGCCTACACCTGAATCGGCCTTTCGCGCCGTTGCCGAGGCTTTCGCCGATGAGGTAGGCGCTGCCTCCGGCGCACTCTATGAAGGTGGATTCGCTGCTGCCGCTAGGGCAACTGCGGGCAAGTCTCGACTAGATACTACTGAGGACTGGGCGGCGATTTTTGAGGCGATCGCCCACGAAATGCAGGCCATTGGTAAAGCCAAGCTGAACGACAAAACACTTATTGACGCGTGGCTTCCTGCGGCCCAGGCATTGCGTCAAGCCGCAACTGAAGGGCTTCCCCTCAGCGAGGGCTTACGTCGCGCAACTGCTGCGGCGAAGGCAGGCGTGGAGAACACGAAGCACCTCATCCCCAAACGTGGCAGAGCCAGCCGCCTCGGCGAGCGCGCGCGGGGATACCAAGACGCCGGCGCAACCAGCGCTTATTTGATTATCGAGGCACTCGAACGCTCGTTACTTGCTAACAATACATAGCTTACTTACGAGGCGAGTGCTTCCTCCCGCGCCCTCACCCGCACCTCCATCTCTTGCTGCTTCTCACCCGCCTGGGCCAGCACGAACCAGCGGATCGCAAACAGCTTCCCCTTGTAGCTCAGCGGCCCTTCGGCGGGGATGGCAAACGCAAA
>Ga0209691_1000823_pt1 | contig 20354 bp, 13 predicted proteins | sample YNPMSBMetaG_FD_187120 | JGI IMG/M metagenome (GOLD analysis project Ga0209691, IMG submission 187120) | Anoxygenic and chlorotrophic microbial mat microbial communities from Yellowstone National Park, USA - YNP MS-B MetaG (SPAdes) (version 2) ... | reverse complement strand
CGCGCATTGAGGAACTGGCCGGCGCGCTGACCGAGACACAAAGAATAGTAGCGGAGCTCGCGGAGCTATACAAGCTCCTCAGCAAAGATGTCGCGATGCTCAAAGGCTTTATGCTCGAGCAGCGTTATCGGCTGAACCCAGGTGCATTCTTCTGGCGCGAATATCGCAAGCTGCGCGTGCTTAACCTCACTGACCTAGACCGCGTGGACGAGGCATACGCGCGCGGCGTGTTCTCGCCCAAAGAATGGAAGGCGCTGAACAAACTCGATCTGTTGCTTTTGGGAGTGACTGGCAAAGGGGATGAGCGACGCGAGGAGTATCTGGCGGTGGAAATCTCCTGGGTGGTTGACGTTTATGATGTCGAGCGCGCCCATCAGCGCGCTGAGTTGCTGCGCCGGCTTGGCTACTCCGTGCGCGCCGCCGTTGGTGGCTCTGCTATCTTAGACGATGCGAAGGCGCGCGCCAGCGCGCTTGGCGTCATTGTTGCGTTGAACAGTGACGACGATAAAGATGATGAAGAAGCCTGACTCCATCGCCATCTAGCCGCTATGATCGTCCTCGATGGCGCTATGGGGACTGAGCTGGAGCGGCGCGGTGTGAATACCAAGCTGCCCCTCTGGTCAGCCATCGCGCTGGACGCCGCGCCGGACGTGGTCGAACGCATCCACTGTGAGTACCTCGCGGCGGGCGCGCAGGTGATCACGGCCAACACCTTTCGCACCAACCTCCGCGCACTGCGCAAAGCTGGCATCGCTCATCGCGCCCGCGAGCTTACCTGCCGCGCAGTCGCGCTGGCCCAACGTGCCCGCCAGGCTCACCCAGCGCCAGACAAAATCTTGATCGCAGGCAGCATCGCGCCGGTCGAGGATTGCTACTCCCCAGAGCTGGTGCCAGACGAAGCCGATCTGCTAGAAGAACATACCATCCTGGCTAACTATCTAGCGGACGCTGGCGCGGACCTGCTGTTGATCGAGACGCAAAATACCATCCGCGAAGCCGTGGCTGCCTTGCGCGCTGCGCGAGCCACCGGTAGGCCGGCCTGGGTGAGCTTTACGCTTAACGCTGAGAATCAACTCCTCAGCGGCGAATCGCTGAGCGATGCTGTGCATGCTGTGCTGCCTTGGCAACCCCAGGCCGTGCTCATCAATTGCCTCCCTGTCTCGCAAACCGCTGCCGCTGTGAGGGAACTGCGAGCGCTCGTTCCTGCTGATATTCCCATCGGCGCTTATGCCAACGCCGGGCGCATGGACGAAAGCGGTCAGTGGACAATGGAGGGTGGGGTATCTCCAGGCGACTATGCCGACGCTGCGCGCGAATGGCGCGCCCTAGGAGCAACGATCATCGGCGGCTGCTGCGGCACAACGCCGGCACATATTGAAGCCCTGGCACGTCAGATGCGCGAAGGGCAAAGCGGATAATCCGGGCGCCCATGCGGCGCAGCCGCAACCCGCGCCATCCGGCGCGGGTGCATTCACCAATCGGGGCAACCCTCAGCTAGGCTACGCTGCCAGTGAAGGTGAGTTTATAGAGGGTAGGCGACGGCACTGCCGTCACCTACCCAAGGTTCTGCCTCTAGCTGTGAATGCACCCAATGACGCAACAGACAGGCGCCTCGTCCCGAAGATTGCCATTCAGGTCATTCCGGGTCGTCGGCGGATCACGTGCTTTTTCAGGATAGGCCGAGGCAAGGGGTGCTCCTATTCGTCAGACTGGCATTGCCTCTTCTTCAGCCAGCGTTCGGCCTGGCGAATTTGAGCGCGGGCAGCGCGCGGCGAGGTGCCGCCGACCACATCGCGCGAGGCAAGCGAGCGCTCAAAGTTAAACACGCCGAGGACATCGGCCTCGAAATGCGGCGAGATGGCCTGCCAATCCGCTAGGGGCAGCGCATTCAAAGGCACGCCGCGCGCCTCGGCCAGCGCCACCGCTCGGCCGGTGAGGTGATGGGCCTGACGAAACGGCACCCCTTTGCGCACCAGATACTCGGCCACGTCGGTGGCCAACATCGCCGGGTCGAGCGCAGCGCGCATGCGCGCAACGTTCACCTTGAGCGAGCGGACCGCGCCGGCGACCACCGGCAGGGCGAGCGCGAGCGTATCCAGCGCGTCGAATAACGGCGGTTTGTCCTCCTGCAGGTCTTTGTTGTAGCTCGTCGGCAGGCCCTTGAGCACCACCAAGACCGAGATCAGGTCGCCGATCAGCCGACCGGCTTTGCCGCGCACCAGCTCCATCGCATCGGGATTTCTCTTCTGCGGCATCAAGCTAGAGCCGGTGGCATAGGCGTCGTCGAAAGTGACAAACCCGAACTCGGCGGACGAATACACGATCAGGTCTTCTGCCAGCCGGCTGAGATGCACCCCCAAGAGCGCCCAGCAGAACAGCAGCTCGGCGACGAAGTCGCGCGTGCTCACCCCATCCAGCGCATTGCAGGTCACCGCCGGGAAGCCCAGCGCTTGGGCCAGAAACCGGCGGTCGAGGCGAAAAGGGTTGCCGGCCAACGCGCCCGACCCCAGCGGCATGATGGCGATTCGGCGTGCGCAGTCGTCCATCCGCTCGGCATCGCGCGCGAACTGCCAGAAATACCCCATGCACCAATGCGCGAAGCTGATCGGCTGCGCGCGCTGTAGATGGGTATAGCCGGGCATGAGGGTGTGCACGTGCGGGCGAGCCTGGGCCAGCAGCGCGCGCTGAACCTCGCACAGGGCGCGCTGAACGTCGCGCAGTCCATCCAGGGCGAATAGGCGCAGGTCGGTGGCCACCTGGTCGTTGCGGCTGCGGCCGGTATGCAGCTTGCCGGCCACCTCGCCGACCAGCTCCTTCAGGCGGCGCTCCACAGCCGTGTGAATGTCTTCGTCATCGGGCTGAACTTGAAAGCGGCCCTCGGCGAACTCGGCGCGCACCATCTCCAAACCGCGCACCAGCGCCTCGGCTTCTTGCTGGCTGATCACGCCGGCGCGCCCCAGCGCTTGGGCATAAGCGATGCTGCCGCGGATGTCTGCTTCCCACAGGCGAATATCGAAGGCGATTGAATCATTGAAGCGCCGCATCAGGTCGCTGACCTGACCATGGAAGCGGCCTCCCCATAGCTTGGCGCTCATCGTTTCTCGGACAATGGTCGGCGGCGATAGTCCGGCGCGGCGTTCTCGACCACCGTGCACAACGCCGTGTCCTGCATCCGAGAGGCGATCCGCGGGTCGAACTCGTCGGGATGCACGTTGGTAGCGATCATCGTCGCCAGGCGGTTGCGGTAGCGGTAGTCTAGGATCTCGAACAGCACACTCTCAGACCAAGGTGAGGACTGTTCCGCGCCCAGATCGTCGAGGATCAATACTGTCGCGGTCTTGAAGATGTTCATCCGGCCGGTGAAGCTCTCCTGCTCGGTGTTGGATTGCAGGTCAATGGCTTGGCGCAGGGCGGCCAGCAGGTCAGGCACGGTGATGAACAGCGAGGGGATGCCGGCTTGGGTGAGGTGATTGTCCACCGCTGCGCAGAGGTGTGACTTGCCGCTGCCCCGCTCGCCCCAGATCACCAGCCAGCGGCCCTCCGGATGCGCAGCGAAGCGCTCAGCCGCCCGCAGGCACCGGACCAACACGGGGTTCTCCTGACCGTTGAAGGTCGTGCGGAAGTTCAGAAAGGTCTGTTGTTGGGTCAGCTTGCTGCGCGAGGTAAAGGCCGCCAACGCCTGGACCTTCCAGCGTTGTGCGACGTTGCAATCGGGGCATGGCTTGAGGCTGCCGGCGGCGTCCAAGATGAAGCGCTTGTTGCCGCAGGTAGGACAGTTCACCCCGCCATCGCGCGGCTCCACCGGCGCATCCGGGTCGCTGCGCGAGACGTGCTCCATGTCAGGCGTCTGCCTGTTGCTCGGCTTCAAGCGCGCGGCGAGCACGCTCCTCAACGGCTGCGCGCTGCTCATCGGTGTATTCAACCTGCTTGCGGCGGAAGGTGCGCTCCCGCCGAACGGTCCTCGAGGTTCGCTTGCCATCGTTCGCTCCTTTATCAGGCGGCGCATCGGCCAGCACGGCGCTAATGTAGTCCCAGCGCAGGGCATTGGCGGCTGCCGCCTTGTCGAACGCTGCCCGCCAGTGGGCTGGATCGGTAATCCGAGTGGCCAGCGCGTTGATCTGCGCCGCTACGTGACCATCGAGCATGCGATTCACGCGGCGTTTGTATTCCTCGAAGGCAAAGCTGGCCGCCTCGTTCACAGGCGCCGGCACGAACAGGTCGGGCGAGGGCTGGCGCAACAGCTTCTTCACGTATGGCCAACTGCGCTTGTTGCGCTCGGCGGCGTAGCGAAATGCCGCTCGCCAGAGCGTCGGATCGTTTATCTCTGGCCAGAGCGCCCGCATCTCCTCGACGATCGTCGCCGTGGGCGGCAGACCGAACGATGCCTCGTACAGCGCGATCAGCTCGCGCAAGGCTTTTTCTTCTGCGGCGTGACAGCGTTGCAAGGCCAAGGCAGCCTCCTCTTGCTCGAAGAGCAGGGCGAGCAGGCCCTCAACGCCTTGCGAAGGAGGGAGTCGCCTGAGCGTCTGGCAGGTGGCGTGCGCGCCGAATAAGCCGGCGGCGCTGCGCACGATCTGATACTCGCGCCCGTCGGGCAGACGGCCCAAGCGCTCGCGCAGGCAGGATATCTCCTTGGGCAGCGCGGACGCGCCGGCTATGATCGTGCGGTAATACTCCGACGGTGCGGCTGGTGGCTGGGCTTCCAACCGACGCAGGCAGAAGCGCAGCGTGCGCGGCGGCGCGCCCGGCGGTCGTAAGTCGCGCAAGGCCTCGTTCACGCCGGCGATGATCTCTGCCTCGCTGTAGCCGCGGGCCAGGAACTCCTCGAGCAGCGTCAAGTCGTCCGGTTCCGGCTGGTAGACCTCGATCCCTTCCAGCCGCTCGATCTCGCGCGCGACGCGCGCCAGAAAGCTCAACAGTGGCTGGGGCGGGCCGGCGAACTGAGCAGTTGCGCTGGTGATGGCCTCCACGGCGCGCCGGCCGGCGTCGTCGTTGGCGAAGTAGCGCCGTTTGCCCTCTTCCACGCACAATAGCGTGCCGCGCGCCACCGCCCGCTGAAGCGCGGGCCGCAGCGCGATCGCTGGGAAGCTCAACCCCTCGAAGATGGCCGGATGGGCCATCAGCTCATCTTCCGTGACGAACGGCGCCGGCGCTATCTTCTGGTCCAGCAGCGCCAGCGCCACCAAGCTGACCTTAAGCTCGGCCAGGTCGTCCACTTGGGCGAGCGTTTGGGCAATGAAGTTGGCGATGCGCTGGCTCATTGTTAAAGCTCTATCTTCTCCTTGGCGAGGTTCTTGAACGACGTCAAGCGCTTATCAAAGAACAGCATCACCTTGCCCGTCGGGCCATTCCGGTTTTTGGCCACGCTGATCTCAGCGACGTTCTTGAACTCGGTATCCTGGTTATACAACTCATCCCGATAGATGAATAGCACGATATCCGAGTCCTGCTCGATGCTGCCGCTCTCGCGCAGGTCGCTGAGCAGCGGACGCTTATCGCTGCGCTGTTCGACCAGGCGCGAGAGCTGGCTGCCGGCGATCAGCGGCACCTTCAACTCGCGCGCGATGGCTTTGAGTGAGCGCGAGATATACGATATCTCCTGCACGCGATTCTCGCTGCGCCTGCCGTCCTCGCCCGTCATCAGTTGCAGGTAGTCCACGATGATCAGGTCAAGCCCATACTCCTGGTAAATGCGGCGCGCCTTCACCCGCAGCTCAAGCGGGCTGAGCGATGGCGTGTCGTCCAGGAAGATCATCAGGTCCGACATGCGCATCATCACCCGCGTGACGATCCCCCACTCGTCGTCCTTGAGTTCCGCCGTGCGCAAGCGCTGCGAATCAATGCCGGTCTCGCTGGCGATGAAGCGCTGGACCAGTTGCTCGTTGCTCATCTCCAGGCTGAAGATAGCCACGCGCTGGCGGTACTTGAACGCTGCATGGTAGCCGATGTTGAGCATCAGCGACGTCTTGCCCACGCCCGGGCGGGCAGCGATGACGATGAGATCGCCCTTCTGTAGGCCGCCGGTGAGCTTATCCAGGTCGTGGTAGCCGGTCGGGATGCCGAGCGGCTCGCCGCGGTGCTCGTGCAGATACTCCAGGCGCTCGAAGAAGTCGCTGACCGCCTTGCGGATGGGCACCATGTGGCCGTCGCCGCGCCCTTCGGTGACGCTGAAGACGGCTGCCTCGCTGCGCTCGATGACTTGCTCGATGGGCAGCGATTGGTCATACGATAAGCGCGCGATCTCGCTGGCGGCGTTGAGCATGCGCCGGCGCAAGGCCAGCGCTTCCACCGTGCGCGCGTAGGCTTCGACGTTGAGCGCGGTGGGCACGGCGTTGGTCAGTTGGGCGATGTAGGGTTCGCCCCCAACCTCCTCCAGCCTATTGTGGTTGGCCAGCTCGGTCGAGACGGTGAGCAGGTCAATCGGCTCGCGCCGCTCATGTAGGCGCAGCATCGCCTCGTAGATCCAACGGTGCTTGACCAAATAGAAGTGCTCGACGGCCAGGAAGCCGGCTACGCGCGTGATGGCCTCTGGGTCTATCAGCAGCGACCCCAACACCGCTTCTTCGGCCTCAACGCTGTGCGGCGGCGCGACGAACGTCTCAACCATGGACAGGCGATTGTATCGAGCGAGCCGTCGCGTCTCATCCCCAGCTTATCGGCGGCTGTCAACATGCCCGGCGGATAAAAGCGCTTCATCTTCCACAGGGTGTTCACATGTTGCTCACAGAGACCACGTGGGGCTGGTCGCTGGTCATCGGCGTGTTGCTGGTTGGTTTGGCCAACGTGCTGGCCAACATTGGCTTCAGCCGCTGGGCCGCGCGGCGCGCGGTCGCCGATACGCCGATGGTCTCGGTGCTGCTGCCGGCGCGCAACGAAGAGGCCAATATTCAGGCTTGTGTGCGCTCCCTGCTCGCGCAGGACTATCCTTGCTACGAGGTGGTCGCGCTGGATGACGATTCAAGCGATGCCACCGGCGCGCTGTTGGATCGCATGGCGAGGGATGACGCCAGGCTGCGCGTCCTTCATCATCATAGCCCGCTGCCGGCGGGCGTAAACGGCAAAAGCCGCGCCTGCCAGATCCTAGCCGAGCACGCACGCGGTGAGTGGCTGCTGTTCGTGGATGCGGACACGGTGCATCGGCCCGATTCGATCCGCGCCGGCGTTGCACGCGCCCAGGGCCTGGGGGTCGCCCTGCTCTCGGTCATCCCCAAACAGCGCATGGCGAGCTGGGGCGAGCGCCTGTTCGTGCCAGCCGGCTTCGCTTTGATTTACAACGTGCTTTCGCAATGGCGCGTCTATCTCGAAAGGCGCCACCGCTTGCTCAACGCTGCGGCCATCGGCCAGTATGTGTTGGTGCGCCGCGATGCCTACTTCGCCTGTGGCGGACACAATGCCATCCGCAGCGCCATCTTGGACGATGTGGCGCTCGGTCGGCTGTTCAAGCAACACGGCCAGCGCATCGCGCTCATTGACGGAGACTGGGTGAGCTGCCGGATGTATCGCAGCTTCCGCGAGGTGGTGGAGGGGTTCTCGAAGAACGCCTTTGCTATCCTGTTCAGCTCGCTCCCGCTCAGCCTGGCCTTTCTCGCGGCCTGTGTTGGGCTGTTTGTCTGGCCGCCGGTCGCCGCGCTGGTCAGCATCCTCGCTGGTCAGCCATCCTGGCCGGCGATCTTGGCCGTGGCGCTCACCGTTTTGGACGCAGGGCTGGTCGCCTGGCGCATCGGTCAACCCTGGTGGGTTGGGCTGCTGTATCCGGCCCAGTTCGTCATCGGGATGGGCATCCTGCTGAACTCGATGCGCTGGCACTACACTGGCCGCACGCGCTGGAAGGGCAGGTCGTTGGCCGGCTCAGCGCTGCGCTAAGCATAGCCTCGGCGGCGCTGTCGTCTGGCTTCGCGCTGACAGCGCTCGCTACAGTAGATCACGCGCTCCCAGTCGCGCGCCCACCTTTTGCGCCAGGTGAACGGCCGACCGCAAGTGGGGCAGACCTTGGTGGGCAGGTCGCGCTTCTTCATGCTGGCTGCACGTCATTCTATCCAGGCGCGCGCAGCGACGTCGAACCGCAGCAGTGTCGCGCCATCACTGAGGGTCAAGATGCCACCCCCGGCACGCACCACCCGCAACGCACTCGTCGAGATCGGCGCGGGGAGCAGGCGAGGCGGGAAGATATAGGCCCCCACCTCGTCCAGCGTGAACACGGCCACACCGCCGCGCGCCTGTGTGTCGTCGCCGCCGGTGGCCGGGTCGCGCACCAAGCCGGCGAAGACGATCACCTGCGCGCTCTCCCAGGCGTTCTCGGCCAGGAAGTGCATCGCGCTCAGCGGGGGCAACACACCCTCGACAATAGCGCCCTGGCCCGTCGGCTGGCGCACCACGTCGGCGAGCGGGCTGAACGCGCCGGCCATCTGGCTATTCATGCCGTTCGTGGTGGTGATGTTTTGCCAAGTGATGTCGCTGGGCGGAGGCAGCGGCATTGCGGTGCGCGGATCGGCGTTCAGGGCACTCTGAAGTTGTTCCCAGCCCTGCTGCGGCGTGTTGTCGGTGAGACCGCCGCACGTGCCGCGGTCCTGACAGGCCTGCCACTGGGTCAGCAGCCCGCCGAAATTGAGCTTACTGCCCTTATTCAGCGCCCCGTATAGGCTCATGCGATACCACTGGTCGGCGTTCACGCCGTTGCGCAGGTAGATTTCCGGGAACGGGATCACATACGCTGGCCCGTTCACCTGCCAGACGTCCTCCACCGTCCAGCCGTTGTTGGGCGGTTGGGTTGGGTTGCCGGTCGTCGGGCAGCCATCGCAGGTGCCGAAATTGATAAACGGTCGGCTGGTCGCCAGCGCGTATCCCTCGACCCAGGCTTTGGTCAGGGCCGGCGTGTTCCAGCTCATCTCGATGTCGTTGCCGCCGAACACCGCCAAGCGGTCTTGGACATCCGGCGGCGCCTCGGCCTGCAACCAGGCGTGCAGTTGGCCGATCATCTGGCCCCAGGCTTGGCCGTGAGCGCGGCTGGTGTCGAGCTGCTGGGTGGCGCCGCGATAGTTATTCGTGCCAATGGCAACCTTCAAGGTCGCATCCGGCGGCGCACACTCCCAGTAGCCCCGCAGAAAGCCCTTGGCCGCCTCCGCGATCACCTGGGTAGAGGCAAAAGGGTAACCAGGCCGGCGGTAGTAGATCACGCCATACACGCCATCCTGAACCCACGGCTGGCCAAAGGCCAGGATGACCGTGCCGCGCTCACCGGCCTGGCCGGCAGCACAGCCCATCGCGTAGTGGTGGGCTGGATCGACCGTGCTGATGTAACGCGAGGTGGTCGCCCGCATCGGCTCAACTGGACCTTCGGTAACCATCGGCACAAAGGCCCTGGCCGGCAACTGCGGAACGCTTGGCCTGGGCACAAAGGCCAGCGCGTCGAAGCCCACGCGCCGACTATTCGATGCCTCGCCGGTGACATCGGTGAGCTGCACGAAGTGCGGGCCGCTCGGGCCGAAAAGGTATGTCCCCAGGCTCACCCATTCGGCGTGGTAGCGGTTCTGGCTGATGGCGACCGTGGTGGTGACCCCGCTGACAACCACCTGGTAGCGCGCGTTGGTTGTAGTCGCGTTGTAGCGCGGGATAAAGGCGTACACCTCGTAGGTCATCGGCAGGGTGGCCGTGAGCGGCAATGACCAGCGCGCGTAGTTCACCGGCGCGCCGCTGCGCACGTTGCCGGTCCAGGTCATCGCGCCGCCGTAATAGTTAAATGGCGTGCCGGTTGCTGTATACCACCACTGCGGAGGGCCGAACTTTGCGAAGTTCGGGTCATTGTCGTCCACGACGACTGCCGACGGCGGCAGAGTAACCTGGGCGCGGGCCGGCGCGGATGCAAGCGAGACGCCCACCAGCACAGAAAGCACCGCGATTGTCGGGGTCAGCAGCCGCATGCATTGAATGCTAGCCTAATCTAAGTGCACGGCGCGTTCACTCAGCAGCCCCCTCATGTGAGAACAGAGGAATCATCCCGCCTCGCCAGCGCGGCCCTGGCCAACGCAGCCGCTCAAGCGCACTTGGGGAGAACGGGTGCGTTCATGGATAGGGGCAGAACGCTCTGGGTGGGCGACGGCAGTGCCTTCGCCCACCCTCTATCCTTTGCTGGCAGCATCGTGTGGTGGAAGGTCGCCCCTATTGGTGATGCACCCGAGAGAACCGGCGAAGGTGCTGTCTTTGCCGGTGCAGTATCAGCGTTGCATGCCCATTTGCCTCTCGAGCGCCTTCAGGCGCTCGCTCACTTGGACATGCTTAAGCATCAGCGTGGTCAGCTTCTCGCGCTCTTTCTCCACGACTTGAGGGGGAGCGCGCCGGCTGAAGTCGCTGGCCAGCAGGCGTTCGCTCCGCTCAATCTGCGCCTCCAGCTCGGCCAGCGCATCGCTCAGGCGGCGGCGCTCTGCCTCCAGGTCCACCAACCCTTCAAGTGGCAAATAGACCATCACCTCGCCCAAGGCGAGGGTCACCGCAGGGCGATTGTAGGTGAGGTGCTCAGCGATCGCCATCTCACGCGCGACCCGCGCCAACAGCTCAATGCCATCGCTCATGGCCACGAAGGTGTCCACGTATTTGCCGGCGCTGATGTAGGCCATGATGCGCTTGCCTGGCTCGACGCCGTATTCTGCGCGCGCGTTGCGAATCGCATGGATGGCTTGCTGGACCAGCGCCATGCCCTTCAGCTCATCCTCATCGGCGGATAGATCGAATTCATCGGCGCGCGGGTAGGGCGCCAGCGTCAACGCCGGGTAGCTGAAGCTGGAGAGCGCAAAACGACCGGCTGCGACCTCCTTCAACCTCTGCCATAGCTCCTCGGTGACGAACGGCATGAAGGGGTGCAACAGGCGCAGGCTGGCTTCCATCGCCTGGAGCAGCACGGTTTGATTGAGCTGAACTTTTGAGAACTCTAGGTACCAATCGCAGAAGTCGCTCCAGATGAAGTCGTAAATGAGCCTGCCGGCCTCGCCGTACTCGTAACTGTCCATCAGCCGGCGCACTTCCTTAATCGTCTGGCGCAGGCGCGTGATGATCCAGCGATCGGCCAGCGACGGCTGTCCATCGTTATCGGCGTCGGAGAGCTTGCCCAGCACGAAGCGCACCGCGTTCCAGAGCTTGTTGGCGAAGTTGCGCGCGCCTTCGATGCGGTCGCTGCGCCATTTGCCGTCCACCTTGTAGGCATCCATCTTGATGTCGTTGCCCGGCGAGCCGGCGGTGACCAGGAAGAAGCGCAGCGCATCCGCGCCGTAGGTGTCTATCAGCTCCAGCGGGTCTATGATCTTGTCAGGCTGGCTCTTGCTCATCTTCTTGCCGTCGGCAGTGCGGATGAGGCCGTGCAGATATACCGTGGTAAACGGCACCTCGCCGGTCAACTCCAGGCCCAGCATCACCATGCGCGCGACCCAGAAGAAGAGGATGTCGTAGCCGGTCTCCAGCATGGTGGTTGGATAAAACTGGCGCATGTCCTGCGTATCGCGCGGCCAGCCCAACACGCTGAAGGGCCAGAGGCCGGAGGAGAACCATGTGTCCAGCACGTCCTCATCCTGGCGCAGCGCCACGTCCGGCCCCCAGTCGGCCCTTGCCGCAGCATAGGCCTCTTCCTCGCTGAGCGCGCAGTATTGGGTGGGCCTGCCGTTTGCCTTCCCTTGCTCGCCGACGACGTACCAGACCGGGATCTGATGCCCCCACCAGAGCTGCCGGCTGATGTTCCAATCGCGGATGTTGTCGAGCCATTGAAACCAGACCTTCTCAAAGCGCTCTGGCACGATCTTGATGCGCCCGCTGCGCACGGCGTCGGCGGCCTTTTGGGCCATCGCCTTCATGTCGCACCACCATTGCAAGCTCAGGCGAGGTTCGATCACCGCGCCGCTGCGCTGACCGCGCCCCAGCTTGACCATATACGGCTCAACCTTCACCAGCAAGCCTTCCTTCTTTAGGTCGGCCACCAGTTGTTCTCGACAGGCGAACCGGTCGAGGCCGGCGTATGGCCCAGCGTTGGCGTTCATGCGGGCCGTCTCGTCCATCACCTCGATAAAGGGCAAGTGGTGGCGCTTGCCCACCTCGTAGTCGGTGAAGTCGTGGGCAGGCGTCACCTTCACCGCGCCGGTGCCGAAGTCCTTGTCAACTACCGGGTCGGTGATGATCGGGATGGGGCGACCGAGCGCCGGCAGAACAGCGTGACACGCCACCAGGTGGGTGTAGCGATCGTCTTCCGGGTGCACCATCACGGCGGTGTCGCCCAGAATGGTCTCTGGCCTGGTGGTGGCAACGGTGATCCACTCGGTGGCGCCTTCGGCCCAGCGACCGCTGCCCCAGGGATGGTGCGGGCCTTCCCAGCGGTTGGTCTGTATCGGATAGCGCACGTAATACAGGAAGCCTGGCTCGCCCTCTTCCTCGGTCTCCACTTCCAGGTCGCTCACGCCGGTCAGTTGGACGGGATCCCAGTTCACCATGCGCGTGTCGCGGTAGATCAACCCCTTGTCGTATAGGCGTTTGAAGGCTGTGCGCACGGCCAGCGAGCGCGCCTCGTCCAGGGTGAACGCCTCGCGATCCCAATCCACGCTGATGCCCATCGCGCGCTGCTGGCTATTGATGATGCGGTGCGAATGCTCCTTCCACTTCCAGACCTCGGCCAAGAACTCGGCGCGGCTCATCTGCCGCCGGCTGCGCCCTTCTTGCTCCAGCTTGCGCTCGACCACGGCTTGGGTGGCGATGCCGGCGTGGTCAGTCCCAGGCACCCAGAGCGTCCGCGCGCCCTTCATCCGGTGATAGCGCGTCATGAGATCTTCGATCGCGCTGGTGAGCGCATGGCCCATGTGCAGCGTGCCGGTGACGTTGGGCGGCGGGATGGTGATGATGAACGGTGGCTCGTTAGGGTCCAGATACAACTGGTTCTCCGGCTTGAAGTACCCGTTTGTCTCCCACCATTCGTAGATGCGGCGCTCAACCGCCTTTGGGTCATACGTTTTGGCTAGTTCGGTCATGGCTCACACCACCTCTCTAAAACAAAAGCGCCCTCTCAGTCCTATGTCGGACGAGAAGGGCGCTTCCCGCGGTACCACCGACGTTCGCCCGCCTGCGATGGCGAGCGCACTCAACTTCGCGCTAACGGGCGAATCCCGGACTCGGCTACTCGACAGTTCACCGAGCCAACTCACGAGCGACGTTCGGCAACTGCTCTCCGATGCGCGCTCTCAGCCCAGGGCGCGCACGCTCTGTCGGCGCACGTTTGCCTACTCCTCTCGATCACCGTTGTTGGCTATGCAGTTGTTTCTATAACAATTATACTCTACGACCGCGCAGGGCGCGGGGTGGGTGCATTCACAGTTCGGGGCAAGGCCGATCTCACGCGGAGACGCGGAGAACGCGAAGAATTTGAAAGTACAGCATCCTTGGTCACTGCCTGGAAGGCGCACTGTATTGCCCCCATTGGTGAATGCACCCCGCGGGGTGCATTCATGGAATGGAGGCAGAACACTCTGGGTGGGCGACGGCAGTGACGTCGCCCACCCTCTACAAGATTCACCTTCGCTGGCAGGCTGGCGCGGCTGGCAAGCAGCTTGCCCCTTCATCCTCCTGCAGGCTGCGAGTCTGTGGCACGCTGAGCTTACGTTGTCGGGTTGCCCAAATACGCAGCCAGCTCCAGCATGGGGTAGCTCACCCGCTGACCGTATGGACGCCGGCCTTTGTTGAAAGTCGCATCTATGCCGATCTTGGTTCCAATGCCCTTGCTGTCGTTGGCTGGATCCATCTCGTGCCCTTGAGCGCCGGGCACGGTAAAAATGTCTCGCCCCCAATCCACCCGCGTGGTCAACGCCCATAGCAAATCGCTAGGGTCGTAGATGTTCACATCGTCCTCTACTACAACGCAGATGCGAAAGTTTGGATGGGCGGCGAACGCAGCCAACGCCACGTTGCGCGGTTCGCCCATGTTGGTCTTCTTGCCCAGTTGCACCACCACGAGGAATCCGTTGGTATATGGCGGGATGTGCACTGCCCGCACGTTCTTGCTGGCGTGGGAGACAAAGCGCATCAGCAGCGGCTCGCGCGGCAGCACATTGCCGATGTAGATGTGCTCGTTCCAGCCCGGAACGATGGTCTGATAGATCGGGTCATCACGCCAGCCGACCGCTGTTACCTCGAAAACCGGCGATTCCCACGGTTCGCCGTAGTAACCATGGAACTCGGCCAGCGGGCCTTCGCTGCGCCTGGCGCCGGGCAGGATGTGGCCCTCGAGCACAAGTTCAGCGTGAGCCGGAATGGTGTCCACGTCCACCGTGATCCCGCGCGTCACCTCAACCGGCCGACCACGGATCGCGCCGGCGATGTTGTGTTCATCGCCCTCATACTTGCATCCAGCGGCGATCATGATCGCTGGGTCTAGGCCGATCGCCACGGCCACGCCCAATGGCCGGCCTCTCGCTTCGGCTGCGGCGTGGGCGCGCTGCAGGTCGCGCCACTGGTTGATGTTCATGCCAAACGTGCGCGGGCCGAGTATCTCCATGCGGTTGTAGCTGAGGTTGCCGACGCCGGTCTCCGGATGCTTGCTCACTACCACGCCGCCGGTGATGAATCGCCCGCCATCGCCCACGGCATGCTTTGGAATCGGCAGCGCGTTCACGTCAATCCCATCAGAGGCGGTGAGCACGTTCTTCTTCCATGGCGCGCCCTGCACCTGAAGCGGTGGGATGGCATTGGCCGGGTCAAGGGCGCGGCCCATCGTCGCGGTGACCTGCGTTTTGTCGCAGCCAAGCGCCAGGGCAACCCGTTCCTGATTTGCCACGGCGCTGGCAAACAGCCGCCAGTTGGGGAAGAACTGCGGCTGACCGTTGGCATCGGGCAGGTAGATCTGTTCGAACAGCGGCGCCGGCCCGCCGGTCCGCTCACAGGTCGCCGCAACATCGGCTGCTTCGTGGATGATGCTCACGGCTCGCTGGATGCGGACAAGCTGGCCGCGCTGCGCCAGCACGTCCAGATAAGAGCGCAGGTCGTATATCTCCATGCACGCATCATACCGGTAACGGGACGCAGCGAGAGCGCGTTCAAAGCCAGTGTGATCTCACACAGAGGCACGGAGAACGCAAAGAGCTTAGAACTCATCTACTGGCAAACGTACCCACAGCGATGTGTGGCAGCGTATCCAGCGATTGGGGCAATCCTATACCTAACAGGCGAAGATGTGGCGTTGCGCGCGGGCTTGGCTTTCTGGCTGATAGTGAGGACAATGGGGGGCAGGTCGGTGCGCAGAGCGCTCCTTCCGCGATCATCATCTGAATCAGCGGCTGGCAGTATCGGTAAATGTGCCCTTTGTCTCGGCCTCGATCAGCGTTGCGAGCAGGCTTTGCTCCTCGGCGTAGGAATGTATCTCCTCATCCAGCCAGGCGCAGCGCAGGCGGTCGAGAATGCGACCGTAAGCCGGCCCGGGCGGCAGGCCGAGCGCACGCAGGTCATCACCGGTAGTCACCGGCCGCACCCAGCGCCAGTCCTTCCATTCGCACAGCAGCGCATCGCGCTTGAGCTTGCTCGTCTCGAACAGATAAGCGAGGAAGAGCGAAAGCCCGCTGAACTCGCGCAGCAAGCGAGAGATGCAGCTGCGCCTGGCACAAAATACGGCGGTGACCAGGCTGCTCAGCGGGCCTAGCGCCACCAGCGCATCGCGCAGGTGAGCGTCGAATGGGATCCACTCTATCCAGCGTGCGATCGCGAGCTGGCCGAGGTTATAGGTAAGGGCAGCCCAGCCGATGGCGCGCAGGAGCTGATGCGAGGTGAGATGCAGCGATTCAAGCGGCCACTCGCCGGCCAGCAGCGTCTCCCGCGCGCGGCCAAAGCGCCACGACAATTGAGCATCGTCGGGCACAGGGATACCGATGGCCTGGAAGCATCCCCACGAGCGCAACCGCTTTAGGGCCTCCTCCGGCGCGCGCTCCTCAAAGATCAATTCCAGGTCATATTTGACGCGCTCGCCGCTCAGCGCGCGCAGATGGGGCAAGCCGGCCATCAGGGCGGCTTGGCTCTCCGGCGCCAGGGCAAAGCCGAAACGCGCAGCGTAGCGCGCGCCGCGCAGCATGCGGGTGGGATCGTCTATGAAGCTTTGGGCGTGGATGACGCGCATCAGACCCTGGCGCAAGTCCTCTTGTCCCCCCAGCGGGTCAATCAACGCGCCATCGGCCAGCCGCATGGCGATGGCGTTGATGGTGAAGTCACGCCGGCGCAGGTCAGTCAGCAAGTCGCTGGGGGACACCAGCGGCAAAGCGGCTGGGCGCGGGTATTCCTCGCAACGAGCGGTGGCCAGGTCCACCGTCACGCCATCGCGCTGCCAGGTGGCCGTGCTGAACTTGGGGTAGGCATGGACCTGGCCGCCGTAGGCCTGGCGCAACCGATCAGCCAGCGCGATGGCGTCGCCTTCGATGACGAAATCCAGGTCGTCAATGGCCGGCAAGCCCAGTAGCCAGTCGCGAACCGCGCCGCCGACCAAGTAAGCTGACACGTTCTGTTGGGCTGCCGTTTTGTGGACTGCGTCAAAGATGGCGCGCTGCGCCGGCGTGAGCAGGCTAACGAGATCCGGCATGTCCTGGCATTGTATTCACTTGCGCGCCCGCCGGCTTTTGGCCTCGGCCAGCGTCGCGGGCGTGAACGCGCCCGGCAACAGCTCGCCCACTGTGGTGAGGGTGTAATTGCCCTTGGCGTCGGCCTGGATCACGATTGTCTCTAGGCCGAACTCGCTCATGAACTGCCGGCACGCGCCGCAAGGTGAACCGCCGTTGTCTGTGACGACGGCGATGGCGATGAAGCGGCGCTCGCCCTCGCTGATCGCTTTGACGTAGGCCGAGCGCTCGCTGCAGATGGCCAAGCCATAGGAGGCGTTCTCGACGTTGACCCCGCAGTAAACATTGCCCGATTCGCCCAGCAACGCAGCGCCCACCCGGTAGCGCGAATATGGCGCATACGAGAACCGACGCACCTTGTCGGCCAGCGCGATGAGCACCCGAATCACCTCCTCAGGAAGCTGTATTGCTGAGTGGTCGGGTGATACTTTGTTGTTCCCTGGTTGCGCCGTTGACTTCTTGCGCTTCGGTTGCGTCTGCTTGCTTTGGCCCATGCGTTGCTTTGACCTTTAGGATTCGTCGGTCATTGACCGCCAGCACTTCAAAGACCCAGCCGTTGTGGCTGACCTTCTCGCCGACGACGGGGACTTTACCGAGTTGGTCGTAGATAAAACCGCCCAAAGAATCACTTTCCCCGCGAGGGAAGCTGACCTTGAGCAGCTCGGCGGCGTCTTCGATGTGCATGCTGGGGTTGAGGATGTAGCCTTCCTCTCCTGTCAGCGGCATCACCTCGGGTTCCTCGGCGTCGTATTCATCCTGGATGTCGCCGACGATCTCCTCAAGAATATCCTCAATGGTGATCAGGCCGGCGGTGCCGCCGTATTCGTCCACCACGATGCACATGTGGATGCGCTGCTTTTGGAGTTCCTGAAGCAGCTCGATGACGCGCTTCGACTCCGGCGTGAAGTAGACCGGGCGCAGCATTTGTTCGAGTGATGGGGTCTTGCAATCGCGCAAGGCGGCCAACATATCTTTGGCGTAGAGCACGCCGATGATGTCGTCAATCGTGCCGCGATATACCGGGATGCGCGAATGGCCGGCTGAGATCACCACGTTGAGCGCCTCGCTGAAGGGGGTGTTGACCTCCAGGGCAACGATGTCAATGCGCGGCACCATCACTTCGCGCGCGATGGTGTCGCCGAAGTCGAGCACGGAGAGGATCATCTCCTTCTCCTCTTCCTCGATCAAGCCCTCCTCCTCGCCGGCGTCCACCATCGTCTTCAGCTCTTCCTCAGTGACCAGGGCTGCGCTCCCACGCTTCTGGCCGCCCATCGGGATCGCCAGCCAGTTGCTGAGCACGATGGCGAAGCGAACCAGCGGCGCCAGCGCGATGCCCATCCACTGCATCGGGCGCACAAGGGCCAAGGCCAGCGGCTCGGTGTAGCGCAGGGCAAGCGCCTCGGGGACCAGCCGGCCAAAGACAAACAGGAAGAGCGCGACAGCCAGCATCACAATCACAAAGGCGATCGCGTCTGACGTCCCTGTTGTGAGCGATGTGCCAACCAGCGCCTTCACCTGGGCGGCCAGCGGGGGGACGAACCCCAGCACGGCCAGCCCCGCAGAGAACACTAGGCCGAGCAGCGCGCCCACCTCGGCAGTGGCAAGCAACCGCCCGGATTGCTCAGTGAGCTGCTGAATCGCGCGCGCGGAAGTGACCCCCTTTTGCTCCAGCTCCACCAGCCGTGGCCGGCGCATGTTGATCAGCGCGCTGCGCGCCAGGGCGAAGAACGCGCGCAACGCTGCGGCCAAGAGGAACAGCACGATCTCAGTCACGCGATGCGCTTCCCTTACTTGAGGACCGGCTACCTCAGCTTGCGGATGACGCGCGCTGGCAGACCGACGGCCAGCGTGTCGTCTGGCACATCTTTAGTGACCACTGCCCCGGCGCCGGTGCGCGCGCGATGCCCTACCGAGACCGGCGCGACCAGCATGGTGTCGCTGCCGATGAAGGCGTGATCGCCGATCACCGTGCGATGCTTGTGCACGCCATCGTAGTTGCAGGTGATCGCCCCCGCGCCAATGTTGACATCTGCGCCGACTGTGGCATCGCCCAGGTAGCTAAAGTGTCCCATGCGCGTGCCGGCCCCCAGCGTGCTGTTTTTGATCTCGGCGAAGTTGCCGATATGCACATGCGGCCCGATCTGCGCGCCGGCGCGCAGGTGGGCAAACGGCCCGATGTGCACGTCATCCGACACCTGCGAGTCCTCAACCACCGACTGAATGACCTGTACTCGGTCACCGATTACCGAAGAGGCGACGAAAGTGTTTGGCCCGACCTGACACTCGCTGCCGATGCGGGTCGCGCCCAGCAGGTGTGTGTTTGGCCAGATGACAGTGTCCGCGCCGATTGCAACCCCTTCTTCGATATATGTCGTGTTGGGGTCGAGCAAGATGACGCCGTTGAGCATGTGTTGGTGGTTGATCCGCCGGCGCAGCGCAGCCTCGGCTTTGGCCAGGTCGGCGCAAGTATTGATGCCGATGCATTCGTCGCGGTCTTCGGCCGGCAGGGCGCGCACCGCGCGCCCATCGGCGATCGCCAGCGCGATCAGGTCGGTGAGGAAGTATTCGCCGTTGTGAGGGTTGGGGCGCACCCGCTGTAAGGCAGGCCACAGCCAATCGCCGTCAAAACAATATGCGCCGACGTTGATCTCGCGGATGGCGCGTTGCTCAGGCGTGCAGGCCACATCCTCGACGATGGCCAGCACCCGCTCGCCGCTGGGGTCGCGCACCACCCGCCCGAAGCCACGCGGGTCATCAACCAGGACGGTGAGCATGGCGATGGCCGCGCCGCTCGCTTCGCGCAGGTTGAGCAATCGGCGCAGCAACTCGGCGGTGAGCAGCGGCACATCGCCATAGGTGACAATGATTTGCGCAGCGTTTCTTGCCGCTGCTTCGGCCTGGGCCAGGGCGTGGCCTGTGCCGAGAGGAGGGTCCTGAACGACGCAGATTGCGCGATCGGCGACCGCCGCGCGGACGGCTTCGCCGCCGTGGCCGGTGACCACAATTGGACGGTCGTCGGCAAGGCGCGTCGCGGTCTCAACACAGCGGTCTATTAGTGTTTGGCCGCCCAGCGTGTGGAGCATTTTGGGGCGCTTTGACTTCATGCGCGTCCCCAAGCCGGCGGCCAGAATCACTACGCGAAGGCGAGCGCGGTCTATTTCTTCAGGCATCATCCGCAAATCGGGGTTCGAGCATTACGAGACGCTCGAACCCCGATTCTGCGCACTGGGGCGGCTGGATTCGAACCAACGAATGTCGGATCCAGAGTCCGATGCCTTACCACTTGGCGACGCCCCACTGCTAACAGCGCAAATTATATCATGCGCAGAGATAAGGGGGCGTTCGTTTACGGATAGGGATAGAGGGGGACGCACATCTATTACGCCAAGCACGGCGAAACATCTAAGCAATCGCGGTGGCCGGCGTTGCGTGGCTGGCGGGTAGCCTATGCCCTTATGCGTGAACGCACCCGATGAGGAATGCGTTCACCAAATGGGATGGGGCAATTCTCAGCAGGCTGTGCTGCCCAGTGAAAGTAATCCGTAGTAGAGGATGAGCGATGGCATTGCTGTTGCCCACCTAGGCTTCTGCCCTAGCCATGAATGCACCCAATCCTTGCCAGAGATGTGGTTGGCGCGAAACGCTTCCGTCCTTCGCGGTAGTGCTACTTGTTCTCTACTGTGCATGTGCTTCGAGCAGGATATGCCACCGACTACGAAGTCGTGATGGCACCCGCTA